>Ga0210409_10000728_pt1 | contig 48887 bp, 88 predicted proteins | sample IncBWH17MmetaG_FD_161649 | JGI IMG/M metagenome (GOLD analysis project Ga0210409, IMG submission 161649) | Forest soil microbial communities from Barre Woods Harvard Forest LTER site, Petersham, Massachusetts, United States - Inc-BW-H-17-M | ecosystem: Environmental > Terrestrial > Soil >... | reverse complement strand
ATCCAGCCGCGGATGCGGTCAGTGCCGCTGTCCTCGGCGTTCTGCCGAGTGGCTCCGTGGCGGCAAAGGTAAAACTCAACCCGCTTGGCCATCACTGTGTCGCAAACGGGTCATGATCCACCTGCTGTGTGGAGAAGTGGGCGGCACCGCCTGCCACTAACCCCGCCAGTCCGTATTTCTTGATGATGTCGATCAGCTTGTCGTCAAAGACGACGTAGTTGCTGGTGCCAGTTCCAGAGCCGCGCGATCCTTGGTCTAGGTATTTGATGCCGGGGATGCCGGCGTCGCGGAGTTTTTGAACGAATAATGAATCTCGCCGTGTAAGTTTATCCTTTGCCAATTCACCCATCGGGGCAGTGCTTTCAATCCGTGTTCCCATTGGCCCGGCATAAGATGAATGTATGCCCGATGCACTGGCGGCCTCTTGCACCTTCGGGTGCTGCTCGCTCAGCGGCTTATCCCAATCGAGGAAATGCTCGGGATCGGCGGCGATGTTGACTTCGTACATATGACCGGGAGTAGTTTCTCTCAGGCCAATGCCAGCCGCTGCAGACCCTGATTCGGGTCTGGGATCGTAAGTCTCCGCTACTTTGGGATTCTCCGCAAAATACAATCCATACCCGTAAGCCTGCGCTCCCTCTCCCGTTCCGATCTTGGATATATCGAACCGCTCGAAGTCGTGCGGCGAGCCGTGAAAGGCGCGGATGCCGCCAGCACCCTTTGTAACCCCCGCAATGCCGCCGCCACCAAAGCCGCCAGCCAAGTCTTGCGTGACCTCCATGTCCCGCATCATCTCAGGCACACCGCCTCGCGCGTAAGCCTCCCGGTCACGCTGCGACTGTGCAGTAGCCTGCTGCGCCCAACTCGGCTGGCCCCAGTCAATTTGGTCAATTCTTGGCGTACCAGCAGGCGCTACACCGGCACTGGCCGCGAGCGGGTCAAATGGATCGTGGTCGACCGGTATGAGATCGGTCGGCGGATCATTGAACGGATCGTGAGCGACCGGGATCAGCGTAGGCATGTCACGCGACTAACAAATACTTTCCCTTCCTGCTTGGGTCAGGAAGGTAATGGCGTCCATCCGGCGCTTTCTTCGCCCCAATATGCTCAGGCTTGAACTTCGGCTTCCGTGCCGCTGGTGCCGCACTGCCATTACTGGTACCACCGCCGCTGCCGCCAGTACCCTCGCTCTGCGGACTACCTCCCTCCACCCCCGCCTCGTTGGCAGCCTCGATGGTGCTGTACACATGCTCATGACCGCGCATTGTTATCTCGTGCTCCATCTGCGCACGTTGCTGCGGCGTCAGCATCAATTCCTTCATGGCCTTTATTTCTTCTGCCATGCGCCGCGTATCGGCATTGAACGACTCGATATCGCGCAACTCGTCCCGGCCGCGCATCTTGATCCGCGCCGCGGCCAGCTTCTCCAGCAATTCCGCAGTCTGCTGCTGCGACTTCTGCAACTCCTGCTGCAGGTTCTGTACAATAGGCCCGATCTGGCTGTCCTTGAGCAGCCACGGCATTGTCTGTTCAATGTTGCGCCGCAGCCGTTCGGCAATTTCCTGCGCCATCGGGAAGTCTGCCGCCAGGAAGCCGAGGTCACCGATCTGCGCAATCAGTTCGGGTGAATGGGTGATGATCTGCACGAAGGCGTCCCATGCCGCCTGGCGTTGGGTCTGATAGGCAGGCCCAACATCGGCCTCGATCGCGTATTTGCCTATCGACGGATTGAACAGCACCTTGATGGTGCGTTCTTCTTCCGTGGGTTGTTTCTTCCACGCCTCGTCAGCATGCGGATCGATATTGATCTCGGAGATGGTGCCGTCCTTGGCCCTGATCTTGATCACGCGCTCGGTATTGTAGATGTGTGGCGCCAGATCGAGGATGATCACTGCGGTATGGCGCACAGCATACATTTCGTTGATGGTGAAGTCGTAGTTGACGGCTTCACCGGTGCGCATCCGCTCGTCGATAGCCTTTGGCGTGCGCTCCAGTGCCGGATTGACTTGCTGCGCCTGGGCCATGCCGGAGGCCATTTCCAATTCGGCCGCCGCAATGCGCATCCCCTCCAGAAAACCTTCTGCCGGCGCCGGTGCCGCAGGACGTGTAGGAGGCGGAATGTCGCCGGCATCCTCGTCCTTGTGCCGATAAGTCAGATAGGCCGCATTCTGCTTGTTGGCGTTGTTCCAGGCGGTCTCATTGCCTTCGATCGCAGCCGCCGCAACCACCCACGGGGTTTTGGTCTGCAGGGCAACGACTTCGACTTCGCCCGAGGTGTTGTGCGTCGGAATCATCCCAGGCCCCGCCAAATACAGTTTCGACGGCGCATCAACGGTAATGCACTTGGTCGGGACACTTGGTACTTCCGTAATTGACACGATCCGATGCCGCTCGGTACGGCGCGGATGATACGCTCGCGCCTTGTCATGCGCGGTTGCCTTACGCGGCAAACGAAACATCCTGCGGCCAGGCGGCGAAGAAAATGAGAACCGAAACGACTCCTGACAGGCCGATACGTGCCCATCAGGAAATTTGCGCATAGTCGCAGCAACCTTCGTATAGGTTGCCTTTAACCCAAGACTACGCACCAATTCTGTGAACCCTTCGGCCAATCTAAAACTTACCGTCACAAACACATTTTGCCGACTGTGCTTAGAAAAATGCCCATCAGTATCCATCAGTCCTTGCAATAATGCCTCTCGCTGATCACGAGATGCACGCAAATAACATGCTGGAATATGCTTGTTGCCCAAGACTCCTAATTCGCGGAGGCCACTCTTGAGTCCACCTATCGTCCAACTGGCCGAACATGCGTTCTTATATATTTTTCGTTCACCAACCGGATGACGGCATGCGCGTAGAACTTCCTCCATCGCGTCCATATCATCAAGACCGGAGCAAATACTCGCCGCTGCCGAATATCCATCTCCCAACCACGCGCCGAGAATGTATGGGTCTACCGGCAATACCTCCTCCTGGAGATCAAGTGGCTTCGTTACCCAAATAAAATGCTTTTTCGGAACCAAATCGTTAGTCGTTATTGTCTTGGTCGACCAGTCCCAAGTCTGCGCTTTTCGTTTTCCTCGTTCCTCGACAGTCCATAAATGTTCACCACCGGCAACTATCTCAGACCCATCATCAAATTTGACGCTAAAACAACGCCTATTGATAAATATGGGACTTTGAGCAAGGACTGTAGTCGGCAATCCTTGGTCGCTCAGCACCACATCGCCCGGCTTTACTTCTCCCATCGTAGTCCAGCCGACAGGCGTCGGCAGCGGCGTCTCGATATGAAGATCGTTATAATTGTACATGCGCTGCGGGTCTTTGAGCGCGCGTGTCAGGCCGGCACGATAGAGCTTGTCCTCGATGCGGCGTTCGCGTCCCGGCTCGCGCACGATAGGGACATAGCGGCCTTTCAGATCAGTGCGCTGTTCAATGATCTCCGGGCCGGCGATCTTGTACCACTCCAGCTGCCGGTTGCGGACCTTGCGGCTTTTGAAGTCGCCGCGCTGACGACCTTCCTCGTAGTCGGTTAACAGCTCGCGCCAGACCGTTCCGGCCGGAACCTCGCTGCGCAATCCGGTCCACTGTGCCCCGTTTTCGTCCTCGATGTAGAGCAGCTCATCTTCTTTGATATTGATGCGGTAGTACTCGGCGATGCGAACGCCGTCCCTGCGTACCCAGTCGTCTTTATCCGACAATCCCGGCGAGGACGGAGGCGGCAATGTCACCCGTGGGTACAACCGCTCGAACTCCTTGCGGTTATACTCTTCAAAGACAAACGCCCACATCGCATCATTGCCGTCGACCTGCTTGATGTCGCAATCCATGTAGACATGCAGCGGATCGAGCGGCCGGATCAGCAATTCCTGATCAAACGAGCGGTCATCGATGAAATCGTGCGTTACCAGCCAGTAACCGATGCCGCCTTCGAGTTGCGCCTCTTTGGCCTGGCCTATCACCGCTTGGCCATTGCTCACATACATGATGTGGCGGACTATGCCTTCCCACACCTGCGCAGCCTCGAACGATACCTTGCCGCCTACCGGCTTGATACGCGGCTCTGGCGGGTTCTGCTTGGCCTCGTTAACGAGCTTGTTGAGGATCGTCCGCGTCTTGTTGACCGTCAGGGACGGCCGGTCATTGATGTCGCGGTCGTCCAGAACACTATCAGGCCATTGCCAATTGTTGTCGCTGTCGCCGTTGGCAAACTTGACATCTTCGATGAACAGCCGCCGGAATTCGCCTTCCCATTCCTGCGCCCGCTGGAACCGTTCCTTGGCCTCATAGAGTATCTGCTCGTCTGGCGTGCGGCCTACCTTGTCGCGATCGACCTCACGCCAGCCGCTCGGGTGGATGCGCGGGACGGCAGCGTCGGCCACGCTCGTTTATCCAAGCTCACAGAAGCAATACCAGCGTAGACCTTGGCCAAGGTCCATTTTACCATGACAAACCCTGACGATCCTCTTGCCCTTATGCGCAGCATAACCGACAAGATTGTCGATAACCGCCCTTCTCGTGTCCTTTGACATTGCATCAATTTCAATGTGTATCACGTTCACATCGCTGCCTGCATCTACCCATTCTGCTTTATGAGTTGTGCTCGGGGTTCTCTTCAACAACTTCAACAAATCTTTTGTCGCGGCTTTGATATAGGAAAAATGACTATTCAGTTGCGCCAAATACGCTGGCGTGAAGCCGCCAAAATCTTCACTCTTGGGGAACTGTACAATCTGCATCACATTTCTCCTTCATGCCCGCATCCAGCCTAGGCCGTCATTGCGCGGTGGCATGACCCGCGGCTGATGCGGTTGCGGCCGCGGCTGGTTGCTGTCGGCTTTCAGTCCCATGACGTAACAGCGCAGACTATCGGCCGGATGGCTGGCCCAGTCATGCAGCGGCTTCTGTGAGACTTCCTTGGCATTGTCGGGATCGACCTCATAGCGATAGTGAGCGAGCCCAGTGAGACCATCAGCGCAGTTCTTCTCGTGAAAATACATGCGTGAGAACATGGCCCGCACCGCATTAATGTCGTTAACAATACTTTCGGTGCGCGGCACGACCTGCACCCGGCTTTCGCCCGGATAGGCGTCTTTGGTCTGCCGAGCGATGGAATTGCGGGCAGCGAGATGCTTTGAGGAAGCATCGTGCGGCAGGTAGATGGTGCCTATCTGATAACGGCGCTTGCGCTTTTCTATCGGGTCTTCACCAATACCGGTAAGCATGGTGTCAAGGTAATGCGCCCAGTCGAAGCCAAAGTTACCGTAGTAGTCCACAAATCGGTGTTCGGTCCCGACTTGCTGAGAGAACCAAAGGGATGTCGTGTCAGCACGTCCAAGGTCAACCGAGACATTGACGGGCTTTGATCTATCGACAGCAATGCTTGGGCTGATACGACCTTCCTTTGCGGCAAGCTCGATCTCCTTTGCGTAGATGGCGCCCTGCAATGTCCGCCGTGTCTTGCCTTCCCAGACTGTGAGGTAGCTGTCGTGGTCGCGTTTTTTCAGGTCTTCCTTCTGCTTGCGCAGGACCTCGGGAAACCATGGATTATCGCGCCAGTTGATCTCTACGACCTTGGTGCCTTCCGGCGGCTCGAGCACCCAATAACGATAACTGTAGTCGGTAGCGAGTTCGGGGTTGAACTCTATCCAGACTTCGGAACCCTGCTCGAACGGCCCGTGCGGCGGATCGCGGCGTATGGTGGGCAGTAGCACCTGCCAACTATGCTCGCTGACGAACGTCGCCTCGAACACCGCGCAGATGTCGATCGACTCCATCGACTTGATGGCGGCGATGTTGTTGCGCACGCCGGCAAAGACAAACTCGGTGCCATTCTTGCCGATGATCTTGTGAGCCTGAACGTCATAGAACTCGTCCAGGTTCATCGCCCTGATCTGCTCATCCAGCGTGCGATGCACGCTTTCGCTGATTGACCGCTGGAATTCACGAGCGCAGAGGATGAACAGCTTGCGACGGCGACCTAAGATCAGTAGCGCGCGGCAGAAGTCCCAGGTTTTGGAGCCGCCGCGGCCTCCGTAGAACACCTTGTAAGGTGCCGGCTCGAACAGAATGCCGGCCTTGGCAGGGAATTCCGGCTTAACCAACATCTAAACACCTCAAAATCCCCAATAAGCATGTTGATTTAAGTTCATTGACGATTGTTGCCCGGATGAAAATGCAACTCCCCACAAGCCACCTTCAGTAAATTCAAATACCCCTGGATTAGCGGAATTCATAGCAAACGCTGAAGCCGCGACATTTTGTGTGCCTGCTGAAATCCCCGCCCCAGAACCGTCCAAAAAATATTGGGAGGACGGATTATTAAGGATGCACTGAAAAGAATGAAATGCTCCCTCTGCAGCGCCAGAAATAGACGGAACCAAACCAGCATAACACAGCATGTTGGTGGCACCAGTATCGAAGCCAACCTGCTGTAACCCACTGGATGGGGAAAATACAGAAGTGCGAACTGTGCCGGATGTCCGCTTTGCTACAATAGACCAGGTGTCAGGTTGACTATAAGCAGCGCCAACTGATGCCAGAGTCTGCACTGCGGAAAACAAGGCGCAAGGCAACGAGGCGATACAATTTATGACTAGAGTCGGCCTACTGGCTATTGTCGCTTGTGTAAGATCACAGGCTCCAGCGCAACTATTAGCTCCGCTCTGATCGAAAAACGTCTTGATGGTGCAGATCGAGCCGCCGTTGTTGCAAGTCAGGCTTGGCGTTCCCGCCAAATTAAAATTCCCTTTAGAATCCGAATTTACGTTAGCGCAAGTAGCGTCGGCTGGCGTGCAGACAAGGGCAATCTTGCCGGCAGAAGCTGCATAGGCGAGGTTATAGGCCCGCAGGCCCCACCATGCCGTCGCACTTACAACGATATCGCCTGCTCCGACAAATTTGCTTTTGCCGGCAAGCAATACCCGCTTGCCGCCGATCAAATTAGCGTCAGCTGGGGTCAGAAAAAGTGCCGCCAACAATCCAGCAAAAAAGAGTATTCTCATCAGTCAAGCGGTCCCGACATCATGATCCATGGCGACGTGCTTTCGTCGGCTGTATCCGTGCTAACCGTGATTACACAAGCGTAAAGATTGACGCTTGCCGCTAAATCCTGGTTCTTAAAATCAAACGTCTGACCTGTAAGAGAAGCATAGGTTTTAGAGTCTCCGGTAGTCACCGCCGGAGCGGCAGGCGTCAACGCGAAAGGCGGTGTGATCAGATATAGATCGTCCGTTGCATTACCCGCATATGCCGTATTGTCCGTACATGTCGTGCTTGCTGGCTTACGCTGCCAAATACGCACAACAATCTGTCCCGTCGAACCGCCAGGAGACACCCACGCGACCTGGGTAATAATCCCGGCTCCTCCAGAGATACGTGCGATCGGAACCGATATTAGTCCGCCAAGAGACTGCCCAGCCGAATGGGATGAACTATTAACATCCGCTGTAACCGCTACTGCGCCGCTATCTGGCGTCGTTACAGACTGCTGAGCATGAGCATGACGGTGATGCCCGCTGGCCAAAGCCGCAACAAGACATGACCAGAACAGAAAACGGCGCATCGTTAACCTCATTGGATATAGGATGAACTCACGCTACTACATAGTTTTGCGTAGTCACCGTCTGCCCATCAGTCGTGAAAATTCGCTGCTTCCCAATTGGAGGATCGACAGCGCCGGAATTTGTGACTGAGAGAATGTTTTCCAGCTCAATAACAAGCGCTTGCGGATTGTTAGGAATGTACCACCAATTAGTCGGTTGTCTGATCAGCCAATCATTGGGCGCCATTTCCATGTTTGGCTCACATGATCGCATGGTGAGGCGCGTCCAACCCTTTGGAAGTATTTGTCCATTAAAGAAACATCCACCAATATCGACCATCCCACCATTGCCAGTATAAAATAACCCGCGAACTGATGAGGTTTGATGACATCCCATGACCGATATTGCCTGAGTGCCAAGGTTATTGATGAAATTGGAGCTTTCTGTTCTACAGCCCATCACTACCATAGTGTTACCGCTGGCGCCGTCTATCTGAATATCCCAACCATTATCCTGAAACCCGACACCATTGATCACGTTGACTGATCCGGTATTAACGTTCACGCCTATGCCGCAATTCTGAAAATTACCACCGACAATAGTTTGCTGCAGAGCATTGAAGCCGACGACTTGCAGCCCACGAGATGATAAATTTCCGAAGAAACAATTAAGGATCAGGTTTTCAGACCCCATGAACCCGCTCTCGGCAATCATCAATCCAACGCCAGCGTCACTGAAATACATGTTCTCGAAAGTATTTGATTGCAGCGCCGTCCCCGTGCCCTTGAAATCTAGATTGAAAAGAATACTGGTTCCGTTGCTACCATCGAGCTGCATGTCGCCGAAGCGCATGTACTGACAGCCGTCCGTTGTGATCACTGGCCCGCCATCCGCGTTCTGGATTTGCGTAGAAAAACGCCCTGAACCATGAACACAGCCACCAAACCAATTCTTGCCGGTCAAGCCATTGCCGCGGACAATGAACTTACCCGGCGGAATGACAACTCGACGCTGCGCCATCTGAGTAATCGTTCCCGTTCCTGTGCCGAACGCGGCATTAAGGGCAGCTTGCAGGGTCGCAGTATCGTCTGTCAGCCCGTCACCCTTGGCACCATAATCGTCGCGCACGTTGATAAAAGTATTGCCAAGCCTATTCATCAAAGCGGTTGCTGCCGTTCTGCCCTGAGCGGCGAATTGCGAGGTCTGGTCAAAAGTCATTTTTCTATTCCTCATCGTATTCGCCAATTCATATTATCACTCAATTTGTGCTCATCAATATCCAGCGCGTGTCGGTATCGTCGTAGATCAGCGTGGCGAACGATTTGCCCGCGCGAAGCACTACGTTAGCGCCGGTCAGCGTCGTAATACGATTGGCCGCCGTCGAACTCGCATCCTCATTGACAATGGTCATTTGCTGCGATGTGCTATTGTATAAGCGCAGCTCGGCACCGCCCGGGGTTCCCGTAACATTCCCGATCTGGAATGCGGGATGAACCACGCCGCCAACACTAAAGCCCGCACTCGGGCCGATTATCCTGACGTTCTGACTAGCCGGCGTGGTGATGTTCGAATTCAGGCCGTTTGCGAGCGTGAGGGCGACAACGCCCACCGCATCAAAGCCAGTTGCGATAGCGGAAGCCGCGCCCGAAGCTGCGCCAAGATAAAGTCCACTGGCATTAAAAAATACCGGGGTGCTGCCAGAAAAGAAAGTAAGGTCGGTTCCTCCTTGATTGCTTAAGTCAACAGTACCCTCATTAAACCAAACTTTGGTCGTCGCGGTCATTGTCCCTGAGAACAAAACGGGACCGCCGGCAATGATTACTAGACCGCCATTCATATGAACGAAACCCGCCGCGGCGCGCGGCGGCAACGTGCCGATGCAGGTAAAAGTTAGCGCGTTCGACCCTCCGGAAACTCCGTCACCAAGCGCAATAAGTCCCCCTGGATCGACCCTAAAGCCAAAGTCCCAAAGGCCCCCGTTTAGCGTAATATTATCTGATAGATGCCACTCGCCGCCAGTTCCCACTACAATGAATTCACCTGAATTCGCTAATATCGCGGGATCGCCTAGAATTGCAAAATTGCTGCCGCTTCCGTCGCCGATCTGGCAACGGGCGCCATCGATCGCAGAAAGTGCGGCGCCATCAGGCTGCGTCCGGCAGTCCGCCGTGAAATTCTTGATCCCAAAGCCGATGGTCGAAAAGCCGGAGAAAGTAACAAGCCCACCAAAGAATGTTTGATTGGTTTGCACAAACGCATTAGTGGGATTTTGGCCATCGATAATAAGATACGAAATCTTGAATCCGGAAGCCAAAGCGTCGGGACTAAGAACCGTACTAAAAAAGTTGGTTCCTACTATGTTACAAGCACCATAAATCCCCGGAGACTTGAGAACGATAGTAACATCGTTGCCATTAAAGTCGCGCTCAATAAGGCTTTCAATCGCAGTTTGAATTAGGGAAAATGGCTTGGCCGAGGTGCCGTCTGCAGTAGCATCATTCCCAATTCCAGTAATGGTGAAGGTAAAGCCCGCACCCGCACCGCCGAGGTTGGCATTTGAAGCGGAGAGTACATCGCCAACGATGTAGCCCGAAGGAAACGGGATACCCACTACTGGGGTTATTGCAGTTTTAAGATCGGTGCCATTAGGCTGAACTAGGGTAACCACGCCACCGACAACAGTAATTCGCGCCGTGGCGTTGATGCCGCTACCGCCAGTCAGTGGGACATTTTCATAAACTGCACTAACATATCCCGCCCCGCCAACTATCGTGCCGTCAAACACCGTAACAAAAATGCTGATCGCACCAGCACCAACGAGTGGCGTATGCTCACCGAGAATACCAGCATTGTCAAAAAGGGAACTTTTATTAGCACCTCCGGCAATAGGAGTCACGCCGATTGACAAACCAGTTGAGCCACCCCCGCCACTCGCCCCAAAGATTGAACTCATTTTTGTTCGTACTGAAGAGCGCCGGATACCTGCACGCCGCTGCTCAAGTTAATGATGAACGAGGTCCCCAACGCCGTTGTCACCCACGGCTTGGTATCAAAGTCGAGTACCATCCCCATATTGGCAACAAACGGCATTGCGCCCGTAAGCAGATTACCGGCACCGTCCTTGAAAGTGACATTGACCGCTGCCGCCGTGATGAAAAAGATTTTGAAAATGCGGATGACTTGCCCGGCAACTCCCGCAACGATCACATTGTTACCGTTTCCAGAAATGTTGATCGCCGCCGGGACAAGATGATCGTCGTCCTGGTTAAGCGCAACATTAAGCCTAGGCACCAGCAAACTCGCGCGCAGCTTTCTTCATCGCATCGAGCCTAGCAGCCGCCGCCTGCGCCTGCTTGAGCAGGTCGTCACGTTTGGCAGTGATATTGTCGAGTTGCTTTTGCATGCCATCAACCGCAACCTGCGCTTCAGTAATTCGCCTGTCGTACTCCGACCGCGCAACCCTGATGATCCTATCCGCTTCTGCCTGTGCCGCAGCCACCACCCGCTGGTGTTCTGCTGTGGCCTGCGCTTTGATATCTCTTATCTGCTTTTGTGCAGCCGCTGTCTGCGCTTGCGCCGCTTGGAGCTTGGCTGTCTCTTTCTCCAGAGACGCAACCATATCGTCCCGTTCTTTTGTCAGCGCCGCCAGATGCGCCTGCGTGGCCTGCACTGAGGTAGCATTTGCTTTCTGCCGGCCTTCCTCACGCGCAATCTCGTCCATCAGCGCCTTGACGGCATTGGCAAGCGGATTGTCAGCCATCGGACGCCCTCCTCGCTCACTATATTGGGAAAACACCAATCCCTTGAACAATGAACTGGTACTGAGTCACCGATCTCAACAGATTATTTTGCAGCACGGTGATCACCCCCAAATCCGACCTGGACGCCGCCAAAGCCAATTTGGGATGATTAAGAAGAGAAAGTACTACCGGCGGCGGCTGGGTAATAAAAATTCCCCACCGGGTATCAGCTTGCCCGGTAACGAGATCATAGACAACGATATCCGGATTACAGCCAACGCTATTGGTGCCGTATGTATAGAATTGCTGCACTACCGGATCAAGGATTGCCTGAAGCTGAGAGGAAAAGAGCAGCAAATATGAAACAGGGCCATGAGTCTGGACAACCGTTGCTGCTGTTTCAATATCAGCAGCTGATGCTGTCTCAACATCCGACGCTGCAAACTTGGCAAGAGCAGACGGAAGATCGAGTGCTGTCGCTACTTCAATATCACTAGCAACAAACAGTCCTTTTGCCGACTCGGTATCGACCGCTGTCGCCAGCTCGGTTCTAGCCCCGGCAAATAACCCCTTTGCCGACTCGATATCGACCGCTGTTGCTGCTTCGGTATCACTGGCTGCCAGCAAGGCTTTCGCCGATTCAATATCAGCGGCACTTGCCGCCTCGATATCGCTAGCGAGAAACAAGCCCTTGGCGGTAATGACTTCCTGGGCGGTTAACGCCTCATTGGCAGTGCCAAAATAATGAACCGGTCCAGGAGCAGGAGGAACGACAAGGGCTGCCGCGACAGCCGCGGCCGGTCCAGACTTCAGCAATAAGTTGAGCGACCCGACAACTACCGGCTTGAACAGCAGCAGAAGCGACAACTACATTTCCCACCACGCCAATTGTAGATCAGAAACCGCATTGCCCGCAGTAGCGTTTGAAGCGGACCACATCGAGAACAGGAAAATCTGCCCAGGTCCGATCACAACGGGCGGATGCGGCTCGATCGCCTTGGTAATGGTGGCCGGCGGTATCACCACGTAAGGATAGTCGGCTGCGCCAAACGTAATTCTGAATTCATCGTTGACCACGACAATGGTATTGCGCAACGCGCCGTTGCCGACAATCGACCGAGCGTTGGGCGACTGAGCCGACACCGCAGGAGGAACGCCGGCGGCCGTCGATTGCGGGAATAAAGCCTGCCCGACCGGCTGTGCACCGGAGTCCATGTTGACGTTCACCGCAGGAGCTTTGTAGGCAGTCCCAGTGGTAGCCGTACCCAGCGCCGATAGCGTAGGGACACGGTTGCTATCAAGCACAGTATTGTAAAGCAAGTTAGTTCCCGAAGTGCCAGCCACTGAAACGATGAACTTGATAAAGTCCAGATAACATCGCTTGGCGTTCGGGTTTGTCGGCGCGTCCGTGTTCTGCAAGGCAAGGAAGTAAGTGATTGCCGAGTACGATGCACTGATGCCCGCCTGCAGCGCGGTTGCACCATTCAGCATGCCTGCGATGAAATAGCTGCCTTGATCTGCCAACACATGCTTGGTCGGAACCAGCGACTGCACATATTGACCGCTGTAACGATCTGCTCGCGGCGGCCCCGGAGGAGAAACGCCATCAGGATAAGCCTGCGGGAGAGCGCGCCCGACGAGGACGGATGGCTGCACGATTGTGCCAGGCATTGTCTTGTTCTCCTGCTAGGAAAGAAGTGCCGGCGATGAAAGCGGGAGGCCGCCTTGTACGGTCACCAGATTCTGCAATTCTGCCAGGATGGCCGAGAGCAATCTATTGAGCTCAACGAAGTCGGGACTGCCCGGTGATACTCGCACGGTGTCCGCATATTCGGCCCCGGTTGGAGCTATATTCAACACTGCCGTGAATCCGAGCGGGTTGGTGGGATCGCCAGTAACCATCACCTGACGCACGACGTTCTGCTGCAGAAGAAAACTGAACAGCTGCAATACATCGACGTTCGCCGAAGTCGCGCCGGATGCAATGGAAACGACCTGCTCAGCCATATCACATGCTCACCGAATAGCTGACGCTGAGCTGATCACCGGATTGCACTGTTTTGCTGCCGCCGCTGAACACGCCAGCCGACCAAAGCGTTCCAGCAGTGCTGTCAATGGTATTTACCGCTCCCGACCCATAGACGATGAAACATCCCTGCACCGTACCACTGCCGGTGAATGTGAACAGAAGAGCCGCCGATAAGGCAATCGATCCAGCCGATGCCGCCGCCCAAACACAAGTATCACGGTTTCCTGAATAGGTTGGTGCATTGGCATTGCCGGCCTCAAGCCACCCGGCATGAGAACTCATCGTGTCCGCGGCTGCTACGGCGGTAAAGCTCGTGCCCGAGATCAACCCCATGAACGGGCCGGTAACCGTATAGGCCGAACCATTGAGAAATGTAGTGAAGGCCAGATTTTTACCGACTGTCGCGACTACATTGTCAATGACATCATGCCACTTCAACCTGCCATCGGCACCATGACAATGTACTTCAAAGCGGCCATGCGCCCTAAGTCGGTCTCCCGATTCGGTCATGGACGGTTGCTGTTGTCGTTCATATTCTTGCCCCCGATGCTCGCAGCCTGCACCATTGCTGACTAGCAATCATTGCTTGTTTCCAGTCATGGCTCCCAACCCCACAGAAAAAATAATCATAATAAGTTTCCTGCCGGACATCCTCCCAGAACCAAAGCGGCGTCATCACCATCTCCCCGGCCGCATAGGCTTCCCCGGCTGCCCCTTGGTGACCATCCCCGCATCTGGCTGCTGACGGCCGGGGCCGGGCTGCCCAACACGCACAGCACGTCCGGACCGCTCATAGGAGCCATTGCCCCATGAGTGTTCGGGCGGCCCCGGAGACAGCTTGCTGCGCGTCTCCGGCATGTATTGATAGCGTTCCATGAAATACGAGCTACGGTCCGATTCCTCGGGACTGTAGCTCGATTCCTTCTTGCGCACCGGCAACGGCACGGAGTTGAGAGGCACCGGAGCGGCCGGTTGTGACTTCCTGGTGGCCATTGGTCAATCTCCTTGCCTGCCGCCGACGTGCCCTGGTATTTTTGCTATTTCTTCGATGATTTGTCTGATACGCCGCAAATGTTCGGCCTCATCACACAAAAATCCGCGCCCAGCACAATCATCACAGATAAACATGGCATAACCCCAATGCCCTGTAGACTTATATCCCAAACCTAGTCCACGGCATTTTTTGCATTCTTGATACATGTGATGCGCGCAATCTCTCACTGGTAGACGATTAGCGCATTACGAAAACCGAGATGCCAGCAAAAATAGCAATTATCACCGTATCGCGCATCACTCCGATAAAGACGGTGACATTTACTGCATTGTAGTTTCTTTTTCATATTATCCTCGCCGCGATTTCCAATGGCCAAAGCAATATGCGCCATAAAATACCGTCGCGCTCAGGCTCGTATAACCAGATGGCCACGCCAATGCCGACCGCAATGTAGAACCCAAAGATTATAGTTGTAGTCATCATCTCAATTCCGAGGCAGCTTGCTACTCCTGACCTTGCGCCGACGTGCTCGCGCACGCTTGCTCATCTTTTTGCTTGCCGCATAAGCCGACCAATACTCCGGTGGCCTATGCTTCCGTGGATGCACATGCCTCCACACCCGCAAAATCTCTGGTTCAGCCATTGGTCATTCCTCCGGCGGGACGAAGAGCTTAGCGGGCTTCTTCTCGCCGCGCGCGACCGCGATGGCCTCCTTCAGACCTTCCGCAATCTTGTTATATGCTTTGCTGCTCATCCAACGAACTCAGCATGCCGCTGCGCTTCGGCTTCCGCCTCATTCTTGGGCTCGGCCGGCAGTTGCAGCACGGTCGCGGTCTGGCCCTCGCACAGGCGGGTAAGCAGGATAACCTCGCCGTCCGGCAGTTCAAGCGCATCGTGGTGAGCGTGCATGATGTGCTTGTCGACCTGGGTGAAGCGCGCCACTTTCGACGCACGCTCATTGACATGACCGAGAAAATACGAAAACTGGCGAGTGGCGATCCTGTACTCAAACGCCAACTCAGTGCCGGGCATCACGCATACGGCGACCTTGGTTTCGTCGCGTAGGGTATCCGCCGACATGAAGCCGTTCGTACCGGTGTTGAAGTTCGTAGTAACGAGTTTGTCGCCCACCTTTGCCGGGCGAGAGGCGATATGCTGGAGGCTGAAGTCGCACATCGGTTTTTCTCCTATTGGTGTTTTTACCGTATTGCCCTTGCAATTGCTGTCATCAAAGCCGGAAACACCTTCCACCATTTACGGATAGCCTTCGCGTTCCAGATCAAGATGTAGACCGCATCAATGTCTTTGTCGTATTCGACATTGAATGCTTTCATTTTGCTACCCGTGTTTGATTGTGCGGGCCTTCCACCCGCCGGGTGCCACGCGCAACATGTCGGGAGACAGTCATCCCGTTAGGGGTTGCTTGCCAGCACTCTGTGCTTTAGGTGCAGGACTACCAAACCTTCGACCCGCCAAGCTTCACACGGCCCCCATCCGGCCCGCCCTTTGAGTAGCCGGCATTGCTACCGCGCTGGAACGACGGGACTTGCCGCCCCTTGCCTTGCGCATGGGCACCCATGTTGCCGCGGCTCTCAATAGCCGAAACCTGCCGCCCGTTCTCCACGCCATACGACTGCATAGTCCAGTCGCGCAGCGGGGTAGTGCCGTTACCGTTCTTTGCCATTTGAGTTTCCTTTGGTTGGAGAGGAAGCGCCAGAGGCTACCCGAGCCATGAGTCTACATATGGTCGTGTCAGGAGCCTCTGGCTAAGGCCGGGAGGAGCGGCCTATTCGCTTATGGTTCCGCACTAGCCACGATAATACCGGTAGCGGACGCCGTACCCAACGTCATCAGCTGGTTTGCCGTACCCGCTGCTGGCACCGTGCCAGCCGTACAGTTGATCAACGCCCCTACCGTCGACGGCACCGTCGCCAGCGATGCGGAAGCCGAAAGCGTCGTACAGGCACCCAGCGTTGTGTACGCCGTTGTCGTGAACAGCTGGAACCCGGTCGTGAACTTCATCACGGGCGCCAGCCGCATCGGCACCGGGAACACGTAGTAGCAGTTGGCAACCGTGACCGACACGTCGGCACAGCTAGCAACGGTCGAGACCAGCGTCTGGCTTTCAAAGTTGTATATCCAGTAGTAATACGCCAGAGCCGCCTCAACCTGTGCCGGACGGCGTTCGAAAGCCGATGGCGAGATCACACCGGCAGGCTGGTTAGGCGTTACCGTCGACGGCTTGGCCTCAAGCTGCATGCCATTGACTTCGATCCAGTCGGTCGTGATGGCCGTGGTAGCCGCAGGAGCAAAGCAGATCGATACGCTCACCCCCGTCACCGGAGTTGTGGTGCCGGGGGCATTGACCGGGATCGGCGCATAGACCGAGTAACGGGTCCATGTTGTCGAGCCTTGAATGGTTGCCACACCTGCCGCCACCGTGCCGGTGGTGCCGGGCGAGAAGCCGGCAATGGCCCTGGTGAAGTTGGTTGGTCCGGCCGAGATGAGCCCGACATCACCAAGCGCAGCCAGCGAGCCGTTGCCGCCAGCGAAGCCGAGTGTGGCCTGCGTGGCCGCAGTATCGGCCGCCGTGTAGTAGTCGACATTGACGGTGAAGTTGCCGGCAGTCGCCGACATGCCCGCACCCTCAGATAGCCAGAACGAGAACACCGCGTTGTTACCGATGAGCGGCGCCGCCGCGGCCTGGTCGAGCGTCTGGCCGACACACATGATGCCTGCCGCACCGCTTGTGGTCCGGGCAAGTCTCAGTGCCTTGGTGTTGTTAAAGCCCGGAATGACGGCGGTTGCTGCCGTGCTGTCCATCGTCACGGTAACACCGGCCGCCGGGGCAATGACCCACCACCGATCCGCCGTGATGACAGCCGCAGTCGGTGACAGGGTAGCAAGCGACGCGATACCCTTGGTCGTGGACAAACGCTGCGCCGGATTGGTGGTCATATCGCCACCGATCAGGCGGTTGGTCATCGAGCCGTTCAAGGTGGTGGTTGTGAGCAGCGCGGACGGGATCAGCACCGTCTGCGGTGCCGCACCGCCAGCAAGCCCTGTATCGGCTGGGATCAGTTCCGATCCCGTGAGCCCCACGGGGCCAGCAGGCGCTGTGCTATTGCACTGTGTCGGCGACTGCGTCACGCCGGGCGTGGTTGGAGTTTGCTGGAAAGAGCTAAACCCAGTGCAGTAGGCTGAGCCACCAACAATCGGCAGGCCGGGGAACAAGCCGGCCGCATAGGCGAGGGGGATGCCGATCACAGCAATAGATGCGCCGACAGCCGCCAGTAGACGGACTCGAATAGTCATGTCAGGTCTCCAGGTTTGGCCGACGCATCAGGAGCGACGGCAGGAACAGGTTCACTCACAACAGGAACAGGGTCGTCCGGATTAGGCGCCGGCACGTCTAGCAAGTCAGAACGCACGTAAGGCATGTCATGCGCCTTGCGCACGCCCTCAAGAGCGGTGATGAGGTCTTGTGGCAGTTGTCCGCGGTGTATCTCCCACTTATCGAGCAGCTGCTTGACCCGCTTATCGAGCAGCTCAGGCCGCGTTAGCTCGTTGTCTCGCTTAGTCATGCTGGTCTCCATGTTGGGACGGCAAGCCTTGCGCCGGTTGGAGGTGAATAAAACTCTGAGAACTGTTCATCTATTTGCTTCAGAAAATTGTTGCTATTAACAAACAACCTGATTGCCTCTCTGGTGATCATGTTGAGTGTCAGCACATTACGACTAGGCAGCCAAATAGATGGCACACGGATAGGCATGATGTTTTCAACGGCAACGATGGCCGGAGCAGCAAACAAACCAGCAATAACAGAGCGACGAGAAATCACGATACGGCCGTTTGGTTCGCGGCTTTCAGTTCTCTCAAATGTCGGATACGCACACCCGCAACAGTTACATGCCAATCCAGTGCCGACCTGTGATGCGGAGGAATCCAACCATCCTGCTCATCGGCATATCGCATTACAGCGTCGTATTCCTCATCGCCGAGGTAACATTCCCTGACTGGATAAGGAGTTATTGTGCGATGCGCATGCCGCACTGAATTCATAATTGTTGCGATAATGTTAGACATCACTTGAAGCAGCCTCTCGGTTCGCGGCTTCCATACAGTCCACACGCTCACACGGCTGCGTCACCATGCGGTCGCAGCCGAAGCAATAGCGGCTGTCGATAGGCATATCAGGGGTAATCTTGAACCCTTGCCCTCTCTCCGCCCTCAGCGCGGATAGTTTTTGCTCAGCTACTTTATGGGCTTGCACATTACGCGCTTCAACGTCTTCCGGGTCGACTGCGGCTCCGCATGTTAAGCAGGTGCGCCGGGGCAGATCGCCGCGCTGCTCTGCCCGCTCACGAACTCTCTTGATGGCTTGTTCCCGGTCGGCTGCGGCCTGCATCTCTAGATCGGTCGGCTGCGCTCGACGCTCAACCCATATCCCCGTCATGTCGATTGCTGTGCCTGGACCGTCCCAAAACCGATGCTCATGTCCGGCCTCAAGCAGCTTACGCTCAATCTCATCGTAGACTGACTGGCTCAGTTCGAGCTTTGCGAGGGTGGGAAGGCTAGCTTTTCTTGACATACTCGAATACACCTATCTTTTCCACAAGTGCACGAACTTTGATGCCATCTGCAGCAAGATTGTATTCAAATCCCCAATCAAAAAGGACCTTCCTGATAGTTTCAATCTCATCCTCGGTAAAGGTTATCTTACTCAGGTCGGTTTCTTCTCCCATAACTTCACCTGCACCATTCGGGCTATCTGCCGGCACCTGCCATAGTGAAGCCTCAACTAATTCTGCAAGGACCTGACCGCCACGCAATGCTGCCCACATCTGCCTTTCACGCCTTGGAATACCCGCACTTAATTTTTTAATATCCCCCAACTCATTAAAGTATCCTTCAACTGGACAAGGTACACGGCGCATAGCCTTCCAGCTAGCCTTTCTAGCTCGCTGCTGTGCCCTCGACGCTGAAACCCCTAGCCTCTCCCCAATAAATCGGTACGTTGCACCAGCCTGAACCATACGAAGAACCAAGCGATCCATTTCGTTTGCTACTTGCTTCTGAGCAACTTCCAGAGGCACGCGCCACATCCAATAATTCAAAGCTTCAGCCCGCCGCCACTCTACTAATTTCTTCCGAAGCTGGACTCCCTCACGCTTGAGTGCATCGCCCTCACGTCTCAATTCGTCGATGCTTTTCCCCACAACTCTACCCGCTCCTCTGGTTTATCAACAAAGCCTATCCGCTCTTCCTGCCCGTGGCAGCGCACACGAACAAACCTCTCTGTCTTTGTGTGCAGGCGCATCACGTCGGTAACTGTTTTGTTGCACTTAGCGCAATAGACTATAGGAATGAAGGATATCACTGACTCTCCTTCGCTAGTGCCCGCGCGAGCCTCCTGATAAGACGACGCTCTGGAATACGACGAACGGCCTCACCTATAGTCCGCGCATCCTCGTCGTCGCAGCCGTCAAGCAGCCATTGCTTGACCTTATGGTACTGCATGTGACTGAGCAGGTTCTCATAATCGCTCATCACTTAGCACAATAGACCGCGGGGATGAAGGAGGTCATTTGCTATCGTATTCGATGAAGTATTCTGTATCATATCCGCATTCGTCCAGAAGACCTTTAATATCATATTGATGTGGCGCAAGCCTTTGCCCAGTATAGAAGTCCCAAGTCACATCGTCCCAATTCTTTGCGATGAGAGCCATCTTACCTGATGGCTTATGAACGAGCCACATTCTGTCATTTGCCATTCTCTGCCTGCCACTTGTCGCAAGTGTCGCGAAGACGGATCAACCCCTCGACAAGCGTGCAGCGGCCAATATCATTTCGCTTGTGTTTGTTGTCACGATACATGCAGCAGGTGCCACAACGCTTGCTATTGGTCGCCGGACGATAGTTGACTGAGTCCTTGCTCACCTTGGACATTACCAAATACCTTGTCCCACTCTGCTTCAATGTGTTCGAGCACGTACTTGTGCATCCAACAACCATTAGCAATGCTAACAAGCTCTCTTCCACAAACAGCACATGGTTTGGTTTTCTGAACTACTTTACTCATCATCCCGCCGCTTTAGAGCTGGAATTATGAACCATCCAAGCAATGCACCAATCACGACACTGCCGATAAACCAGTCTATCTCACTCATCATCCCGCCGCTTTGGATGCACGAACGTTACTTCGATCTTGTCGCCCTTACCAGATGAAATAGTCAACGCGGCAGCCTCATCAGCAGATGGCGGTGCACCCCATGCGCGCTCGATGATAAGTTGGCAGGCTTTTATCGATGCAGCTTCCTTGCTCGACTTCATCCAATGCACGAGGCGGTTAAGCGCCTCTGTGGTGTGCTCCTGAGCAAGCAATGCAAACTCGGTACGCCCTTTGGGCCGCCCACCAGGATTGCCGCTAACGCCTTTCTTGAATGTCATTCTTGTTATTCGACTTGTTTTGAAGTGCAGCCTTTTCTAATTTGTTCGCAAGTACACGTAATTTATCAGCCACGCGCAGTAAAATATCCCCATCTTCGTTATCTTCAATAAGTTCATCAACCAATTGCTCTACCGTCGTTTGATAAATTACCTGATTTCCACCATCCGCATATTCCCCTAGACTTAAGCCGAAATAAATCGTGCATGGGTCATCAACTGGAGGTCCACCAAGCCCATCACTATCACCCCACATAACTGGCAAATCGGCAAACACCCCGGAATTGATTGCGGCTTGAACGTCATCGCCTACCCATTTGGCAATTTGCTCAGTATGTGAAACATGCTCAAGCACTGGCATTACCACTCTCCCTTAGGGTATTTATCAGCACCGAATTATATTATTATACGATTATGGCATTTACCCGCGTCGTCAAAATAGAACGCCCGATGGTAGTAGCTCATGGCGAGGATGAGGCTTGGCGTGTGTTCGATGAGAAGCGGCAGCACGAGGAACTGGTGATCCCCGACCGCTGGCTACGCGATGCAATGGGTGCACGGATGCAAGCCTTCTTTGACGCTACATGGTCCGCTGACGATGGGTGGCTGTTCAAGCGGCGACTGAAACAGTGGTATCACTGGCAGTAGGCTTCATTGCATTGCATAAGCCGAATTAAGCGGCGCGATCAGGATCATAGCCGATGGGGTTGGGGGTGAACCTTGACAGGCACCCCGCCGGTTCCAGCTAGATCGACTCTATGTCCGCAACGCTAACGGTCATCGGCACACCACGCGAACCAAAGATAGATGTAGATACGATGATCCGCCGCCTACCGTCAAGCCGCAAGATTATACCCCCAATTTGCAGCTTAGTAATATAAACCCGTTGCCCGACCTTGAACGGAATTCCATCCCGCGCTGCAATAATGCTGTCGTTCAGTGCCGATTCGATTTCGCGTATTCTGTCCATTTCGTGCTCATCCAACGTCTCTGGCTTACCGTTGCCATCACGGAGGAACCGCCGTACACCTGGCGCATCCTCGACCAGCTTGCAGTCTGCCGGATGTGGCAGGAACAGATAACCAGGCAGAACCGACCGCCATTGGATGCCACTCCGGACCTGAAATTCCCGCCAGTTTACCCGATACCGTGCCCAATAGGGCTGTAAGCCCCGCAGGCGCATCCAGATGCACGCACGCCGTTCCAGGCCAGTGGACATCAGGATGACATACCAACTCAACCCACAACCTTCTCTGTGGCTTGTAGGGCCTATCTGTTCGGACACCGCTATTGCCCCGTGCATTGTTGCTCCTTTCCCGGTTCTTTCCGCCGCACCTCGTCCGGCATTGTTGGGCAGCGCCAGTCAGGACAACGATTCAGCATTGCCAGCTTGTCCTCGACGATTTCAACGCCGCAACGGGGGCATTTCATTTCGGCGGCTCCGGTAACGGCATCCAGTGGGTCGCATTTTCCGCCCCATAAGAATACCAATAGTCCTCGTCGCATTTGAAAATTTGCCATCCCGGCACAGGATCACGGTCACCGCCAAATTCACAACTGCCAGTCCAATAACCGACAAAAACATTGTCTCCGTCAGTCAACAAAATTCGAGTTCCGTCTCTCGGCGGCCATGTCGTTTCAATGGGTTGCCACTCATTCATCGGGTTTGCCGCTTTAATTCGTGCAAGGCACGTTGGACAATTTGAGGATCGTTGCTGTGCTCGGAAACCCAAAGCAACGCCTCCCGCAGCCGGTTTATCTCCTCGCTGTATTCGGCAACCAGCCGGCCGAGCAATTCTTCGTTGTCATCAGATTGATTCATACCCAGCCCCGCCGGTGGAGTGATGCCGCGAGGTGAGGCGAGGCCATCGACTTCGTTTCTTTCTCGCCCACCCCTTGCGGCAGTCCGGCCCTTATCTCTGAGTCAGAGTTAGTAGAAGAGTTATCTTTCTTATTAAGGTAAGGGCCACGTCTTGCTTGTTCGTCCTGCTCAAGCACCTGCTGCGCCATCTGCTGCACCAGGGCCTGATTACTCTTATTTACTAATGCCGTATGGACGCCGCCCAGATGGCCAGCTCGTCGCTTTACGACTGAGCGTTCAGCATCGCGTACCATACGCCGGTTGAACAACCGCCCGGTGCGGTCACGGCTGCCGGCGCCCTTTTCCACTATGCTACCGATAAGCTCAGCCACCTCAACTGGAGAGCCGGCATTACAAATGCGGGCGATCTCCTCGTGGGTCAGTGGCCTCCCTTTACTATCGGTCACATAGCCGGTGGGTACGCCGTCAGCCGCTAACGCTAGTAAATCAATCCACAGCCCGCGCTCGGCAAGGGTAAGGCGGCGTACCGCCTGATCGCCCAGCCAGTCGGACCAGTACCATTGTGCTCGCCGCGTGGAGGTCATTGAACGCTCATGATCGCCCGCCCGATGATTTCCGCGATCTGCGGAACGATTGCGTTGCCGAGCGCCCGCAGTCGGTCCACCCGAGCGGGAACCCCATGAGCCACTCGACCCACGTTGGGTTCAGTGAGCCACCAACTTGAGCCGCTAAAGGAACCTCGTTCCTTCTGAATTCGGATGGCGGGGCATTGTCCTTCCACGAACGCTCCCGTGGTGTCGGCCACATCCTTGCTGCCGCAGTCAGCGTGTCGGGCTTCCCCCGATGCCCACCCGTTTGTCCGCTGTCCTCGCTCCGCGGCGTAGGCCACAATCCAGACCCGATCGCGTCTGTGAGGGGCACCAATGGCGGAAGCTGGTATGCAGTGCCATTCCGCATCGTACCCGAGCGCGGCCAGGTCTCCGAGAACTCGGCCAAGCCCCCGTCCAAGCAGAGCTGCGACGTTCTCCACGATGACGTAGCGGGGTCGTACTTCGCCAATAATTCTGGCGTACTCGCTCCATAGTCCTGAGCGAGAGCCTTCAATTCCCGCGCCCTTTCCCGCGACGCTGATGTCCTGACAGGGGAAACCGCCGCAGATGAGATCAATACTGCATCCCGCAGGTTCTCCGTATTTAGCGAGTTGCCCCACGAACCCTTCAGAACTTTGGCCTTCTCCAATAGTTGTTCTTTGTTTCGGCCGGGCATCCCATCCAACGTATTGGGCGTTGGCCAAAACTTCAGCGGTAAGCTCTCGCACGTCTCCGAAAACAGGGACATCTGGCCAGTGCTTTCGGAGTACGGCTTGGCAATATCCGTCGATCTCACAGAAGGCGACGGTTCGCATTCCAGCTCGTTCGAGGCCGAGTGAGAAGCCGCCGATGCCGCTGAAGAGATCAAGGACATTCACGCCGCGCGCCTTTTACGGATGAATTCCGCACACGCCTTCCGCAACTCGCACCGCCCCTTCTCTATCGCCTGCTTGAGCCAGTCGCGCTTGTCTCGCTTGATACGCATGGCTATGCGACCGTTGGCAATTGCATTGTCGAGCTGGAGGCGCAGGAAGTTCATCCGAACAGCGTCTCCTGTTTTGCAGGTTTTAGCTGCTCGATAAACATGTCGGGCTGCTTCAGCGCCTCGCCAATGCGGCGGCAAGCGATGTCAAAGTATTTGGGCTCAATCTCAATGCCGATGAACTTGCGGCCGAGCTTGACGGCGGCAACGCCAGTGGTGCCGGAGCCCATGAAGGGGTCGAGGATGGTGCGACTGTTGGGGACAAAACCGAGACACCAGCGCATAACCTCTATCGGTTTTTGCGTTGGATGTTCGCGCTCAATGTCCCTCTCCATCCGCATGCAGCCGTTCCAAAGAAACCGTATGCGCCGTACAGCTTTCGGCAAATTCGTCCATGCCAGCTCGCAATCCGCAAAATCGTTTGCTGGCCCCATCTTATCCCACACAAGGATGCAGCTAGTCGGCGGCAGATGGAAATAGTTGCCTCCGAAAATGATTTGCTCATCCGTATTATTGAGCAGCCACGTAATCACACTGGGGTCGCATGGTCTGTCGTCCCAATTCGACTGCTCGTACTTATCGGCCGACGCAAGTTTGCCGCGCGATGCAAAGTTTTTGTTACTCTCGCCAATCCCATATGGCGGGTCAGTCACCACCGCATCGACCCTCGGTAGCGACGGCAATATCCCCCGGCAGTCGCCGAGATACAGCGTTACGCCTTCCGCTAGTTGCTCGATGCGGTTCACGCCGCCCGCCTCCCGCCATTTTTGACGTACCGGCGAACTATGCCAGGACCGCGGCCACTGTCATTCCAGTAAGTCCGGTTAACTGACTTCGAAGCCACATAGGCCATGTGGTAGTGTCGGGGACAGTAGGGAAACCCGAGCACGCTATCGGCTCCGCAATACATCATCGGCTCGCCGTCACGGTTATGCGGCCAGCGGCAGTGGTGCACTTGCAGTTCGAGGAGCGTGACCGGATTATTATTGATCTCCTGCTTTAGATCAGTGGCTTCTCTGCCGATGGATGCTGGCGCGAAGCCGTGGCCGGGGGCGCTGGCAACACGGCGATAGCCACCGTTCTTCTCCTTGGCCTTCCACCGCTGCCATGTGCGTTCATGCACGTCTGCTTCTGCCCACGGCTTAGGTTTTGGTTCTGCGTGTTCCCGTGACTTCGGTCCTAACAAGCCAAGCCTGTGTATCTTGCCGATGACTGCATTGCGGGTGATGCCGCCAAGCTCGGCCGCAATCTGGCTCCCCGAACAGCCCTCCGATACAAGCTTGGTCAGAAGCTCGACCCGCGTTTCGGTCCATTTCGGCTGTTCGATTGGTGATGTGCCTATTAGCATTATATGCGCTCCGGGTAAGTGGGTTCTACACAGGGACATTCACATGGCCAGCACAGGATTGCTCGATACTGATCCATGTGCGGATGTGGACGGCACTCCACAGCCATCCAACCGAGTTGCAAATAGGTTTCCAACAATCTCCAAGGAACATAGCGAAAGGTGCGGATCATTCTGCAGCTACCTGTGCAAACATGCCCGCATCGTCCCGTAGCCGCCGCTCGGCCAATGCTCGGCGAGAGATTTCTCCAATCCCATCTGGCCAGAAACACCATAATCGCGGAGTCCCCAATAAGGAGGCGATGTCACAATGCACTGAACCGATTCATCCGGCAGCGTGCGCAGTACCTCGCGGCAATCGCCTTTTAGGATGGCGACGCTCATCTGCGCAGTTCCCACACGACAGCCATCCGACCCGATTGAACCATCCTTCTCTTTCCCCCATCCACCACATAGCCCATCAACTCCAGTTCGCGACGGCGCGGACGCTGCGTATTGGCGGCCATTCTGAGGTCTTCTTGCATTTCCTCGTCGGTCGCATTCCTGGCTTTCAGATATTCGATAATCTCGCGGTGCAGCTTGCCAACGCGATACTTGATATGCGCAGCAGATTCTCGCGATGTATCGCTATGTGTTTGATAGGGCGGTGCACCATTGTATGGCTGCTGCTTCAAGGAGTAGCCAAACAAATCGCGCTGGTTGGGATCACTCATGTAAGCGAGCCCGCGCCCTGAGGGATGGAACAGGACGCGGGCTCTGACGACACCCTACCGGGAGGGTCAAGGGCGTCGTTTGGCAGCCGCCGCGCATAGTCGCGGCTTAGTCGTGGAAGGGGGTGTAGACGGGCAGCGGTGGCCGCCCATTCTTTTGGAGGATCGGCGAGGGTGTGGAGTTGGTGGAGCTGTTCGCCCAACCACGCGAGCTTGTGGAGGCCATGAATAACCGTCGAATGATCACGCCCCCCGTGCATCTGGCCAATGAAGGGGCTGGATCGGCCCGTCAAAATTCTGCATAGCAGCATCGAGACATGACGAGCATGGCACACCGGGACCTCACGGCTCACTGCTTTCAATTCGCTCGAACGGAACCCATAAGCATGAGCCGTTGCGCGAATTACGCTTTCGACTAGATTCCGACCCACTTCCTGGGAGATTTGAAGCCGCTGGCAACTCCTCATCTCATCCAAAATTTGTTCAGAAGTGCGCCCTAGCCAAGGGGTAGCGGGGTCCGGTTTAGCCACCGGAACCGGCAGCGGCTTTGGCGTTTTCAAACAGGGAACGCGCTGCGCAGCGATGATTGCACGTTGAAGTGTCGTGGTATTTCCGTTCATTGATTGCCTCACTCGTTAGGTTGCAACTGAACTATACGTTCAAAGATGAACAATCCGCTTTTGGTTGTTCCACATCGCCGCCATCCAGCGGCCACAAAGCAGAAGCCCGGATTGGTGCTCCTGACTGCTTTCGGATTGACGTATGTGTAATGCCTTTCACGAGGCCAGCAGAAATCAGCAACGGCGTCAGCCTGTCGGACAAGCTCACTTGATTTGTAGCGGCGCGGGGCTTCGTTACGAAAGACAGCGCAGTTGACACCTGACTGCCCGCTGTCGTCGATGAATTTCCGCCAAACAAACATGGCGTCAGCATCTCCGGTGCGGAGCACGATGTGCTCTCCGGGGCCGACGAATTGGCTGCGTTTGCGTCCGTCTCGGTAGTCATAGCAGGAGTAGTGCCTTTCGTAGAGTTCCAAACACGACAGGTCGCCATCCTTCGTTACATACCAAAGAGGCCCCATCTCAAACTAAACTAGGCAATGCGAACGCCATCTTTGCTCACCAGCTTGAGGGCGGCCTTAACCGGCGCGAATTGAGCCATTGTGCCATTGATAACTTCGGTCACCTTGTCTGGGCTGGTGACGGCTGCAAGCGCGATGGCGAAAGCACCTACTAATGCCTCAAAAGCCTCCGCTGCAGCATCCGGGCCGAGTTCTGCAACCATCCGCATTGCTGAATGGCTGGTTTTCTGGCGCATGTATTCGATGTAGCTGACTTCGCTCATGACAGTGGCTCAAAATTATCAGCGAAGTATTGTGCTGCAACGAGCCATTGATCGGCATGGTTCTTTGGGTTGCGGGCGATCATGTCGCCGGCTTTCGGCGACCCGGCCGCTTTGTCAGGTGCAGAGATGCTAACACCATCCAAAGTTTCGCCCAGCTTGTAGGGCCGCAATTCCGCGATCTGCTTGCGACGGTATTGCATCCAATCATTCGCGTGTTTGGACACTTCCATGGCGATCTCCTATTTCTACAAGTCGCCGCTGCGAAACGTTTGCTTCGGCCGTTCAGACAATGCGGCTTTCTTTTCCAGCCAATCACGACGCTGTTCAATTGCTGACACGAGTTCTGAGAACTCGTCACGATGTGCCTCGATTAGGACATTGATTGCAATCAGTTCATCCCGGAGACGATTTCCGCGATCATCGCGAGCGCGCCAATATGCGGAGCCGCGCTCCCAATCGATCTCCCGCTGCATAGCCAGCCGTGGATCATCATCCCATGTCCCCCATCTGCGAGCTGTGTCGGCGCATGTCATACAAGTGAGCATCGCCGTTCGTTGCCGGCCCATATCCTTCAATCGTTCGAAATACTCTTCTCGCGTGAGTACCTTCACCTTGGAAGCGTCGTACCCGCACTCGGTTATTACGCCCTCATCCGAACGCCACGGCAGACGTGGCCGCAAGATGTGATCAACCGGCTCTTTCACGCGCAATCTCCTCCCCGTTAGCCATCGCTAAAAATCTCGTGCATTGTCGCCTCGATGACGCTGAACGGAGGCGGAAATTCTCCTGACAACCATCGTGCCGCTGTTCGCTCGTTCGTCCTCGCGATGGCAGCAACATGCGCCGCAGTTTTGTGTGGCCACAGGAACTTAGCTACAGGGCCAAACTTTCTAATGACGATTTTGTCAGTGCCCTGTCGAATATGCCGTTCGATCTCGCTTTGATCAGCAACTTGCCTTTCGTAAACTGAACGCATGACGACCCCCCTACACACGCACACACACTACGAACGGTCATCGCGGCCATGTTTCACCCCCGCGATAAAAAGGCTGGTTTCTGATGTCGAGTGATGGATCAGTGTCGGCTTCTCGCGGGCCGGGCGCTACTCCGGCTGCATCTTCACGATGCGGACCACGGGTTACTGACGGAGCTATCGCCGCACTTCCCTCGCGGGCGCTTTCAAGCGTCCTCCGGCTTTCCCCATGCACTGCCGCGTGTCTGCTTTCCACGCCGCCGCGAGATTTGGGAACAGGCGAGCCCGTAGGCAAGCCTGCCTCACGAGCAGGCTCGATCTCATCCGAAGGAATAGAGACCGGTGTAACTGCGGGCTCTACGATGCCGCTGGCTGGCGTGCCGACAGCATCGGTCTCTGATAAGGAATGGCCGGACGTTTCCGTACCGGCCAAGTTGCCGCCGCCATTGGCCAGGGAGGTTGCCTGCTTTCGATCGGCGGCGGAGTGCGAGGAAGCCGTGTCGGTTCTGTCCCCCCCGACAACCCCGAGGGCCGGCGCGGCTTCTGAAATAGGTGAGGCTGCGGCTGTCGGTGTGCGGACTGCCTTCATCCGCGACTTGAAGAAGCGATCTTCTGAAATAGGTGAGGCTGCGCCGGAGGGGACTCTCGGCACAGCCTCGTCGCCGCGTGTGGGGGGGCTGCTGGTGGACGCGGCGAGTTGGGGTTTGGATTGTGGCGGAGTTTTTTGTTTTTCCGCCACATTGTTGAGGCTAATCATTGCTGCGTATGTCAGGGCGTTGTCAGCCTTGGCCGCGAGCTTCTTGACCCGCTCGCCGCCGTCGCGCTCGTCTTGGATTTGTGCCTTGAGCAGCGCTTTGACCTGTGACCAGTCGAGACCTTGTTCCGAGGCTGCCTCGCGGATTTCGGAAAGCTCCTCGGCGGCATCAAGCGCAGCCTCGATCGCTGGTCGCGCCGCGGCGCAAATCTTGCGGAGGTTTTCGGCGACAGTCATGCTCCACCCGTTGCAACCGCAACTAGATATCCACAGGTCGTCCACAATTTGCCGCAATCCTGCCGCCATCTACCTAACGTCGGAAATGGGATGCGCGACAAACTCAAGTTGTGAGGGGTGGCATGAGTGGCATAGACGAAAACGATCGGCTGTTGGCCGACTTCGCGTGTATCGACCCGATCTATGCGGACGGAGTTGCGGGCATTTTGAACCTGGGGCCGAACTTCCAAATGCTCTTTTTCCGGTGGGTTCCAACACGATCCGAACACGGGGTGGTCACAATGGAAAAAGCCCCGGCGGTCTCGATCATCCGGCCCAAGAACTCGATCGTGCTGTGCAGTCAACGCGATTGCGCTTTCCTGAAAAGCGTCGACACCCTCAGCAAGCCAGGGCAACCCGAAGTGCCGCTGCACTAAAGCGGTCATTCGGCGGCCTCGGTCTGTACAAGCTCGAGAACCGCGTGCGGCAGTTTATCGACGGGGACCGCCCCGCCAGTGGCATTGCTTATGCGCTTGGCGAGCCCGAAGGAAATGCCGCGGAAACCCTTCAAGACCAATGAAAGATGCGATTCCGAGCATCCGACTTCACGGGCAAATTGAGCCTGCGTTATTTTTCTGGACCGGATAAACTCCGCAAGCATTGCCCGTCCGTCCTGTTCGCCGAATGTTGCCGTGTCCATGATTGCTGACTTTGCCATTAGCAAAGTATCGTGTCAAGCATTTCTTTGCTGGCAGGAAATGGACATGGAGCACGGACAAATCGATCATTGCCCCATGGGCCGATCGTTCAAGGGAAAGCCAAAAGGGCCGAATAAAGCCCTTCCTGACCAGCTGGAGGAGGCCTTTCCTCCGCTATTTGTTGGCGGCTGGATAAAGACCATGGGCTTTCGCCCGTCTGAAGTGGCTCGCGAAACAGGCATTAACGAAGGATATCTTTCCCAAATTATCAGCGGCAAAAGGGACAATCCTAGTCGTCTAGTTCTCCACAAAATCGCAAATTGCATAGGTATTCCAATGGAATACTTCAATCGACCGCCGCCAAATCGGCAATTCCTCACCGAGGCCGCTGCGCTTGATCCCACCGTCCTTCAAAAAATACGTGAGCGTAATCAATAACTTGTAAGAAACTTTGCTAGAGGCAAAGATTTCGGTTGACTTGATACTTTGCTAATGGCAAAGTGCCCCCATAGACAGAGGGGAGCACGGCAGATGGCTTATCAAGTTCAAGTTTTCGACCTGGAAGGGCACAAGACCGCAGACCTCGGCCGGTTCGGCAACATCGCTTCTACCCGCCAAGCGATGCTCAACCACTCCAACACTATCAACCTGCCCGACCACCGCGATTCATTCGGCCCCTTCGCCAATCTCTCAGAGGGTTGGTTCATCGGCTGCACCGAATATCACATCCGGCAAGTTGGGGCTGCGTCATGAAAATCCGCATCATCCTTTCCACAGCCAAGGGCGAAACCGACCGCCAGACAATCGAGGCGGACGAAACAAGCCTGACCGATGACATTGCCCAAGCAATCAAGTGTTGGGAAATCAAACCCGGCGACACCATCAAGATCGTGGAAGTGTCATGACTGCCGCCGCTTTCCGCCCCAACACCGACCACTATGACCGTGCTGAGGCCCGCGGCCGTATAGCCGCCCAAGCAGTGCGCGAGCGCGGCGGGAGTGAGTTGGAGGCAGCGATAGCACAGATCAGGGCGACGTTCGACGAGCAGCTGCGCGCTGACACTCTAGCCGCTTTCAAGCTCAGCGCCGCTATTGCATCGGGCCGTGCGCCGACGATGCAAGAAGTAGCTGATGTGCTGAGAACCCCGGCCAATTGTCCGCACTGCGAATTTGACCGACGCTTTCCAGGGTTCGAACGTGGAGGATGGATACAGCAGGACAACAACGGGCCGATTGTTTCCTGCCCCCTTTGCAATCCTGATGGAACTGAAAGTCCACGTCCATGAGTAGCAACCTCCCTCCCGGCATTACCGATGCTGACATCGACCGCGCTGCGCCTGGTTATGAGGAGTGGCCGTGTCAATGGGACGAGAAAGGCTATTGCCTCACATGCGGTGCTGGTCCTGATGAAGAATGCGGATGGGACCGATGAGCCAGAAAGAACGAACAGCTACCGAGTCGCTAAACATAGCGTTAGCTGGCGTTGAGTCGGGCGTCACTATTGCCCTCACGTTCGCCGAAAACGAAGAATGTAAGAAAGCGTTGGCAACCGCGCAGAAATACCTTGAGCAAGTTCGGCAACACCTTGTCACAATTCAGTTCCACCGAAACCAAATCTAGAAGCGCGTCATGACCACCGAAACTTACGAGCGGCTGGTAGCAATTGGGCGAGCCGGCGAAGTCGTAAAGCGTCTTCGGGGCGACTGGAATCTGAACCCTGACGATTCCGTCTATCAAGCATGTGCCGATGGCGCCGACACAATCGAACGGATGGAACGGGAACGCGCTACTTTGATGGGCTACGCGCAGGGGCTTGAGAGCCGGATTGACTGCTTGGAGGCGGAAGTTGCTTGGTGGCGAGAGCAGATTATCAAGATCAAGACTTACGTTAAGCCTGACAAAACTAAGAGGGGATGGCCTATGACCATCCCCATCGTCGCCATACTGATCGCACTCGCCATTTGGGTCGATGTCATGGCTATTTGCTATGCGATGTTGAGCAGATGAACCGTGTACCGCATGTGGGGAGGATAATCATGTTTACCAAAGAAATGCGCAAAGCTCTTGAGGCTGACGGTCTGACACTAAATCAACTGACCGGCGAGGACCATGGACCTTATTTCATAGATACATGGGAGACCTGTTCAGACTGCAGCGGTGACGGCGAGATTTTGGAAGCACGTCCACAGCATGACGATCAGGAATTTTGTGTTGTGCGCCAATGTGAGAAATGCGGCGGTAGCGGATGGGTTTGTCAATGAACACCACCATCCTCAAACTCTCAGACAAGCGCGAAGCACTCAAGCAGCGCATCGCCATCCGCAAGCGCGCCCACAAGGGACATGCGGACCTGGATGTTCATCACCTTGCCGCAACGATACGGCAACTGAAAGCCGAGATGAGACGGCTACGAAAACAGGAGAAGGCATCATGAACTCCAGCGATCAGATCGAAGCCGAACGTCGCGGCCTTATTCACACAGACGATCAATACGCTTCTCATCCAAGCCACAAAGCCGCAATGGTCGTTCGTGCTGTCATGAGCGGCATTGCCGACATTCCCGATGTCGCTCGCGATCTCAGCCAGCAAGACATTGATGATCTCAAGCTCGCCCATGCCCGGCTCGGTGACTATTTGTTCAGCCGGTTAAGGAAGGTCGCCTAAGTCATGAGAGACTTGATTGATCCTGGCAGTGCACGAGACAGGTGCTCTATTTGTGGCGGCTGGATAAGCATGGGACACACTCGCGGTTCGGTGTGCCGCCCATCGTGTCCGCGATGTAATGGGGCTGGCTGGCTCGATCCGATCGGCCCCAAAGTGGATGGATCGTACATCACAACACGTCCTTGTCCAGGATGTAACGGAACTGGAACACTTTAATGCGCAATTCATTTGAACGGTTCAACATCGACCATCTGAGCCCGTCCAGCCTCAACACCTGGAAGACTGCTCCGGGCATTTGGGCATTGAGATATGTTGCCGGCATCAAAGACGGCCGCGCTCCTCGCATGCAGCGCGGGACAGCAGTCGAGACCGGATTGGCGGCTCTGCTGCGCGGCGAGACTTCCGACGAAGCCTTGAACGCCGCTTACACGAATTACGATATTAACATGCTCGGCATTAGTGACGATACACTTGAGGCCGAACGCGAGTTGATTGCGCCGATGCTGGCACAATGTGCCAAATGGCAAGCACCATCCGAGCTGAACGCCACCCAACTGAAAATCGAATACTGGATTGACCCGATCCCCGTTCCGATCGATGGCTGGCTGGATTTCGCGTTCGACGGCATCGACATCGACCTGAAGACAACAAAAAGGTGCCCCAAGTTCGAGAGTGGCCCTGAACCTAGTCATGTCGGACAGGTATCCATTTATCGAGCAGCTAGGGGACGAGCAGGCGGCCTTCTTTATGTCAGCCACGCCAATCACACCTATTTTGAAGTCACCGACGAGATGATGGACGGTGCGTTAGAGGACATGCGCTCCGCTGCATTGAGCCTACAGAATTTCTTAGCGCGAATGGACACCCGCGAAGATATTCTGCGCTCGTTGCCCGTGGACTATGGGCACTTCCAAGCACCAAAAACCAAAGTCAATTTCGAAGACCTTCTATCCGCAGGCTAAACACAAGGAGCAACTGCAATGCGTATCTCTACCGCCTTCCCGAGTGAATATCTTAAAGCTGCTGACCTGCAGGGCAATAACGTCCGCGTCACTATCGACCGTGTGGAAATGCGCGACGTGGGCGACGACAACAAACCCGTTCTGTTCTTTCAGGGCAAAGACAAAGGGGTTGTGCTTAACAAGACCAATGCGAACAATATCGCCATTGCCTACGGCGACGATACCGAAGACTGGACTGGCAGGGAAGTCATTCTGTACGAGGCCATGGTTGACTTCCAGGGCCGTTCTGTTGCTGCCATCCGCATCCGGCCACCAGCAGCAAAGGATCGGCCTATGCGCCGTCTCGGCGAGGACCAGACGCAGCGCAGCGTGGCGACGCCTCTGAAAGTGGCCGCTGCCGGCGGTGGCACGCGAAGTGAAAACCCCGCTGATCCCTCAGACGACATACCTTTTTGATCATGACCGCACCCGCCGCTATATTCCGAGCATGCTATTCGGACTGGCGTCTGATCCGAACGCGCAAATGTGTGCAACTCGTCTTTGAGGTGCCGTTGGAGGAATCCAACAAAGCTTATGAGGCGCTGGGCGGCATGCCGAATTCCGGCGAGGAAGCATGGGTCGCCATCGCCCGACTCAATCCTGAAACTGTGAAGGAGGTGATGCCAGATAGACCCGGACCCGTACCGACCAATGATACACAGTCGCGAGAGGAGGTGATGCCGAATAAACCCGAGCACGGGACACGTAATACGTCGCCTGCGTCAGGACCGGACATCCCGACGCGGGCGCATAAGTCGGTAGCTGCTGATAAACGGCTGGCACAGAGGGCGGGCATATTGTGTGCTGATCTATCGTTTAGGCAATTTCTCAGCAAAGAATTTCATTGTACAATTATGGATGAAGAAGAAGCCGCCATTGCTGTTCGTCATACTTGTAAGGTTAACTCGCGCTCGGAAATAAAACCCAGCACCGAAGCCGGCCGCCTATTCGACCACCTCTATTCCCGTTTCGTAGCTTGGCGCGATGCCGACATTTATGTGGAGGCGTAGGCATAACATGCGCGCCGAGTTCAGCAAACGAACACGGCTGGATACTTGGGACCGTGCTAACGGCTGCTGCGAAGAATGTGGAATTAGCCTTTGGAGCCGTCATGTCGAATATCACCACGAAAGTTTTGATTGCAGCGATAATAGTCCTGCAAATTGCCGCCTACTCTGCGTGCGTTGCCATACAGGAATTACAAGAGAGCGTGCGCCTCTCATCGCTAAAGGTCGCCGCATTAGAGAGAGAATTGCGGGTATCAAACGGGTACAAGGCCGACCACTGGCGGGCACTCGCCGAAGCGGGATCAGGAAGCGTTTCAATGGGACAGTAGAGAAGTGGTGAAGCAGTCATGATTGAGCAACGGGATTAAGATGACAAACGACGAGGAAAAACTCTTTGCCACCGTGATCCGCGCGCTCGCCGCCGCGTGCAAGGTGCCACAGTTCCGATGCGAAGTGTTTGATGAGCGCGGCAACGGGGGAATAGTTGTTGCGGTTGGAAACCGCGCTTGCAGGCAACCATTTTGGACTGGCGATGGTCGGTGCGGTCCAGGTGGCGCCGCTGCCCTTCTCCGAAGTATCGCGATGTTAGCCAGCGGCGGGACTCCTATAACTGAAGCTTTGCGTCATGCTGCACGCTTGACGTTTGATACCGACGAGCAATTCGACAAGATGTTCCCATTAACCGGGGAGTCAACCGCATGAAAGAATACACCCCAAAAGACAAGCTGGAATGCGTCAAGCGCGAGCTTGCCATGCGCAAGGCGGTCTATCCCCGTTGGATTGAACAGAAAAAAATGACCCAAGCCAAAGCAGATCACGAAATAGCGGTCATGGCTTCCATTGTGGAAGATTATTTGGCCGACGTGGAAGGATAGAGCATGACCCGCAATTGGGAACCAACATTGCCGGTAGAGCTTGAGAACGATTTAGGACCGCCGCAGGAATGGACTGCCAGAGTGCTGACGGAATTGGCGCGGCAACTCGGGGTGGGGAATGATTACTATTATCCGCTGCTCAGCGCTGCGGGAATGATCCGCGCCGCGAAGCAGCCATGACCGACCACGCCACCATAGCCCCGCAGGGCGCGCCGGAGTGGCTGGATCAAAAGGCGCTGGCCCGAAACTTATCGGTAAAACCCTCACAGATCAGGGAACTCATGGCCCATGGAGCCATTCCCCGTCCTCGACAAATCGGTAATATCGCCCTGTGGAACCGAGAGCTTGTCAACCGCTGGCTTATGCGCGGTTGTGAGCCAGGGGGAACCGATGGCATCATACGTGAACCGATCGCCGATATTCGCAAGTCTCTGCGAAGACTTCCTCGCAAGCCCGACATTTCAGAGCCTCGCCGACGAGAGCCGGGAGCTATGGGAGAGGGAGTTACGGGCGGCGGGAGCGTTGGACAAGCTGGGGTCGTACCGTTTGAAAGACATCGGACCCGCCGAGGTAAGTGACTATCTCGACAGCCTCATGAGGCGGCCGGGGAAGCAAGCCGCGGCGCTTTCTGCGCTGCGAGCGATGGAGCGATGGGCACTGACAAAACGGCTAATCCGGCATCCGTTCTGCTACGGGGTGAAGACGAACCGGCCCACAGGAGGGCACAAGCCATGGACGGACCATCAAGTCGCCGCTGGTATTGCTCATGCCCGCCTGGACATCAGCCGCGTGATTGTCTTGGGTGCTTACACCGGGCAGCGCGGGTCCGATCTTGTACGGATAGGATGGTCCGATGTGCAGTCTGTGAAAGGCCGCCAGTGGATCAAGCTACGCCAGCAAAAGACCGGCCGGGAGTTCATGATCCCGATCATGGCTGATCTGGCTGCGCATCTGGCAACATGGGAGCGCCGGCCGGGGCCGTTCCTGACGCGCAGGGAAGCCCGCCCATTGGCTATAGGCACGGAGCATTCGCTGGAGGGCAGGCCGTGGACGCGCGAGGCACTGACCGCGGCATGGACCTACGAGCGCGACCGCAATCCCGCGCTACGGGAACACCGCGATCAGGATTTGCATCTCCACGGGCTCCGCAGCTATGCCTGCATCCGGCTTTACCTCGCCGGAGCAACCACGCGGGAGGTAGCGCAGACCGTGGGCATGTCGGAAGAAATGGTGGGGCGCTACACTAGGCTGTCGTCGCAGTTAGACGAGGCGGCGGCGGCGATTGAGAGGCTGGAGAGGAAGCGATGAACGCAGCGCGAACAGTTGGCAATGCAACTAAATAAGGTGGAAGCTAAGTCTTTATACGAGGTATCTTCAACATATCGCGGTAATACGCGCAGATAATGGCAAGTGTTTGGCGGGAAAGAGGAAATGAAACGAGATGACCGATATTGTGGAGCTGCTGCGGCGTGGTGTCGATACAAATGCTATCCCGGACGTTACCGACCGGGTGATGGAGAAGGCCGCCGACGATATTGAGCGGCTGCGGCATATGTACGAAGCGGCGCACATGGATGCGAATGCCGCCATCGAACGACAACGGCTTGAGATCGAGCGGCTGCAGGCTGTGCTCAATCGCATTTCTGCTCTTGAGTGCGGGGTTCTTGATCCTAATGCCGGATTGGCAATGTTTGAGATCGCACGAGATATAGCTCGTCAGACGAGGACAGGATGAGCGACATCGAAATGCAAAAAGCCCGGCGCATCGCTGCGGTCGGGCTGGGTTACACCTTGCTGTTGATCTAATGACGAAAATATATCGCTATCCCGGCCAGCAGTAGCCCCGCAGCAGCAACGACATATCCAAAAGCATCCTTGATGCCGCCGCCATGCGCCTGTTGTGTATTCACTATGGAAGTCAGCGTGTCTATGCGCCCCCCAAGAGAATTAACCAGCAAATCGACCTCCGCCTTGCGCGAGAACTCCCGAGACTGGTCAACGACCACGCCGCGAAGCTCATTCAGAACTTCGAGCCGCCGTTCCGTGGCAGTCTCCGCCTTATCAACTGCCTCTTTGCTTGTCGCGAGCGCAGAGCCGACAGCGGTATCCTGCGCGCTTGACCTTTGTTCGTATCGCCTGTCACGCTCATCCATCAACTCCTTGAACGCCGAAAACCCGGACTCCAGCGCGACGATGCGAGCCTTCAATTCGGCAGGAGGGCAAGTATCGGCACTCATCAAACTGCAGACTTCGCCCCAGGGGGCTGACCCACATTCGACGCAACCGTTGGCTTTGCCGGCTGTACCGGCACCGCCAACGCCGCGTCCACCGCGATCTTGGCAAAATCATCTACCATATGTCCGTTGAGGATGTTTCCAGCTGGCCCTTGCTCGTACCACGGCAGCGTAGCGAGCAGTTGATTGGCCCGCTTGTGCATGGCCGCGGATGCGGCCGCGTATTGTGCTGGTGTACCGCTCATTTCATTTCCTCCGTCTTGCCGTTAGGCAGTACCAAGATGTGATGTACAGCCCCCTTAATGATCTTAACCATCTGAACCGAAGCACCGAGGACGTGGCCACCACCAACGGCACCTTCAGTTACAGCAATCCTCCAGCCCTCGGCTTCCAGTTTCTTGATGGTATTAGCTTGATCCAGTGATGTCATCAGAACACCCCAAGCAAATTGAGAATAACACGAACACGAGCACGAGGTCGCCGATAAAGGCAGGACTAGCCCGAGGTTCATTTGTGTTCCTCCACTTCAGAACTCTGAGGCGGCAACAAAACCTTGCTGCCCTGCGTCAGAACCCATGCGACGATTAGCACGGCGATAAGGACCGTAGCCACCGTCCCCCACGCGAACGGCACCCTTCTTCTCCCGTGCCGCCACATCCTGGAAGGCGGGCGCATCATTGGTGGATGACGAATCCGAAATCGTGCCAGCCGAGGAAGAAGAACAGCGCGAGAATGAATATCTCGCTTACATAAACAAGGCCAGCATACGGACCCCACCGCGTACCCAGCCACGAGATGAAAGCGAGTATCCACAGGAGCCAGAATATAAAGCTTACGGGCATGACATTTCTCCTATGCTTGCAACGCCGACAGATCGGCGTCGAGTTGCGCCTCATCAAACAGTTCCGGGCTTTTGCCGGTTTGCAGTAGATACTCGCGGCTGAAATAACAGATTGCCCCGACAGCATATTTGTCGAAATAGGTGGTAGTCATGGCTTGGAGCTTTCCCCAAGTCACGACCATCAAATTGCCGGCGGTGTTCTTGCCAACGCACGGAACATAGTGGCCGTCTTTGGGTTCCCCGGTCACGTCATCCCACGGGCGGCCGTCTATGAATTGCTGCTCAGCATTATCAGGAAGCGACAGCCCAAGCCCGCACACACCAAACAAATAAACCGATAGCTCAACGTCAGCTAGGCTGCCGACAGCGCCGAACGCCTTGACCTGATGGATAGTGCCCTGTGCATCGGTCAGTCCATTGCTGACGCGCCACTTGGCGGTTGAGATAGGATCAAGCCCCTTATCCTGGCCGCCCGTCAACTGTCGGTACTGCTTGAGAACGTTTACTGGCGAGAAGGCAGGTATGGGTTTCCCGGTCGCCCACGCCCACGTCATCGTTTCATGTGCGGCGCCAGCGAGAACACAATCGCCTGCCCTGTCGTTTCCAAGCATATTCCATCCGCCAACCGGAGCCGCTTGATGGACATGCCCGAAAGTAGCGGGCACCGCGGGCAGATTGGCGGACACCAAATAGCTGCGCAACTGAAGCTCCACAGCTTCCGGCCGCCACGGCAGCATTCCCCGAGCGAGCATGGTCATGGTTCCTGCCTAAGGTGTTTTCATTTCCACGGTGCCATGTAATTCACCAGAAAGATCGCCGCGACGCTCCCGACTAGCGCCGCTGAAAACACCAGCATCCACTCGCTCACGGGCGCGGCAGGTTGCCATATGGCACCGTCACTCCATTGACGATGACATAAGGCAGAGGTCCACTCCTTAACCGAGCCGCCAGTGGTGTTCCGAGATGGGCGTAGGGGATCACAACACCGTGGACAGTCACGGCCGGGAAAGTATCGCTGCCGATCACGGCAGAGCCGCCTAGCCTGCCTTTGGGAAGCCTGCTGATATACGCGCAAACCGCATTGGCAATTACCACTGCTGCGGTACCGGCGGGAAATGTGCCGATAAGTGCCGTGATGGCGCCGATGTCAGCGACAACGGAACATCCGGTTTGCAGATAGCCAAGGATGGTCTGCAAGAGATTCACCGGTATCACTGGACCAGGACCGGGCGGCGTAGTGCCGGGTGTGGCGCAGCCGGCAAGCAGCATAGCCGCGCCGGAGAACAGGAACGTGCGGCGTTTCATCATGACTCTTCTCCTTTCAGGGAGGCGTGGTGCTAGTACCGCCGCAACCCGACTACAGTTATCCTATTTTCCACCCCCTCTACTCTCTTATGCAGTCTGCAATCTATGCTGAACTCATTTAGCTTAACACCGTCGCACGTTACGAAGGTGACTGGCCATGGACCATTGCCCAGCCTATTCGGTACAGTGGCAGTCCAAGAAAGTGAGTTACGCTCAAGCTTCATCTTTTCATTTTTAATTTTCACCGCCCTGAGTTCGGCATTGCCGCCGACGATGCTGCCGGTGATTTCTAGTTCACGTGACATGTCGTGCTCATCGGAGCTTCACCGTTACCGTGTATGTACCGTTGCCATGGTCAGACGCGCCGATATAGTACGGCTGAAACGATCGCCCTCCCCACACGACGAGTTTGGGCAGCGCCGCGCCGGGATAGACATTTAGTTGCTGTTGCAACACGCCGATGGGAGGAAATGCGCCGCTACTCTGTAAAGTACCCGCCATTAGATACAGCGCCATAGCGGCGTAAATAGTGCCGGCAATCCAGTATCTCATTTGTGCTCCTGATCGCGCTCGGCCAGCGCATGTTCGACAGCAATCTCCGCAGCGGGCGGGGCGGCAACCGCAGCAGCCGGTGGAGCAGCAACGGCGGCAGCGGCAGGCGCAGCGGCAGCAGCAGCCGCCGTAACCGCAGCAGGCGCGCCCGATCCAGTTCCGGTGGAAACCATTGCGCTGATCGTATCGTCCTTGGTTTTCGAGCTGGCAGATGAGCCGAAATAAAAGCCGACAATGTTGGTGAAGCCCACAGTCATCAGGCCGCCGACCAATATCTTGAACACATCACTGTCGGAACGTCCTAACAATGCTAACATGAACACCAATGACACAATTGATATGACGAGCACTATTGCAAGAAACGATGGCGTGTCGGGAAACTTGTTCATGCTAAAGCCTGCGGAACCAGAGTTTGTGATGCAGCAATAATCCGCTTCATCTCGCCCAGGAACATCTCTTGCGCCGCCAGCGTTTCGCCGGGGTGGAAGTCGGATCGCTCGCTGACATACAAATTGCAAGTGCTTCCCGGCGCCTTTTCCCACCTGTAGGCGCCCAATCCTGCCGTTTGCCACCACGTCGGATTGTAGACACAGTGAGCAAATTTGACATTGGAGCCGATCTTGACCTGTGCACCGTCGAGGCTCGGCTGGAAGCCCCACATTCCATCAATCCTCACTTGCGGGACATAGGCAGCAACCACAGAGCAGTTGCACGCCCCGAGCGATGCGCCAAAGATAAACTTGAGGGGTTCGGGTGGCAGCGCCAGAATTTCCGCAACAATCTGCGCCACGTCATAGTCGCGATATGGCGAGCTGTGAACATTGACACCGAGGTCTTTCACCCGCGCGGTGAACGCGGCCATACCGGGATCAGTGACCGGCCCCCACATCCCATACATTCCCCATCCGTGTACTTCTTTGGTCATTGTGATGCTCCAAGCAATTTCATGACATCTTCCACATTTTCAAGAACGGCACATGACCCGCTAGTAAGAACAATAATTACGGATTTAGCATCTGGTTCAATGCTCGCAATCGGTGGACGTATTTTCACCACCTGTTCAGCATTTACGTAAACAGTTTCGCCATTGACTTCGGTGAGCTTTATGAGACGCATTTACGTCGCAGTCTCCCTAAAAAACTTAATGGTTGGGTCTAGATTGGCGATCTTCTGGAGCAGCGGCGCACATCCCGGCTGCGGGTCCCACGCGTGCGGGTCGAAGACGTGGTCGCGCACGTATTTCCCCGGCACTTGGATGTTCGTGCCGCCCCAGATGTAAGGCGATGGGTGCATCCCGTAGCCCCACCCGTTGAAGCCGGTGATCCAAAAAAGTTGCTTCTCCAACCTCCAATCCTGGACGGTCAGGATGTCGTCCTCCTTGAGCGCATCGAGCGCGCCGTTGAGAAAGGCATGCGGCCCGGTAAATGGCCCGCGGCCCACCGGGACTATAGTCGTCCGCCGAGAAAGAACCTGGCCGTTGCCGAGGTAGGTGTCGAAGCGCGGGTGGCCCGCGCGGTCTTGTATGGACTCGCGCCAGTGGATCACTGCCAGCATCGGCCACGGCACCTTATTCGGTGTGGCCTCTTGAATCTCCATGTAAGTGTCCTTGTGGCTGACCGAATACTGAGCCTCCAAGGAAAATTCGCGGACGCGCTCTGGCTTGATCTCCATAGCATCCCACCACTTCGCATAGAGCGGCCAGATTGCAGAGTAGCGCATCAGGTATCTTTCCCCTTATCGTGAAGATCACTCATGTTTCGGGTGTATCCTTGACCATGCAAGCCGCCATTTTTCGCAATGCACCCTTATCCTTGAGAACCTGTGGGATACTGGTAGCAAGAAATTCACGTTCATCAGCGAAGCATTCATCAAGCGATTCCTCGATTTGCTGGTGATGTATGTCGGGCTTGTCCGGTGGCATGACATACGTCAGCAAAAGAACTACGGCTCCATCGAGAAGGGTCATCTCAAACCCCGCCGTTTTGAACGTAGCAAAGTACAGGACGAGGGGCCTTTGTGCCGTCCAGGTTCCAGGATCGAACACCGAGAAAAATGACGATATGCCCGGTCGGATTGCCTACTCTCTGTTCCATCCCAACGATCTTCTGCGTCGGAACCTCATATTCGGTGCCGACATTCTCGTGCATACGCATGAGCTGATCATCAGGACGCTCATCGGTGATCACCGCAAACAGTTTGCCGCCGCGGACATGAGCCTCATCGGCCCAATAGCCGTCACCCTCACCGCAGCAGGAAACGCCAATACGGCCCATCCCTATGGTGTCCGGTTGCATGAGGGACTGGAACCATCGCTTTTGCTCTGGGTCCATTTTCTCCCATTGGCCGAGATCGCGAGCATGCGCCGCACAGGAATAGACCACCAAGCCGAGTGCAGCGATGACGATCAAAGCAGATAGCCAAACCTGTGCCGGGTTCGATGACTTCGGCTCCCCGGTTGGCTCCGGTACAAAGTGATGAGGAAAGTCGCCGCGGGCATCATCCAGCGGCGCCTCGGGGTTGAGCCCGTTGCGCTGTTTGTCCTGTTTCTTTTTTAAGATGCCGAAGTTTCGAGCCATAGAGTTCTCCTGCGTAAGAGAAACTCATTGGTTAATGAAATACCACCTGATATTCAAAGTCGTCGTTTGCGACAGCACTATTGCCGTTAATCTCCTGCCAGACGAACCAGCATTGCCCGGTTATCGGCGATAGCCCGGAGACGGAAATATCGGACGTGCCAACAAACCTCTCGCCGGCCCATACAACTTCATTGTTGCATTTGAGCTGCAACAATACCTCGATATCGGGCCGCTTGACGGTGAAGGTGCCGGCAAAACCCGTCACATTGGCAACCTGAACACACTGTGCATAAGGCAGGGCAGCCTGGTTGGAACACTGCAAATGTCCGCCGCCCGAGCTGAACCCGACCGGATTGCCGAATTGCGCATTGAGATAGGCGCCGGCAAAAGCTGGTGACGATGCTGTGAGAACAGTACAAACAGCTATGAGTGCCGCTCTAGTGTGCATTCACGCTGTCCGCCCAACCGAAAACAATGAGATCATTGCTCGCGCTGTCCGAACAGTAATAGACGGTTTGTGCCGCCCCGGATATGACCGGCGCTGTGAACTGGAGATAAATAACCTGGCTTGTAGTGTTCTCCGCCTCGGTAAGAGTGCCTGCGGCGACGCCTCCGCGGCTCACACCAGCTTTCTGTGACGGAATAATATGTATTCTCCCCAGTATTTTTTGCGCCGTCGTCGGTACAAGGCTGAAAACTTCCGCTGTGAAAGTCGAAACGCACGTCCCTGTACTCGCCGCCACGAAGAAGGGTGAACCAGCAGCGATAGCGGAGGTTATGATCGTAGTGTCGCCATTTGTTTGAATTTGGAACAGTATCGACCCGGCCGTCGACGGCGCTGCCGACATCCGGCATACATAGGTGTAGCCGGATGGCATCAATGGAGCAGTGCTCGAAAGAGAGGCGAGAGATGCGATTGTCGATCCGTTATCGATCAAATAAATGTAGTAGATTTGGCTGGGACCGAGTGCGCCCTGATCGAGCCCATTGGCGCCATTGACCCCGAAATTCAGTACCAGCGATACGGTCGAGCGGTTCAGCGGTGTCCCGGTTGGTGTCACAGTTAACGCAGTAGTGGCAGTAATATCGAGTTTGGTATTTGGAGTTCCACCATCATTGATGACTGCATACCCGATCGCCCCGCACAACGGTGCCGTAGACGCTGCAGTCGTCGGGATAGTGAATGTGAGCAGCACGAACGACGATAGCGTCGCGCTGTAGATTACCGAAGTAGGATTGTTGGCGACGATCTCTCCACCGCTGAGCGCCACCGGCCCAGCACTGGAAATCTTGAGCACCGGGATATTGCCGACCCCGGACGGGTTGAGCGTCGTCGCCCCGGTGTTTGTGGAAAGTGCCGTGAAATTGATCACCGAGCCGTCGGTGGAATTGAACCCGGCATCGACAACGGTGATGGCGTTGGGCGTGCCGCCAGCCAGCGCCGCCCAGAACACGTTGTTGGTGGCCGAGGTATCGGTAGTGGTCAGATCGAAGATCAGGTTCCCGGTAGTGACACCGCCGACTACCGGCCCGTCGAACACCTGCTGCCGATAGGAGCCCGTACCGTAAATGATCGCACAGCCGTTGGCGTCGAGCTGGATCGGGTTGGTGTTGGCGGTGATCTGGCCCGAGTCCTTCCACGTCGTCTTAGTTGTGGTGGTCGACGGGATGTACATATTGATCGAACCGCTCGATATCGGCCCGGTCGCCTTTTGGAAGCATTGTTCGCCGGTAGGTAAAAGGGTAGTGGCCGCCTTGACGGGCCATGCCCCCAGGACTAGCATCGCCCACAGTAGGGGGAGTACCAACATGAATTTAAGCTGGTGGCTTATCGGCATTTGCGTGACCTATGGCGCACTCTATGGCCTACTGACTGGCCGGACTGTTTTCGAGACGCCGCCGGGTGACGAGAGCGGCGGCGGGCGCAGCTCGCGTAAGCAAATCCGACAATGGCTTCGTGCCGCCGGAAGTGCCCAATCCGCCCCGGATCATGGAGTTCGTAAGCGCATTACTGCGCAAGATCGCACTGGCCCCACGCCCCGCCCCTAGCGTCGCGGCAGCTATCGCGGCGTCACGTTGGAAACCTTCGGGATCGAGCGCATAGGCGCCGCCAAGACCGAGCGCGCTGCCTAACCCTACGCCGGCCTTCATCAACATGAGCCGTTCTGCCGTTCCCGAGCTTGGCGGCTCCCGCATGAACCTCTTGGCAATGCGCCCGAGTTCTCCGGCATTGGTCTGGCTGTTGTCGAGAGCACGAAGAAGTTCCCCCGGAGATACATCTCCCGTAGGCGACTTAAGGGCTAATGGTTCAACCGACTTGATGACGAACCATCTATAATCCGCCGTGTCCTTGAGTTTCTTCAGAATCGGATCGTTGCGCCCAACCAATTCCTCAAGAGAATTTTTGATGTCACCAGCATAGGATGCAATCTTTGAATCTCTGGAATTGATCGCATTGTCGAGTGGCCCCTTCTCGCGCGTCAATGATTGATAGAGATCGGCATCGAGCGTGTGAGAGTTGAGATCGACCTTGCTGAGAACGTTGCGCAACAGCTTGTCCACACCTTCAGCCAAGGACGGTTCGAGAACATAATGTGCGTTCTGGTGGATATTTTGCAGATCGCCATAGAAACCATGATCGAGCGCCAGATTCCCACCCATCCGCGCCTTCGCAGCATTATACTCGGTGTAGGCATTTCTGGATGCGCGAGTGATCGTATCAGGTGTGATCTTGCCGGCATCAACACCCATCTCCGAAGCAAGCGCCCTGTTCAATCCTACTTGCTGTGCAGTAGTCCTCTTGGCGTAACCGCTGAACGGTAGCCGCTGCAGCACGGAATCGAGGAACCTAACCGAAGGACTGGTGCTGATCTGCCCCGCCGTGATCGGAATGTTGTAGGTGTTGCGGGCAGCACTGGCGAGCTGCGCGGTTTCCTTGTCGACTGACCCGAATACAAGATTGCGCAATCCTTTAGTCGCAGCAGAAGCTCCCTGGGTGAGCGGCCCAAGAGCGCCACCCGCGAGCATCCCGGCGCCGATCTGCTGGGACAACGGCTGATCCGATGCGGATGAAGTCAGCGCCGCTGCGGTCCCGCCCGAGCCTATGCCAGTGACGGCGGCCCGAGCCATGGGGCTAGCTGCCGCAATACCCCGCAACGGTAATGCCTCGACAAACGGTCCCGTCCCCAGAATTTGCCCAGTAATTCTGCCGCCCTCGGCCAGCGCGCTTCCCTCGGCGGCTTTCTCATACGCCTGCCGATCGGCAACGATCTCAGCTTGCGTCTTGCCGGCCCATTTACTGACTTTTCCAGCAGTCTCCGGTGAAATAACTCCTGCAGAAGCAGCTAACTTTGCTCCACGCTCGCCAACGCTGGTTATGGCAGTCGCCAGCGTATCAGCAACATCTCCAATGCCACGCACAGCACCGGCACCAAACCGCGCCCCAAGATCGGTCCAATCGGACCCTTGATGCTCGGCAACCATGCGCGCGGTCCATTGCGGCAGGGTTTCGTCTTCCTTTTTCTTGGCGACAGCCGCAGCGGTTGATGGGCGCGCAGCCGGTAATGGAACGGCCGCCGGCGCCGCCTTGCCGGTATTCCAGTGACCGAGCAAGTCATCCGGCGGCACCACTGGCGCCGCGCCGCCGGCATGCCAGCTTCCAAGCAGATCATCTTGTTCGGGTATGACGCGACCCTCCGGTGCATAGAAATTATGGGCGCCGATCTGTGCTGTCATCGGTGTTCGCGAAAATGCCGGCGGCTGCCGTCCCAGGTCTTTTTGTGCAACCGGAGCGAAATAATGTGTAGCGCCGCCGGTGGGATCAGGGATCGCACCGCTCAAGACATCATCGACAATCGAGTCGGTATTCTGATATTTCAGAGAGCGCGGGTTATAGGCTTCAATTTCACCGCGACGCCGCTTCCATGCCTCGAATTGCCCTGGCGCATGAACGATTTTCGAAGGCGTCTCGCCATATTTTCCTGCTGCCAGCCGGTTCAGGATGACATGTGCGACTGCGGCCTGCCCGAGCAGCGATTGGTCCTCAGCCTCCCCTAGAACCGTGCGAACGATGTTGTCCTTGTCGGCCGGACTAACGTCCATTTCATTGTCCGACTGCAGCAGAAGCGGGAGTCCACAGCGGCGGCGGCACGGCCCCCGGCTTGAGTGAAGGCGATATTACGCCGCTGGCTATACCGGCACGCAGGGAAGCGTTGAACTTCTCGCGCTCGGCTCCCTTCAAACTTTTGTGCCAGTTATCTATTTCGTCAGGTTCCGCATTCTCGATATGGAACGCCCGCGGGTCCTGCTGTGGTGCGAGAAATGCCTTCTGTTTCGAATAATTCGGCCCACCTGCCCGCGATGCCTGCATTGTCAGCGTATGCACCATCTTCCTTGCTGCGATGTTTGCCTTTATGAGATCGACACCGGCAAGGTCGTTGATATGTACGCCCGGACTGCCGGTTACTGCACTAGCCAACCCATCATTGGTGTGAGGTCCAATGGTTTGAGCAAGCTGCTGCGTATTGTTGACAAGATATTTTTCCAGTTCCGCATAGGTCTTAATTTTCTTTTGCATATCGGCGGGGACAAGAGAAGGCATAACGCTATAAACAAACTCCTCAAACGACTGTCGGCCTTTTGTGCCTGGTCCCATGCCACCAGGCCCGAGGTCTTTAGCCAATTTGAGAGCTTGCTGGAGTGGGAATATACCCTGCGAATAAGTACCGGCCTGCCGAAGGTCTTCGGCCATTTGATCGCCTGATTCTTTCGCGCCGAGCGGCAATCCGGTCTGTACTCCTGGAAAAGCCGCATTGCGAACACCACGAGCTTGTAGCTGTACTGCGCTGCTCGGTTGAGAAATTGGCTCACCACCCGGACCAGGAACACTTGTCATAGCCTCCTGACCAGTCGGGCCAACCTGCATGTTTTTGTATAATGCGAGGTTTGTCCTCGCCGCCTGCTGGTCCAGGCCATTTTTTGCTTGTTCGATATTTCGTTTCACTATCTCTGGGTCTAGGCCAAGAAAATGCTTACCAACAGCCACCGGGTCCATATTTGCCGCTACAAGAGCCGGTGCAATGCCGGCAAAAGCCTTTGCTATTTTATTTGGAGGCAGATCGAGCAATGGAGTTATTGTCCTTAGAATAAAATCAGTCTTCTGCTGCTGACTTGCCAGTTGCGCCTGCTGCAAGTGTTCAAGACCCCTCATCTGATCGGAACTTACGAATCCACCAGTTGGATTCTGCAACATGCTGCGCCTTACTGCCGAATAATCGGTAGTCGGCCCAAGCGGTCCCTCCGTCTGTGGAGCATTCGTTAGTGCCTGGGTCTCATTTTGCTGCGACTGATACTCCTTCATCCTCGTTATCAACGCCATGAGATCAAGCGGGCTCATCTGGCCTTGCGGCTTGCCGACATTGGCGTAGATCGAAGTATCAGGCTGAAGGTTAGGCACGCCGCCCTCCGTAATGGCTGCCCATCATGCCGCCCAACACCGCATGGTGATCATCACCACCAACATTGACTGGCGGTATCGGCTCAGTACCATTGCGCGGGAACGCTGCCGCATGATGCTGCAGGATTGCAACCGTCGCTGCTTGCGCTTGCTGGAAATGCTTCTCGATATATTGCTTCTGCTGC
>Ga0210409_10000726_pt1 | contig 48954 bp, 41 predicted proteins | sample IncBWH17MmetaG_FD_161649 | JGI IMG/M metagenome (GOLD analysis project Ga0210409, IMG submission 161649) | Forest soil microbial communities from Barre Woods Harvard Forest LTER site, Petersham, Massachusetts, United States - Inc-BW-H-17-M | ecosystem: Environmental > Terrestrial > Soil >... | reverse complement strand
AGAGTGTCGGGCGCCCGAAAGGAATTGCTAACTCGTGGCACGCCGACTCTCGGGTCGGGTTAAGTTAGAGCCCGCGCCAACGCAGGCTACGACACCCTCTCCCAAAAACCAGATGAATCACCCGTGAAATCACGCCTGGTGTCCATGACTATCGGCTTAACTTGGTTCTACAAACCGGGGTTTGGTGCGTGGTCTGTTGAGCAGGAACTCTCGCTTTTCGCCTCAACCCTTTTCATACAAAGAGCTTACGCTCAGTCATCGCTCAAAGTCAACCTCGAAATACCTCCTGACCTTCTTTCGTCTGGCGATCGAGTTCCCGACCCGGCACATGAGCCAATGCAAATCCAACACGCGATCAATTCAGTACGAGATGCTCGCATGCTCAAACATCTCTCATTCCAAACGGAGAAAACCTATGTTCATTGGGTCAAACGCTATGGCGCGTTTCTTCAAGCCGCCAAGCTGCCGCCAGACCAGCCATCCGAAACAAAGATGGAGGCATTCCTGATCAGCCTGGCTCGAACGGGGGTATTCGTGTCGATTGGTGTCCATTCGTGGCTTCAACCGCACAGCCTCCTCCTCCTGAGCGACGACCCCGGCATCTGGAAACCATTACGATACTAATACTGCCGATAGGATTACCTGAACCCCGACCAATCCATCAATCCATCAATCCATCACTCCCGCTCTCGGTTCCGCAATCCCCTCTATCAACTCTCAACTATCAACCACCTCGACACTCCACCACTCCATCACTCCACCAATCCACCAATCCACTAATCCATTAATCCGTAGCGCTTATGAAACTAAACACTCCCGATTCACCCGATACCTTCATCCAGTCCTTCACCGATCCCCAGGAGTGGAGCGCCGCAAAATGGGCCGCCACCGCCTTCCTCTACGACCCGGGCGACTCCAGCCACGAACCGCCCTCCCTCGCTATCGCCTTCGAAAACTTCGACGCCGGCAAACGCATCTTCGACGGCTGGATTGAGCGCCTCGGCCACATCGACACCTACGAAGAACTCCGCATCTCCGTCATTGAGGGTCCCCTCCCCGGCGACCCCCGCGGCTATTCCGTCTTCGTCTCGTCCAACCCCCTCAACACGGTCAAACGTAAGCAGCTCGACCAGCCGGATTTCGACCCCGCCCTCTTCATCCGCTCCGGCCGCCTGAACCGTATGAACCCTGCCCCCCGCTCCCCACACCTGCGTCTCTTCAAAAGCCACTTCGCGCGCCTTGGCCGTTACCTCCTCCTTCCAGCCCACTTTAAGGATTCCCAAATCCAAAACCTCGACTCCGGCCGTTCCATCGAAAAACACGAATTAAACCTCTTCCACACCACCGACCTCAAACCCCACCAGGCCGAATACTCCGTCTTCAGTACCCCCACCGGCGATTGATTACTATGCGCTCTCTCGCAACTTTTTAGTGGACATTCAAGCCCGTTTTTGCATAATAATCCTCGCACGGCTGTGGGTAGGTAAATCATAGTAGGGAAACTAAAGATATACAGAAGTCCGGGGGTGAGCGGAGCTTGCCGCCCGGCCAGTCATTGAGGTGAACATGAGAACCATTTTCACGGGTTTGACCCTTCGTCTGCTCTGCTCTCTTTTCTGCGCGGCCTGCACGCTATGGCCATCGGTCCTGTGCTCCCAAACACCAACTAATTGCGCCGCGCCTCCAGCGGGCCTGGTGAGCTGGTGGCGCGCCGACAACACCGCGAGCGACACCATCGGCGGGAACGCCGGCGTGATGCAACCGGGCGCGACGTTCGCCGCGGGCGAGGTCGGAAGCGCCTTCAGCTTCAATGGGAACACCAATAGTTATATCGAGGTGCCCGATTCTCCTGCTCTGCGCCTCACCAACGAGGTGACCATCGAATTCTGGGTCAAACGCCAGCGATTGACTTTTCCGTCGTACCCCTATGCCGACTACATCGTCGAGAAAGGCGGCGACTTCTTCGGCGGTCAGGACAATTACTCCGCGGCGCTGCATAACTCCACCTATAATTACTGTCTCCATTTCGTGTTCGCCGGTGGCTGGCGAGGCGGGGGAAGCATTGCGGACACGAACTACTGGCACCACTGCGCCATCGTCGCCCGCAACGGCGACACCGACCCTACACTGTACATCGATGGAGTGATGCAGCCCGTGGTTTATGGCGAAGGCGCCTCCACCATCAACCTCTACCCTTCGACCCGCCCGCTCCACATCGGCGCGCAACTCGATCCCGCGACTGGTTGGTTTTATTTCAGCGACACGCTGGTTGACGAACTGGCGATCTACGGCCGCGCGTTGTCCGCGGCCGAAATCCAGTCCATCTATGCCGCGCGGAGCCTGGGCAAATGCGTTCCGGGAGCCCCGCCAGAGTGTGTGCCGCCGCCGTTCGGTCTCACCTCGTGGTGGCGGGCCGAAGGCAACGGCAACGATTCCGTCGGCACCAACAACGCCAGGCTCTTTGGCGGTGTCTCCTTCACCAACGGCGTCGTCGGCCAGGCCTTCCTCTTCAATGGCGTCGATGGCAGCGTCATAGCTGACGACGCGCCGTCCCTGAACATCGGCAGCAACCAGAATTTCTCCATCGAAGCCTGGATCTCCCCCCTGCCCTCGACGACGGACTTCGGCATCATGTCGGTTGTGGACAAGCGCTACGCGCCGACGCTGACAACGAGCCAGGGTTACGAGTTCAACCTTCAGGATGGCCGCATCCATTGCCGGCTCTCGGATTCGATCAGCGGCAACGGTTCCGAATTCGGCCCCGCTGGACCTGATCTGCGCGATGGCAATTTCCACCATGTCGCTGTGAGCGTCGTCCGCGGCTCTTCCACCGGCGGCAACCTGTTCGTCGATGGCCAGGTAGTGCTCAATTTCGATCCGACCAGCGTCGTGGGCGACCTCTCCAATGCCCAACCCTTCCGCATCGGCAATCACGCCTCTTCCTTCGTAAACGCGTTCTTTAAGGGCCGCATCGACGAAGTCTCGCTCTATGCTCGCGCCCTCGGCAGCAACGAAGTCCTGGCCATCTACAACGCCGGCGCAGCCGGCAAATGCACCGCTACTCAGGCCCCCACGATCGTATCGCAACCGCAGGACCAAGTCGTCAATGCCGGCCAGGACGCCATCTTTACGGTGCAAGCCGAGGGTTCGGCGCCGCTCGCTTACCAATGGTTTTTTGGCGCGACTCCGCTTAGCTCTCCTGCCGGCGCGATGCTCGTCGTCAGTAACGCCCAGCCTGCCCAGGCGGGCAGCTACCACGTCGTCGTGTCCAACTCGGTTGGCTTCGCCGTCAGCTCCAACGCGATGCTGACAGTCCTTACCAACCCGCCGACGATCACCTTGCAACCGGCTGACCAAACGGTTGCGGCAGGCCACACCGCCATGCTCTCGGTCAGCGCCCAGGGAACTCCGCCGCTCAGCTATCAATGGTTCCTGGGCTCCAGCCCCGTGGCTGGCGGCACCGACACCTTCCTGATGCTTTACTCCGTCCAACCAACCCAGGCGGGCTACTATTCGGTCGTTGTCTCCAATCCCTATGGCTCGGTCAGGAGTTCCAATGCGCTGCTGACCGTCCTGACCTATCCGCCCACCATCGTTTCCCAGCCGCGGGCTACCAACGCCTATGTCGGCGCCACCGTAACATTCCAGGTGGTCGCCTCCGGCTCGCCCACTCTGAGTTATCGCTGGCTCAAGGACGGCGCCCCCTTGCCTGCGGCCGACAATCCGACCTACAAAATACTCAACGCGCAAGTCACTAATTCCGGGAGCTACTCCGTGATTGTAAGTAACCCATATGGCGCAATTACCAGCTCGGTTGCGGTTCTCAACGTTCTCGTACCTCCGCCGTGCGCTCCCCCGCCGCCGGGCCTGGTGAGTTGGTGGCGCGGTGAGAACAACGTGCTGGATGGCTGGGATGCCAACAACGGCAACCTCCCTCCTGGGACCCTGGCCCAGGTCAGATACGCCGCCGGCAAAGTCGGCCAGTGTTTCTCCTTCTCGTCTTTCCTCGTGCCGGATTCGCCTTCGCTGCACGTGAGCAACATTACACTGCAGGCCTGGGTGAATGCGCCGAGCTATGCCGGCTCCTTATCGCACACCATCGTTTCCAAAGTTGATTATCCGCCCACCGGCGTGGCAGCGGCTCAAAGCAGCTTCTACCTGGGGACAACCAACAACGGCCTGGTTTATTTTGCGGTTAGCCCGAACGGCTCCAACACCGTGTCCGTCACCACAACCGTGCCGCTGGCGCCCAACGACTGGAGCTTCGTAGTGGCTACTTATGACGGCTCTGACCTGCGGCTCTACACCAATGGCATGCTCGCCGCGATAACATTCTACTCGGGCGGGATTTTTCCAGGCAACGACAACCTGGGCATCGGCGCCATCCCGTATCCATACAGTAATTCCGCCATTTACGCGCCCTTCAACGGATTGCTCGACGAAATCTGCATCTATAATCGCGCGCTCTCTGACTCCGAGGTCCTGGCGCTCTATGATTCGGATGTGTCCGGAATGTGCCTGCAGCCGCCCACCATCACCGCGCAACCTCAAAGCCAGCAAATCCCGCTCGGCGAGGACGTCCTGTTCTCGACGTCCGTCCTCGGCACCCGCCCGCTCAGTTACCAGTGGTATTTCAATGGCCAGTTCCTCGCCCGGGCAACGAACGCCAATCTGCTCCTCGAAAAGGTGCGCACCAATCAGGCCGGCACGTATTTCGTTCGAGTCACGAACAGCCTGGGTTCCGCTTCCAGCGACTCGGCGACGCTCAAGCTCCTCCCTGCACCGGTGTGCACGCCGGCCCCCGCCGGATTGGTTAGCTGGTGGCCCGCGGACAATTCCTCCATCGACGTGGTCGGCACCAACAACGCCATCCTCTTAACGCTCTATTTCCCGCCTTACACGACGGGAAAGGTCGGTCAGTGCTTCAGCCTCAACAATCAACGGTCGCCTTACTTGAATCGCGTCTCGGTTCCCAGCTCCCCCGCGCTTGATTTTGGCACGAACTCGGATCTCTCTATCGAGGCGTGGGTCAAGTACCTGCCAAATTCTCTTATCCCGGGCTACCCATACCCGCCGTATCCGCCCTATCTGCAGCCTCCCTCGGATACCCTCGAACTCGTGAGCAAGTATGGGGCGCAAGCCTCTCCTCTCGTCCCCCAATCCGGCTATTCTCTGTCGCTTTCCCAAGGCCGCCTGGCCTTCTGGCTTGGCTGGAGCGTGCTCCGTGTCACCAATTCCGCCATCTTCATCTCCAGCGGACCCGACCTGCGGGATACCATGTTCCACCACGTCGCCGTCACGCTCACCCGCAACCGAACCAACGGCGGCAAACTTTATGTCGACGGCCAGGACGTCCTCACTTTTGACACCACCGGCTTCAAGGGGGGCGTGGCCAACTCTGCACCGCTGCTGATTGGTTCCGATGGCGCCTTTAGCGGCTTGATCGACGAGTTGGCTTTTTACTCTCGTGCCCTGTCCGCCGATGAAGTGCTCGCTATCCGCCAGGCTGGCGCTGCCGGCAAATGCAAGGTGCGGCCGTTCATCATCACCCAGCCGGCCAATCAAACCGCTCCACCGGGCAGCAATGCCACCTTCACCGTCACAGCCGATGGCACGCCCAACCTCCGCTACCAATGGCGGTTTAACGGCGCGCCGCTGTTTGGCGCTACCAGCTCTGCTCTGACCATTACCAACGTCCAGTCGGCGCGGCTCGGGAAGTACTCCGTTACCATCACCAACGGCTTCGGCCTGGTCCTGAGCACTAACGCGATGCTCGCGTTTAACGGCCCACCCGTTGCGGTTTGCGCGACCGCAGTCGTTTCAGCCGGACCGAACTGCATGGCCGCCGCTTCCATCGATAACGGCTCCGCCGATGCCGATGGCGACCCGGTGACCCTGACTCAAACGCCGCCCGGACCCTATCCCCTCGGCACGAACGTCGTTACTTTGACCGCCACCGACAAATGGGGCGTCACCAACTCCTGCACCGCCCTGGTCATAGTCCTCGACCGCACGCCTCCGACCATTATTTGTCCCGCCGACATCGTGGTCACCAACGCGCACACCGCCTTGACCAGCGTCGTCACATTCAGCCCCGCGGTCTCCGACAACTGCTCAGGCGTGGGTGTGCCGGTTTGCAATCCAGCCTCCGGCTCGGCGTTTGCCGTCGGACCCCACACCGTGACGTGCTCGGTAACCGATGCCGCGGGCAACTCCAACCAGTGCGCGTTCAAAGTGACCGTCCTCCCGGGAAATGTTCCGCCAGTCCCGACCATCAGGGTCTCGCCGCTGGCGGAGTTTCCGGGCGTTACCAATCTGCTCGTGATTGCCGGCAATGGCACCAACGCGACTGTCGTCTTTGACGGCTCGAAATCCTACGACCTCGACGACACCAACTTCAATTATTACTGGTACGAGGGCACGAATCTTTTCTCGACCGGCGTGGTCGCGACCCGAATGCTGGCGCTGGGCCTCCACAGCATCACGCTGAAACTCGACGACACATTCCCGTCCGGGGTCAGCAGCGCGTCGGTGGCGGTTCAGGTCATTTCCGCCGAGCAAGCGGTCGAACTTCTCATCGGCGTGATAAAGGACTCGTCGTTGCCCAATCGCGTGCAACAGCCCTTGCTCCAAGGCCTGGACCAGGCGGAGAAGCAACTGGACCGTGGCGACCTGCGCCCGGCTCGGGAAGTTCTGGTGGCCTTCGAACACAAGGTGCGCGAGTTGGTGACTCGACTCGATCTACCGCTGGCGAAAGAGCTCCAAACCGCGGCGCAGCAGATCGTCGACGCCCTTGACCGGGTGGGACAGCATGGCGGGCCCAAGGGCCCACCACCCACGGTGACGCATCAGCCCGACGGCAAACTGCGGATGCGCTTCACCGGAGAGTCTGGCCAGGTCCAAATCATCGAGGCATCCTCCGACCTCCTGGACTGGCAAAAAATCGGGGTGGCCACGGAAGTTGGCAATGGCTGGTTTGAGTTCGAAGACGCCAAAGCAGCTGCGCTGCCCTACAGGTACTACCGCGTCGTCTCGCCGTGACGGTTGATTTGTGTCTTGACAGCAGCGCGCCTTGCGTTTACCAATAGGGCTTAGCACGGAGAACCATGATGCCGGGCTTTAGCCAACTCGCCCCGCCCTGCGCGGCGGCAAAGGGATCCAATAGTTGAAGGATGCTTAATAACTGTTGGGCCTTGCCATGCGCGCTTCCAATTTCAAAATCGCCGGCCCGGGCTTTGCCGGTCTGAACTTCCAGCGCAAAACTCCCTGGCGGGAAGGCCTCGCGGGAGGCGGAGGCCAGTCTGGCCGCTCAGCTTTCACGCTGATTGAACTGCTGGTGGTGATCGCCATCCTCGCCATCCTCGCGGCGCTGCTGTTGCCCAGCCTGGCAAAAGCCAAAGCCCAGGCTTGGCGGGCCAACTGCATCAGCAACCAGAGGCAGATGGTTGTGGCCTGGACGATGTATCCCGGCGATAATCATGAAACGCTGGTGCTCAACGGCGGGGAGACGATGTTTTCTCCGGTGGCCCATCTCTGGGTTTACGGCGGCAACCACGGCGATCCACAGACCCTGACCAATTCCCAATACCTCGTGAACCCCAGTTATGCGCTGTTCGCGCCTTATCTCCAGGCGTTTCAGATTTATAAGTGTGCTGCCGACCGATCGTTGTGGCCTGTGGGAGGCAAGAAAGTTCCCGAGCTGAGGAGCTATTCAATGAACTGCTACGTAGGGACACCGGCGAGCAATGTGGAAACGCCGATAACGCTGAACGGCGCCTTCCGGGTTTATTTGAAATCTTCGGACATCGCCTCAGACTTGCCGGCTCAACGATTCGTGTTTATCGATGTAAATCCAGCCAGCATATGCACGCCCGCGTTCGGCGTGGATATGGTCGCGGACGTTTTTGTGCATTATCCTTCTACACTACATGGAGGCAGCGGCATCCTGGCCTTTGCCGACGGCCACGTCGAATCCCGCAAATGGCTGGACCCGAGGACCCGCAGAGACCTGTCGGGCACCGCGAGTTACATCCCGCATAACGAGCCCGCGCCAAATAATAAAGACCTGACTTGGATTCGAGCCCGCACGACCTCGAAGAAGTGAGGAGCCATTGCGCGCTCGACTGCAGCCGGCTTACATCGCCTCGTCGAGACAGCTCCGCACGGTCTCGATCAGGTTGCGCGAGGGACAAGGCTTCTGAAGAAAGTAAGTCCTGGTTTTCCTGAAGAATTCTGTGTCTTTTCCGGCGATTGCGGCGCTGTAGCCGCTCATGAGAACCACTTTGAGTTTTGGATTCTCAGCGCGCAATCGGTCGGCCAGCTCGTGCCCGGTCATGGCGTCGGGCATCACCAAATCGGTCAGCAGCAACGCGATCTCTTGTTGGTGATCGCGCCACAATTCTAACGCCTCCTTGGTCGAAGCAGCTTCGAAAACCTTGTAGCCGAATGTCTCAAGCACTCGCCGCGTGACGATTCGAACCGGGGTTTCGTCTTCAACTACAAGAATTGATTCCGTTCCGCCGCGCAATCCGGTGTGAATTTCAGAAGCGCCGGCCTTTTTTTGCGGCGGCGGAACCACCGGGAGATAAATCATGAACGTTGTGCCTTGCCCGAGCCGACTGGACACCTCGATCCATCCACGATGCTGTCTGACAATGCCATAGACCGTCGCCAGCCCCAAGCCGGTTCCCCTGCCAGGATCCTTCGTCGTGAAGAAGGGTTCGAACACGCGGGGCAGGTGCTCGGGAGCGATTCCGGTGCCGGTGTCGCTTACGGACAGGCAAACAAACTCGCCGGAGCGTGCCTCCGGATGGGTATGCGCGTACGCCCCATCGAAGTTGACGCGGTTGGTCCCAATGAGCAGCTTGCCACCGCGAGGCATCGCGTCGCGGGCATTGAGTACCAGGTTCACCAACGCCTGCTCGATCATACCGATGTCGGCATCGACATAGGGGAGGCCGGCTCCGGACTCACAATGCAGATGGATATCCTCTTTGATGATGCGCTTCAGCATCTTGGCAAGATTCGCCACCGCTTCGCTCAGGACCACCGGGCTGGCCTGCATCACTTGTTTGCGACTGAAAGTCAACAACTGCCGGGTTAGATTGCCGGCGCGACCGGCGGCGGCAGCAATGTGGCTGAGACAATCTCTCGCGTCCGGAGTCAGTTGTTCGGGCTTCATCAGGAGCAGTTCGGCATTGCCTCGCATTACGGCGAGCAGGTTGTTAAAGTCGTGGGCAATACCTCCGGCCAATTGCCCGATTCCGTCCATCTTTTGCGAGTGACGCAACTGCTCCTCGAGGGCCCGGTGCTCAGTGATGTCCTGCGCGGTGCCGACGATTCGGAAGATCTCGCCAGCTTCGTTCCGAATCGCGAACGCACGCTCCCAAATCCATCGGAGCGAGCCATCGGGGCGGACGATCCGATACGTCTCATCATAGGTTCCTTGAACCTGCTTGGCCATGGCGGCCTCGAATACGCGCTCGCGGTCAGAAGGGTGAATCGCCTCGAACCAAACGCGGAGGTCCTGGTAGAGCTTATCGGCGCTTTGCCCCCAGATCCTCTCGTAGGCAGGGCTGATATAAAGCAGCTTCGTTTCCCGTGCCGATGCGAGCCAAAAGACCTCGTCGATGTTTTCGGTCACCTGGCGAAACCGACTTTCGCTTTCTCTCAGCGAAGCCTCCGCCGCCCTGCGGGTCCGGCGTTCGCTGGCTTCGCGCAGCGCCCGATTGACTGCCGGCACCAACCGGGCCAGATGGTTCTTCAGGACATAATCAGTTGCGCCTGCCTTTAGGCTCTCCACCGCTCGTTCTTCGCCAATCGTTCCAGACACGAAGACGAACGGCGTTTCCGGAGCGAGCCTTTGAACCGCCGCCAGCGCCGCCATCCCATTGTAGGAAGGAATGCTGAAATCAGACAAAACGAGATCGAATCTGGACTCGGCCAGCGCCGCCAAAAACTCCTCACTGGTCCTCGTGCAGATCATTTCGCAGGCCAGGCCTTCGCTCACCATTTTTTCTCCGATGAGCTCCTGGTCACGAGCGTTGTCCTCGAGACAGAGCACTCGCAATGGGCGTTGAGCCGGCGCCGGATTCATGTTGCCTCCTTTCGGGAAGGCGGCGGTTCGTTCAAGACAGCCCAAAACACACCGACCTGTTTGATAGCCTCAATAAAGCGCTCGAAAACGACCGGCTTCACGATGTAGGCGTTCACCCCTAGGGAGTAGCTTTCGGCAAGGTCCGGCTCCTCCCGCGAAGAGGTCAGCATCACGACGGGAAGGTTCCTAAAGCCCGGGTCGCTCCTGAGCCGGCGCAGCACTTCCAGCCCAGTCAGTCGGGGCATCTTGTTATCCAATAAGACCACCGCGGGGTTCCCGCCGTCCCTGGCGCTGAACTTTCCCCGGCAATAGAGGTAATCGAGCGCTTCGACCCCGTCCCGAGTGACATCGACCTGGTTTGCGAGGTTGCTTTCTGCAAAGGCCGCGAGCGTGAGTTCGACGTCCTGCGACTTGTCTTCCACCAGCAGAATGCGTTTCAGGTCAGTCATGGCGGGTTGGCTTGGTCGCGGTTTGGCAATGAGAAATAGAAAGTGGCGCCGCCATTGACTCTGCCTTCGGCCCAAACGCGCCCGCCATGCCGCGCGATAATTCGCCCCACATTGGCCAGGCCAATGCCGGTCCCCTCGAACTCATCGTCCAGGTGCAGTCGCTGAAAGACCCCAAAGAGCTTATCTGCATACTCCATATCGAAGCCGACCCCGTTGTCGCGGATAAAGAGGACGGTTTCATCCGGGCTTTTGACATCGCAGCCAATCTGGATTTCCGCCGGGTCGCGCGGGCGGGTAAACTTTATGGCATTGGCCAGCAAGTTGACGAGCACCTGGCGCAGCAGGTTGGGATCAGCGTTGACTCGCGGCAGGGCTCCGATGTCCCAGACAATGTGCCGGCCGGAGGTTTCGTCCTGGAAGGTCTGAATGGTGTCTTCGACGAGCCGGCGCAGGTCGCAGTCGGTTTTCCGCAGCTCGGCCCGGCCCATCCTCGAAAACAGGAGGAGATCATCGATCAAGCGGCTCATCTGGCGGGAGGCATCAGCGATTCGGCCTAGATACCGCGACTCCTGCTCCGGCAAGCCGTTGTCCTTCGCTTTACCCAACAGGCCGACGTATCCCTCAATATGCCGAAGCGGCGCCCGCAAATCGTGCGAGACGGAATAACTGAACGCCTCCAACTCCTTGTTCATCGCTTCGAGCTGAGCAGTCCGCTCCAGGACGCGCCGTTCCAGGTCCTGGTTCAAGCGGGTAATCTGCTCGTGAGCCTGGCTGAGTTCGGTCTGCCGCTTTTCGAGCCGTTCAGCCATTTCATCGAAGGCCAGGCCGAGCTGAGTCAATTCCGTGCTGCCTTGAATGACTCCCGCGCGCGCGCTGAGGTCGCCTTCTGCCAAACGCCCGGCGGCGGTCACTAACGCGCCGATGGGGTTGAGAAAAAAACTCGTCGCATAGAATCTCGCGGCCACCAATATCGCCGCGACCGCCACGCCTAAGACGATGAAATTCCGGACGAGAATGGCGTTGGCCCGAGCGAAGGAAACCGTGAGCGGAATTCCCACAATCACGAACAGGCTGGCGGCGCCTCCGTCGGCGATAGGGGTAACCGCGTGAAGACTTGAAACCGAATCGATGCCCGGCATCTCGAACACGCCTTCCCTTCCCGCCAGGGCCCGGCGCACCACTTCGGCGCTGTAAAGCGGCTTGCCGACCCAGTTTTCCAGTTCGGGCTGCCGTGCCAGGACATAGCCTTTCCGGTCCACTAGAATAATCGTGCTCCCGGAAGGCAGCCGGATGTGCTTGAGCGCATCCGACAGCCGGGAAGCCCTCAAGGACGCGTACACAACCCGCTTCAAGCCTCCATTTGCGTCGAACACCGGGTATCCAAAATTCAAAGCCGGTGTGCCCGTCAATCGACCCACTTGGAACTCGCCGATAGAGAAATCTCTCGTTTGAACGGTTCGTTGAAAGTATGCGCGATCCTCAAGGTTAATAGCTGCGTTGGTCGGCTGCGCGCTGCAAAACACCGTGCCATTGGCCTCGATCAAGCCGAAGTTCACATAATCCGGGGAAAGCTTTCGCAGGTTCGAAAGATTCTCCCGGCAGAATTCGCGGTTAGTAGCCAGCACAAGGAATGGGAATTCGGTTAGAGTGGCGAGCAACTGTCGCGCGTTTTGAATCAGATGCTCCTCATTGGCAGCGGCCAACTGAGAAATCGCAACCGCCCCCTGGCGAACCCGGGCAGTTTCGCTCCACCGTTGCTCCAGATTCCCGTATAGCACCAATCCCAGCGCTGGAACCGCGATCAGGACCATCAGGACGAATAACTTTGCGCGCAGGGGAGCGAAAGACAATTGGGTCCGCATTTTTCAAACCGGCGCTTCGCCGGTGCTTTTATCTCCTCCGGCTGTTCATGGGCGTTGCTACTCCCTTGGCGTCCCCAGCGGTTGTTTGAGCCATCATAAGACTTATTTCACCATCCAACTTGCAGATTAGCGCCCGAGGCGCTTGTCTGAACTCGCGGACACGTTAGACAACGCTGGGTACACGGTCAAGTCTAACCCATTGAACAGCAGAAACTCTGCCATGTTCAATCCGTAGAAACCCCAAAAAGGCCACAGCGACAAGCCTGGACCTTGCCCCGGTCCATTATCGAAGCAGGTGGGGTGTAAGCGACCGCGTGAATAGTAGTGTTACTTCTATAAAACTCTCGGGCGCACGATCGGCAGCGCTAGCCCGTGCCAGGCAAGCTTCGGCTTGAAAAGGAGCCTTGGGACGCGTAAATTCTTTCATGAGCTATAACCCCGTCTGTCAACACCTCGTTCCGGAGAAGTCTTTCTACTGCCGTGGAACCAATTCCTGAGTTGCAGTAACCGACAAACGACCACTGCGAGAACACATTCGCATTCGCGATCACCCCCTGCCTTCTCCGAGTAAGTATGACACGACCCAGCCCGGCCCCGGACAATGGCTCCGACAATCTGGCTGGCAGCCCGCACGCCAGCTTGTCGCGACCGGCGGCGGCGGAATCTGATAGGCAAGCTCGCATCGTGATCGTTGATGATCACGCGATGGTGCGAGACGGTTTGAGACAGATTCTCGCCGCCCGGTTCCCTCGAGCTGTCTTCGGCGAGGCACGGGATGCTCGCGAAGCTCTGGAGGTGCTTGCCAGCCAAGCCTGGGACGTCATGCTGCTGGATATCTCGATGCCCGGCCAGAGCGGGGTGGATGTGCTCAAACAAATCGAAAACCTGGCTCCAGGTCTGAAGGTTCTGGTCCTTTCGATGCACCCTGAAGACCAATACGCTGTGCGCGTCCTGAAGGCGGGTGCGGTAGGATATATTACAAAGGATAAGGCCTCAGCGGTCCTGGTGGAAGCTGTGAATACCGTACTCGCCGGTGGAAGGTACGTTAGCCCTGCTCTGGCACAGGATCTGGCTTCCAGGCTGAGTGTTCCCAGGGACAGGGCGCCCCATGAGTTGCTGTCCGACCGTGAGTATCAGATCTTGCGGATGTTGGGGGCAGGCAAAAGCGTCAAGGAGATTGGCCACGATCTCTCCTTGAGCATCAAGACCATCAGCACGTACCGGACTCGAATGATGGCTAAACTGAACTTGAAGTCGAACGCAGATGTCATTCGATACGTGCTGACGGAAAAACTGATAGATTGAGCCTGACGGCCTGGATCAAGGAGCAATTCTGCGAGCGCGATACCAGCGCCTGGAGAAAGAAGCAAAGGCGAGATCGCGAGCGGCGAAGACCCCGGTTCCAACTGCGGTTGCCGTAGCCACTACGGTCCGCCCGAGAAAATCCTGGCTCGCATCGACGGCGTACGTCGAGCCCGGTTGGCCGATCCCCGTAACCTTCAGAACACCGCCGTTGAGCAAGCTTACGCGAACCACCGGCGGCGGTGGGTTCGTCACCGGCACCGTGTAAGCCACCTCCGACGAGTAAGCGCTTTCCAATCCTAGAACGTCGTAGGCCGTAACCGCGAAATGATAGGTCGCGCCAGGGTGCAATCCCGGCACCGTTTGTTGCGTAGCGTTGCCGGCGTCGATCATGTTGGTGTAGTTTTGGGAACTGCTTCCCAGATACAGTCGGTAGCCGGCGATAGAGGGGTTCGGCACTGGATTCCAGGCGAGTGTCACCGCCGACTGCGCCCCGGCGGGCGTGCTAAACCAAAGCAAGACGAGTGACACCAGCGCACTGAGGAATCCAGATGGCCTGACCGAACTCGGTTTTCCTGCCGGAGTACTCAGCCGGTTGTTTGAGGTTGAGGTGGGTTCGTCATCTAATGAGCGTGTTGGGCTTAAGTCTTCGAGCATCATGCGGTGCCGCATGCCGCGAAGAACGTGTAATACGCTACGGCCAAAATCCTGATTTCTGTGTCAGTGAGAGTCCGACGACCACGAGCTTCGCCAAGTCAGCGCCGAGCGAACCATTCAAATTCGGCTTGGATCCAGGCACAAAATCTTTTTCCGAATGCGACGGCTGTAGGACACAGGCCGACACACTGATCAGTATTCAGCCCAGTTCCGCCGCAGGAAGAAAACTGGTAGGGTGAGCCGCATGACAGACGATTGCAAAGGCGGCCGCACCCGCGGACGGGTCGGCAGTCCATCGCAACCGGAGTCCTCCCTCTTCGGGAGGGGTGCTGTCAGGGCCCCAGGGTAGCCCGGTCCCAAACACTAACTAACTCGGTTCCTCATTGAAAAACTATGTACACAGACGCTATTCCTTCAGCCTCGGTCCGCGAGGATGTCGACATCCTTCTGGATGGTTCTCCAGTCAGGCTTCCGCCAGGCAGACACTCGCTCAGCGGCATTCGTTCCTACCTGGAAACACTCGCGCTCGGGCAGCAACGGGTCCTCGGCTTTCTATCCGTGGACGGCATTCCTGCGGGGCGCGCTCGGAAGGTTACCGAGCCGGGCCATTTTACACGTGTGGAAGGCAGGACCTTTGCGCTGGACCAAATTCCCCTGCAACTGATTCGAATGACAATGGAGCAAGTCGAGCAGGCCAGGCAAAACGTGCAATCCGCAGTATCCCTTATGCTCATCAATGACGCCGCGGTGGCCCGCGAGCTTTGGTGGGACCTGACCAAAGACCTCAAGCTACCGCTGATGACGCTTAGTCTTCTGCCGGAAACGCTTTCGGGCGCCTTCCCGGGTGGCGCCTCCGCAACTCAAATCCGAAAATGGCAATTGCAACAACTCGGTGAGCTATATAAGGACGTGGACGAGGCTTGCTGCGCCCATAACGCTGCCGTGCTGGCGCAAGCGCTGGAAAGTCGCGTGCTGCCCTGGCTCGACAATCTCGAAGCTTCACTTGCCCTCTTGCACACGACGGTGTCGGCAGGAAGGTCGGCCGCTGAGGAACCGCAGGGTGAGAGCTTCGCCTCCGGTCGCCCAGCGGCCTTCTGGCCTTCCCACGAACCGTGAACGCGAACCTACTCAAGGCGCGCCAAAGGAAGGAGCTGCGTGTCCTGATCGTAGATGACTCCGCGGCGGTTCGAGAAGCGGTCAGCCGCGTGTGCCTCAGCATCCCTGGGATCCAGGTTATCGGGCAGGCAAGAGACGGACTGGAAGGGCTCACGGCTATCCGTCAGCTCAAACCCGATGTCGTAACCCTGGACATCCGTATGCCCAAAATGACCGGGTTGCAAGTACTGAAAGCGCTCGAGAGAGAAAACGCCGGTCCCATCATCGTTGTCCTGACCAGTCTGCCGGCAGATCCCTACCGGCAGAAATGCCACGAGTTGGGGGCCCGCTACTTTTTGGGAAAGTCACGAGACCTGGGCAGCCTGGAGAAACTTCTTTTGGAGCTGCAAGTAAGCCAGTAAAGCAACCTGACCTCACGGCACGACCGCCACCGCAACCCCTGGGGCGCCGGCACGGCGGGGCACAGGTGCGGTCTCCGGCTGAAGGGACGGGCCGCGCATAGCCTCGTGTAGGACTGCGGCTGACATGCGAATCAGAATACCGGCAGGTTTCCGATTCCCCTTTCGGCGTGTAAGATCATCGCACTCAAAGCACAAAGATTTACTCGTTAGACAAGACATTCATGATCGCGACACTCACGGCGTACGATATCGGGGGAATGATGACTCACAGTGATACGCGGGTGTATCCGAACCTGTCACTATTATGGGAACATATCGGGTGCCAACAAAACAACCGGAGGAGCGCACGAGTAAGAGTCCAGACGGATACCGGGGTCACGTACGAGGCACAATTCTCGCCTTGGACTCCAAACCGCAGATTTGTGCCGTCAAACCGATTCCGGCAGTTGTTAAGCGAGTGGTGCGCCAAAGTTGACCAGGCTAAGCAGGGCATTCCAGGGCTGCTCTGAGCCTATTCAGGGCTAAACCTCCCGGGCAGAGTCCAAGCCGTGGCCCTGGGAACGGAAAAGGCCGCCGGTTTGAGTTTCGACCGCAGGAAACGACGCGGAACTGGTTGAATCAATCCGAGAGGTGTTCCAAGTTTACTCATGCACAAGCCTCTGCAGGTACTACACTTGGAAGACCATCGCGAGGACGCTGAACTCGTCCAGGCGATGCTGCAGGTCCAAGGCGTCCCGTGCGTTATCACGTGGCGAAAGACGAAATCTGGATTCGAGGAGGCTTTGCGCGAACACAGGTTTGATGTCATTCTTTCCGACTATACGATTCCCGGATTCGACGGCCTGGCGGCGCTGAAGTTTGCCCGCGAGAAAGCTCCGGACTGCCCGCTCATCTTTGTCTCCGGAACGCTGGGCGAAGAGGCAGCGATTGAGGCGCTTAAACGCGGCGCGACCGATTACGTCCTTAAGCATCGGCCGGCAAGGTTGGCTGAGGCGGTGCGGCGGGCGTTGCGGGAAGCTGCTGACAAAGTTGAACGCCGCCAGGCCGAAGCGGAAATCAAACGCTCGCAAGAGCAGTTGCGAGCCCTGGCGGCCCGGTTGCAAGCAGCGCGGGAAGAGGAACGGACCAGGATTTCGCGCGAGATGCACGATGGCCTCGGCGAGATGCTGACCCGGCTCGACGTGAACCTGGTTTTGATGCGAAAGCTGCTCGAACAACAAGGCGGGCAGCCGCAGTCTCCGGAACTGCTTGAAAAGGTCGCAGAGTCTCACTCGCTCGTTTCCGGAACGGCCGACCTGGTGCGTAACCTCTGCACCGAGTTGCGGCCGGCTGTCCTTGATGACCTCGGGCTGGTGCCCGCACTTGAATGGCAAGTGAGACAATTCCAGGCGCGCACAAACATCCGATGTGAAACCCGCTTCGAAGAGCCGGCGTTCATGAGAAACGAGCAGGCGACCTCAGTGTTCCGCATTTTTCAGGAAATCCTGACCAACGTCGCGCGACATTCCCAAGCGTCGAAGTTGCGCATCGCATTGGAAACCAGGGGAGGGGAGATCTTTCTCGAAGTTAAAGACAACGGCAGAGGCATGCGGCCGGAACAGATGGCGGACTCCAAATCCCTCGGTCTGCTGGGAATGCGCGAGCGGGCCAGCCTCCTGGGCGGTGCCGTTCTCATCGACGGCCAGCCGGGCAAAGGGACCACGGTTTCGGTTCGAGTGCCGCTGGGAGCGCCCGCGTAAGGACGCGAGGCCGTGCCGCTACACAGGAGTAAGGCAGCAGTTTGCCACCCCAGCCGGAATCCCTGGAACGGAGCGCAAAGGTGATGCGCCCCAGGGTTGATCACCGTTGCCTTTTGGTTTGACGGCCTCTCCCAATTCATCCAAATCTGAGCCGCAAGCACTATGAACCCAAACCCATACGTGAATGCCTCGCCCTCGCCAATGGGGTCCCAGGAAGAGCAATCCTATTCACTGGTCCTCATATCCGGCTTGCTCACCACCGCCCTGGCCCTGTTTGGCGTTTACCTTCTCGACGTCAAGGTCGAGGACTTTCATATCATGGGCTGGTATGGTAATTAACCCCCCATGCGATTCATCGGCGGTGTCATCGAGAAGCTGCAGCGGCATCCGAAACGGATCGTGTTCCCGGAGGGGACCGAGCCGCGCGTGCTTCAAGCCGCCCGCCAATACTATTCGTTGCGGCTGGGTGCGCCGATTCTTTTGGGTGACCGCACCCGGATTAAGGACATTGCCGCTGCGGTGAACATCTCGCTGGAGGGAATTCGCATTATCAACCCCGGCGAGAGCGAGGATCTGGACAATTTCTCGCGCCGCTTTGAGGTCTTGCGCCGCTACAAAGGGATGAAGAACTTCGAAGCGCGCGACGCGATGCTACAGCCGAATTATTTCGGCACGATGATGGTCGCTATGCACCAGGCCGACGGCTTTGTGTCGGGCACCAACCAAACCGTCGGCAGCGTCCTACGCCCGCTGTTTCAAATCATCAAGGTCGCGCCGGAGACCACCACCGCTTCCAGTTGCCTCGTGATGGAGGTCGAGGACTCCCGCTACGGCCATGACGGGGTGCTGTTTATGGCTGATTGCGGGGTCATCCCGGAGCCGACGGTGGAGCAATTGGCCGACATCGCTGTTTCCACAGCGCAGTTAGCTCGGCACTTGCTCGGAGTGATGCCCAGGGTGGCCTTGCTCTCGTTCTCGACTAAAGGCGGCTCGCGCCATCCGTCGATAGGCCGCATCCAGGCCGCAGCCGCCCTGGCTGAGAAGAAGGCCGGCAAGAAAGGACTCGAAGCTGTTTTTGACGGCGAGTTGCAGGTGGACACGGCCCTAGTGCCTGAAATCGCCAGGGTAAAATCGCCCGAGGGAAGGATCGTTGGCAATGCCAACGTGCTTATTTTTCCGGACCTTAATTCCGGTAACATCGCCAGCAAGTTGGTGCGTCACCTGGCTCGTGCCAATGCCTACGGACAGTTGCTGCTGGGGTTGGACCGGCCGGCCGCCGATGTTTCGCGCGGTTCCAGTGCGCATGACATCCTCGGCGTCGCCGCCATCGTCGGGGTGCAGGCGGTCGATTATCACGTGCTGTACCCTGGCGCCGGCGCCAAACTGCCCGGAGACGAAGAGACGGCGCCCGCTTGAGGCTGTCCTGGAATTAACACCACGCGCGCGTAACATGCTCCCCTTCTCCACAAACCCCGCTCTCGCAACGCTGCCCGTCTATCAGCCTGGCCGTCCGATTGAGGAAGTCGCACGTGAACTCGGGTTGCCCGCCGACGCCATCATCAAGCTGGCTTCGAACGAAAATCCGATCGGCCCTTCGCGGCTGGCGCTCGCCGCGATGCGCAAAGCCCTGACCCAGGTGAATCTTTACCCCGACGGCAGCGCTTTCTACCTGAAGCAAAAGCTCGCGGCCAGGCTGGGCGTTTCGCCGGCTCATCTCCTGCTCGGCAACGGCTCCAACGAAGTTCTCGAAATCCTCGGCCATGCTTTGTTAGCGCCTCCGGCCGGAGAGATAGCCCAGACTGGCTCCGGTTCAGCCGCCGCCGCGGTCGAGGTCGTCGTATCCCAATACTGCTTCGCCGTCTATCCTATCGTCACGGCGCTCTTCGGCGCGAGGGTGGTGGTCGTGCCGGCGAGGAACTACGGCCACGACCTCGAAGCGATGCTCGCCGCCATCACCGCCGGAACCAGGATCGTGTTCGTTGCCAACCCGAACAATCCGACCGGGACAACCGTTCCGCGGGAAGACCTGGCGCGTTTCATCCAGGCTGTGCCTGAGCGTGTCGTCATCGCCCTGGATGAAGCTTACGTTGAATTCCTGGCTAAGCCGTTAGAGCTGGTGTCGGAGGTCCGTGAGGGGCGCAAACCCAATCTCCTGCTGATGCGCACATTTTCCAAAATCTACGGGCTCGCAGGCGTGCGCCTCGGCTACGGTATCGGCCATCCTGGGTTCATCTCCGAGTTGGAGAAGGTCCGGCAGCCGTTTAACATCAATGCGGTCGCCCAGGCGGGCGCGCTCGCCGCTCTCGACGACACCGCTCACGCGGAACGGACCCGCCGCAACAATCAGCGCGGGCTTAAGTTTTATGCGCGGGCTTTTCACGGCCTGGGTCTCGAATTCATCACCTCCTCCGCCAATTTTATCCTCGTGCGTGTCGGCGACGGCCAGCGCGTGTTCGGCGAAATGCAGAGACTGGGCGTCATTGTGCGGCCCATGGGTGGCTACCAATTGCCCGAGTGGATCCGGATTTCCGTCGGAACACCAAAGCAAAACCAGAGGTGCATGGACGCCTTGAAGCAAGCCCTGGGCAAGGCAGTTTTTGGTTGAAACGCGGGCGAAGCCGCATACACATTGGCGGGGCTTTGATTAAATTTATCGACCTGACGTGAAACTGACCGACCTGCGCGGCATCCTGCAGTATATTCCGCAATTCCGGGAGCGGACCTTCGTCATCAGCATCGATGGCGCCATCGTCACGAACGAGAACTTCGGGAATATCGTGATGGATATCGCCGTGCTGCGCTCGCTGAACATTCGCCTCGTGCTAGTTCATGGCGCCTCGGCGCAGATTAAAACGCTGGCCGACGAGCAGGGCGTGACCCCCACGAACCTGGACGGCAGCGGGCTGACCGATGAAGCGACACTGAAGCTGGCCCTGACGGCGGCCAACCGGCTGACGCACGAAATTCTCGAAGGCCTTTCGGCCAACGATCTGAGGGCCGCTTCCAGCAACGCCATCATCGCCCACCCGCTGGGCATCCTGCACGGAGTGGACCACTTGCTGACCGGCAAGGTCGAGCGGGTTGATGTCGAGCTGTGCCAGAAACTGCTCGATAACGGCATCATCCCGGTGCTGCCGCCGTTGGGTTTCGATGGCGATGGGAAGACCTACCGCGTGAATTCCGACAGCATCGCCCTCGCCGTCGCGGAGGCCCTCAAGGCCGTCAAGCTCATGTTCATCACCACGCAGGAAGGAATCCTCGTGGGCGATCACGTCATCCGGCAGATGCCGGTCGCGGACCTGGAAACAGTGCTCGCCATGCAACGAGCCGAGGTGCATCCAGCGCTGGTATCGAAAGCCATTCACGCCGTCGCCGCCTGCAAAGCCGGAGTACCGCGCGTCCACGTCATCAACGGGTTGCTCGAGGAAGGGTTGCTGGCCGAAGTCTTCACCAATGAAGGGGTTGGCACGCTCATCTACGCGAACGAATTCCAGCAGATTCGCCGCGCGCTCAAAAAGGACGTCCGCAGCATCCTGAACCTCACCAAGCCGTCGGTCGCCACGGAGGAACTGGTGAAGCGAACCCGCGCCAGCGTCGAGAAGCAACTTGCGGATTATTATATTTTCGAGATCGACAAGAACCCGGTGGCCTGTATCGCGCTGCACACTTTTCCCGAGCAAAAAAAAGGTGAGCTGGCCTGCCTGTATGTCAGCCCCGCTCACGAAAACCAGGGGATTGGCCGCAAGCTGATCCAGTTTGTGGAGAACAAGGCCCGCGACCTGGGCTTTGATGAACTCCTTACCCTCTCCACGCAGGCGTTCACTTATTTCCAATCCAAAGGCGGTTTCACTGAAGGTTCGCCTGACGACCTGCCGCCTCAACGGCGGGAAAGATACGAGCAAAGCGGACGCAACTCCAAGGTGCTCGTCAAGAAGCTAAAGTAGTTGAACTGGACCTCACTCGGGGATTGCCGTACCCTGCGCCGGTCGCAACACTTTGAGCCATGGTCCCGGCGACCACCACTTTCATCCTCTTTTTCGGCCTCTGTGCCGGCATGGTGGCCGCCGCGTGGGTGCTGACTTTGCGCCTTACCCCCGAGCGGAAACGAGGAAGAATCGCTCGCTGGCTGCTCTCCTGGTCGCTGAAAGGACTGGTCGCGCCTCTAACGATCTGGGCCCTGATGAACGTGGGGATTTCGTGGAACCTCCAGCCTTTCATGCCGGAAGTACAGGTGGCCCAGAACAGCGGCGTCGGCTGGGCGCCGGAGTTTCTGCACGTGCTGGCCAACGGCCTCTTCATCCTGAGCTCGTATTGGATGACGGCGACGCTGGCCTGGGTGCTGGTCAGCGCCGGCCGAGCGATGGACGGCGAGCCGCGCAAAGATTTCAAAGCATTGTGCCGGATTTGCGCCCTGGGACTGAGCATTCCCGCACTCGTCCTGCTGCTGCTCGGGGGCTGGCTCATGCTCGGCGTGGCGGGCGCGCTCTTGCTGGTCCCGATGGCAGGCTACGCTCCGGCGCTGCTGAACCCGCAAAAACTGCCGCCGATGTACGCCCGCGCGGTCGCGCGGATGAAATTCGGCAAATACAACGAAGCCGAGTTGGAAATTATTCGTGAGCTGGAAAAGTGTGAGGACGATTTTGAGGGCTGGATGATGCTGGCTGGACTTTACGCCGATCACTTTCATGACCTGGCCGAAGCCGAACGCACCGTCCTGGAAATCTGCGATCAACCTCGCATCACTCCGACACAGCTCTCCATCGCTTTGCACCGGCTGGCCGACTGGCACCTGAAACTGGGCGGCAATCCCGCTGCCGCCCACCGGTCTTTGCAAATCGTGTGCGACCGGCTCCGGGGCTCGCATCTGGCCCGCATGGCCGGGCTGCGCATAAACCAACTGCCGCGAACAGCCGAAGATCTGCGCGAACAGCAAAGCGTCAAACCCATTCCGCTGCCGGCGCTGGGAGATCGCCTTGATGAGCCGTCCGTCCCTGCCGAGGGCCTCGACCGGACCAAGGCCGCCCACGCGGCAAACGCCTGCGTGGAACGACTCAAGCAGGAGCCGAACAATGTCCCGGCCCGCGAGCGCCTGGCGCGGCTCTTCGCCGAAGGCCTCGAACGGGCGGACCTTGGCCTGGAGCAAATAGGACTTCTGCTCGACATGCCCGGCCAGCCCGAGAACCGGCGGGCCGAATGGCTCGGACTGATGGGGGCGTGGCAAATTCGGTATCAACACGACCTCGACGCTGGCCGTAGACTGCTTGAGCGCCTGATCCAGGAGTACCCTGAGAGCCCGCAAGCCTTCGCCGCCCGGCGCCGCCTGAGGTTGTTGGAGGCGCCAAGCCAACAGCGCCTCGGGGACGAACCGAGCCAATGAGCCGGCAAGGCATTTCCTAGGCAGTTCCTGCCTTGGGTTGAGACATAGGAGAACCCTCCAAAACGGTCAGAGGTTGAAAATGGCCGAGAACAGCCGGGAAAAATGACGAGCCGAACCCGGCACGCGAGATTTGGCGCACAGGTTGCTGTCTGGAGCGTGACTGACATCGTGTCAGAGTTAGTGAACTCAGGAAACGAAAAGAGACAGCGACTATGGCATGGCCATTTTTAAACGGCGCGTCCAGAAACCGGGACCAGTTGCTCTCGATTGATTTGGGCGGACGAACGACCAAAGCGGTGCACCTGCACCGCAAAGGCGACCGGTTTGTACTCTCACAATACGCGTTGCTGGACGCGCCTATTTACGAGAAGAATCTTTCGGCGGACTTGCTGGCCGAACACCTGAAGAACGTTTGCCAGGCGCTGGACGGCAAGCCGCGGGCCGTAAGCCTGGCCATCGGGGTCAACGATTCCATCGTGCGGCACGCCGACCTGCCGCAGATGCCGATCAACGACATGCGCCAGGTCCTTAAGAACAACACCAAGAACTACCTGCAGCAGGATTTGCCCGGACACGTATTCGACTGCTTTATCATCCCGCCACGCGCGACGCCCAAGGCCGCCGAAAAACCCAAGCTGGGCGGCGGCAGCCCGAAATTCCGGGTACTGGTCGCAGGGGCGAAAAAGCAGCTCATCGAAGACCTGCAAACCGCGATCAAAAACAGCGGGTTGGTCGCCGATCATATCCTGCCGGGACTGCTCGGGCCTGTCAACGCCTTCGAACTCGCGATGCCCGAAGTGTTTGGACGCGAAGTGATTGCCCTGGTGGACATAGGCTTCAAGAACACGAGCATCTGCCTCTTGCAGGAAGGGGAGTTGATTCTGAGCCGCGTAGTCGCTATTGGCGGTGACAGGCTCACCCATGGCCTCGCTGAGTCGCTCGGCATTAGCTACGCTGAAGCGGAGGGCATTAAAGTCGGCATGCCCACCGAGGTCCAATCCAATCTGGAAACGCTCGTCCTGCCGCTGGGCCGGGAGCTGCGCGCCTCTATCGATTTCTTCGAGCACCAGCAGGACAAAACCGTGAGCCAGGTCTTTATCAGCGGCGCGTCCGCGCGCTCGGACTTCCTGGTTCAGATGCTGCAGACCGAACTAATGGCCGAGTGCAAGCCGTGGAACCCGTTGAGTTTTGTCGAGGTGTCGCTCCCGCCGCAACAGGCTGCGGAAGTGGACCATGTGGCGCCGCAGTTGGCGGTGGCAGTGGGTACCGGCGTGGCCGCATTTTAAGGACCTATGCCAATTCGAATTAATTTGCTTGCTGAAGCCCGCGCGCTCGAGGACTTGCGCCGCCGGGACCCAGTCAAACGCGCAACTTTGGTGGGACTTCTCCTTGTGATCGCCCTCGCCGCGTTCAGCAGTTGGCTGCAACTACAGGTGATGATGGTCAGAGGTGAGGTCACCAGGGTCGAAGGACAGATTGCCACCCGCAGCAAGGAGTTTCAACAGGTGCTGGACGACCAGCGGAACCTGGCCGACGCCACCCGCCGCCTGGGCATGCTGCACCAGCTGGCCACCAACCGGCTTTTGTATGGCACCCTGCTCAATGCGCTTCAACAGACCATCATCGACGACGTGCAGCTTACAAAATTCCGCACCGAGCAAACGTATGTTCTCAGTGAGGGCGTTAAGCCCAAAACCAACGCCGACAACCGCGTCATTCCCGGCCGGCCGGCCAGTGTCACTGAAAAGGTTGTCCTTTCGCTTGAAGCCAAGGACAGCGGCCCCAATCCGGGCGACCAGGTGAATAAGTTCAAGCAGACGATGGCCGACTTTGCCTACTTTCGCGGAATCCTGGGAAAAACCAATGAGTTCAGGTTGACCAGCCTTTCGCCGCCCCAGGCGCTCGACGGCAAGCCCTTTGTACAGTTCGGCCTTGAATGTCGTTATCCGGAGAAGACGCGATGAACAAGCTTTCAAAAGAAAAACGTAACCAACTGGTGCTGGTGCTGGTAATTTTTGTAACCCTTGTCGGCGGCTGGTACGCGGTGATCTATAAGAGCCAAACTCAGAACCTGGCGACCTTGCGCGCCAAGCGGGATGCCGCCCGGCAAAAACTTTTGCAGGTCAAACAGGCGGTCGACTCCGCCGATCAGATCGAAGCCCAATTGGCCGAAGGCCGAAAACAGTTGGATAAGATCGAGGAGGGCATGGCCGCGGGCGACTTGTATTCCTGGGCCATCAACACCATTCGCGAGTTTAAACTCGCGCATAAAGTCGAGATTCCCCAATTCAGCCAAATCGACGGTCCGAAGGACATGACCATGCTCGCGGGTTTCCCTTACAAACAGGCGACGCTGACGATCGGCGGCTCAGCGCAGTTCCATGACTTCGGGAAATTCATTTCGGATTTTGAAAATCAGTTCCCCTACATCCGAGTCATGAACCTGAGTCTCGAGCCCGCTTCCAGCCTGGTTTCCTCCGAGAAGGAAAGACTCGCGTTCAGAATGGAAATCGCCGCGCTGGTCAAACCCGGCGCCTGACTATCGAGTTCCAGCCTATGAAAGCTCACGTTGCTCATCTCTCGAAATTGGTGTTCGCCCTGTCCGTAGCCGCGCCTTCACTATCGCTCATTGCCGCCGGCGGGTCTACAAAGAACACGCCCGCCACCGCCAAAATCGGTGACACGAATATCCTCGCGGCCCTGGCTCCGGTGGAGATCCCTCCATCCGTGTTCATCATTTCGGCTAACCCGAAAGAATGCCGCAATCCCTTCTTTCCTCAATCTGCTCCGGCGACGCCATTGCCCACTGTTAAGCACAGCTCCGCCGATATTGGAGCGTTCATCCTTAACGGCATCACCAGCCCACCCAAACGCACCGCGATGATCAACGGTTATACCTTTGAGCCGGGGGAGGAACATGAAATCAAACTGCCTGGCGGCTCTAAGGCCATGGTCAAATGCGAAGAGATCCGCGACGATTCAGTGATTATCGTCGTCGGGGGCGTCCGCCGGGAGTTGCGGCTGCGCGCCGGGATATAGCCCGTCCAAGGTGACACCAGTTCCCCCGCGCCGCCTGTGCGCGTGACGATAGTTTCTGCTTCTCGGCACTTCCCTCTCCGCCTTCCCTGCCCTTTCAGCTCCAAGCCTGACTCCCTTTTGTTGTGTCTCGTTTCTCGGCAATGGGTTTTGTGTCGGAGCTCGGTTTTGCGGCTTTCGTTGACTTGTCCTAATGATGGACAACCTGATGGCGAAATAGTCAATTTCCGTGCGAAATAGACAGGAAAGGCCAGCAACTGAGCCGTTGGCACCGCGACTGCTTAGAACTTTGGCAATAGACAGAACATCTAGTGATGACTGGTCAACGTCAGAACAACTTTAATAAAATGAAACAAAAACTGTGCATTCTCGCGCTCGTTGGGCTGGTCGCCTGGAGTTTGGCCGCCTTTGCCCAAACCACCCCACCTGCTGGCGAAACCCCGGCCGCAACCGCCAGCGTAACCGCCACAAACGATGTGGCACAGCCGACAACGGCGGCCGAAGCCGCTGCCCCGGCTACCAATGCGCCGGCAGCCGATGCTGCTGCCGCCAATGCGCCTGCTACGCCCCCCGCAGGGGATGCCGCGGCTCAACCGGCCGCCGCCGCTACTCCTGCTCCGAGTGCGACGGACGCCAACGCTGCTGCTGCGAGTGTGACGGACACTAACGCCCCGGTAGGCGGCGTGATTCCGCTCATTGTCATGGACGATGTGCCACTGACGGACGCGATTAAGAACCTCGCGCGCCAAGCCGGCCTGAACTATATCCTCGACCCGAAGGTTTCCTTCGGCCAAGTCGGTGCCGATGGCCGCCCCGCTCCTCAGCCAACGGTCTCGATTCGCTGGGAAAATGTCACCGCTGCCCAGGCCCTTAACGCCCTGCTCGGTACCTATAACCTTCAGTTGGTCGAAGATCCTAAGAGCAAGATCGCTCGCGTCGCTGTGAAAGACCCAGCCGCTCCCGATCCGCTGGTGACCAAAATCATTCAGCTTAAGTTTTCCAGCCCCTCGAATATCGTCGGGGCCATCCAGAGCACGCTGACCGACAAGCGCAGCAAAGTAGTGCCCGATACGCGCACGAGCCAGTTGGTTGTGCTCGCGACCGATAAAGAGCTGGTTGAAGTGGATGAGTTGGTGGCCCGCCTCGATACGCAGACGAAACAGGTGCTGATCGAAGGGCGCTTGCTGGAAACTTCATATAATCCCAGCACGGCTAAGGGCGTGGATTGGAGCGGCACTTTGGCCAATCAACACGTCTCGATTGGCAATAACGCCCTTCCAGGCACCGCGCCGACCCCGGCCACCACGATTGCTACAGCCAATGGTCCTGTCACAACTCCGGCCAGCCCTGGCACGATCGGTGGTATCCTTTCGGCGCCAGGAATCCTCGGCAGTCTGAGCAAAGGCTCATTCTTTCAACCTGCTATGGCGTTTTTGAACGCCGACGGCGTCAGCGCGGTGATTTCGTTCCTGAACCAATACTCTGAAACGAAGGTCATCTCCACTCCGCGCACTGTAACTCTGGATAATGAACCCGCTGTCATCGAAGTGGGAACCATGTTTCCCATCGTGAACACCACGGCAGGCACAGCCAACACGACAGGCGGTTCTCAAATCACCTACTCGAACCTGACGGTCAGGCTGGATGTGACTCCGCGTATCTCAGCCAATGACTTCGTCCATCTGAGCGTTAAGCCGAGTGTCCTGCGGCTTGGCCCCCTAGTTAAATCCACGGTCGGCGGCGTCAACAACGCTGTGAACTCCTTCCTCAAGCGTCAAATGGAGACCTCGGTTATGATTCCTAGCGGCGACACCCTGGTGATGGGCGGGCTGATCTCGGATGAAACCGATCAAGCCAACGTGAAGGTCCCGCTCCTGGGTGATATTCCCGGCTTGGGCCTTCTCTTTCGCTATGACACGAAAAACCGCAGCAAGAGCAACTTGATCGTCTTCCTCACCCCGACCATTGTGAAGGATGAGGACTTCCAGCCGACCAAGACCGATTATCTTAAGACTCCCGTCCCCACGAGCGACTATCTCGAAGGCGACTGGTCTTCGTGGAACAGCGGCAAGCCTCGTGACTGGAGCAAACCCGATCCCAGCCCGAAGGATTCGGATATCTCGGCGAAGTTCTCCAGCATTGACACGTCGAGCAATTAAGCTTCCCTAGCTAGCCTCTCACACCACCGGCTTCGTCGCTGAAGCCGGTGGTTTTTTGCTTGGAACTCTCTCCCGCGTGGATCAAGCCGCGGCGACCTTGCGCAGATAGTCGAAGGAGTAAATGCCCGTCGCGTGACCATCAGCCCAGACCGGCTGAACCGCGTAAGTGCCGACGAGCGCCAGCCCGCGCAATTGGAACGCCGGGGGTGCGAGCGGTTGCACGGGGCCTTTGGAGAGACTGCCCATGATGTCCGATTCGCCTTTGCAGCCGGCGCAGGGGCAGGCTCGCCGCAGTTTTTCCAACGGGATATAGCTTTCGCTGCCATCATCCCATTTAATCGCCAGTTCCTCGCCGATTCTCTGGACATCCGACGGTTGCATGCGTTTCACAGAAGCTCGAGCACTCGCTGCAGCTCTGAGTCCGTGTTGTAAAAGTGGGGCGAGAGGCGGATGTATTTCTGCCCGGTGCGGTCCGCTCGCAGCGAAGTGATGATATTGGCTTCAAGCAGTTTTTGATGGAGTGCGGTCAGGTCTTTGCCCGGCTGATGGAACGTGGTGATGCCGCTGGCGTTCTCCATTGGGGCCCCCGCGTGAAGCACCTCGTAGCCTTTGGCTTGAAGCGCCGGCACCAGCCACGCCCTTTTTCGCAACAGCTCGCGCGCAACGCTATCCACTCCGACCTCCAGAAGCAGTTCCATCGCTGTCACCAGCCCGACCAGCCCGAGTAAATTGTGGGTGCCCGCCTCATACCGAGCGGCGCCGTGACGCAGCACGATTTGCTCCTGCGCAACGAAATCCGGGCAGCGGACGTTATGCCAGCCATAGATCGGCGGATGGAGCCGGTCCTGGATTGACTTTCGGACGTACATCACCCCTGCCCCACACGGGCCGAGCAACCACTTATGGGCGTCTGCCGCCAGCAGGTCCACAGACTCCATCGACATTGGAAAAGCGCCGACGGTCTGAATCGCATCCAGGCAAAAGAGTATATTCCGCTGGCGCAAAGAGGCACCGATCGCCTGCGCGTCCAGGCGATAACCGCTGACGAAATGACAGGAAGCCAGGGCGACCAGCCGGGTGTTTTCATCCACCTGGCCCAAGACGTCCTTCGGCCTGATAAATCCCAGGCCCCGTGTGTTCAACAAGCGCACCTCCACCCCCTGCTCTGCCAGCGCCAACCACGGGTAAACGTTCGACGGGTAATCATCAAAATAGATGAGCACGTTGTCGCCTCGCCGAAACTTCAGGCCGCTGGCAATGAAGCTCAGCGCAAGCGACGTAGGACCGACGAAGGCGATCTCCTCCGGCTGGCAGTTTAACAATTGTGCCGCCAGCTTCCGCCCGTCGCTGAGGATCGCCGGATAGACAACCTTCTCCTGGTCCCCGGTCGCGGAGTCGCGCGCATAAGTGGAAATGGCCTCGGCGACTCGGCGGGGAAGCGGACAATCCCCCGCATGAGCAAGAAAGATCTTGTCGCGGGTCACTGGGAATTCGTGCCGGCGCAGGTTCTCGTTGGCAAGCAATTCAGCTAAAGTCATCTTCGATTTGGGATTTACTGTTTAGGCGAGCATGACAGAAGTGGGTGTGAGATATTGAGGCTAGAAACCGCCGGCGGCCCCGACATCCCTGAAATACCCCGCATAGAACTGCACGATTTGGTAGGCGATCAGCAGCATCACCACCAAATAAACGGCGCGCGGAACCCACTGCGTTACCAGGTGCAACTTGCGCGACCCTTCCTCCTGGTAGTACTGGTGGAGCCGATGCAGCGTGTCGTCGAGCTGGCCGCTGATCTCACCGGTGGTGTATTGGTGTGCGAACATTTCGGGAAACTTTCCTGAGGCGGTGACGACCTCGGCCGGGGTCTGCCCGGCGTCAACCAACGGCCGCCACGCCAGCACAATTCGCCGCAACGCCGGCGAGCCGCTAGCCGTAGCCGCGAGTTCCCAGGCCTCGAGAATCGTCACCCCCGCTCGGAGCAACGCTTCGAGCGCGGCCGACAGGCGGCTCAGCGCCAGATAGCGCCGGGCAGTGCCCAACACGGGCATAGGGCGCAGCAGGCCTTCCAAACGGCCGCGCCATCTTTCACCATGCCGGCTTTGGGCGGCATAAATGATCAAGAGCACGAGGGCGTAGATAGGCAGTAGGATACCCAGCATTTGCGCTAAAGGACCAATCCAGCCCGTTGTGCGGATGAGTTTAAGGAACGTGAAGATGAGGACGCCAAAATGGAACAGGAATACCGGGTAGATGAGGTCCGCTATCATCTGCCGAGCGATGCGGGCCCGATCGGTGTAGTAATCGGCCAGCAACTTGAGGCAGGCATCCAGGCGGCCGCTATGTTCGCCGGCGTGCAGCAGCGCGATGTCGAAAGCCGGCACCCAGGAACCGAGGCGCTGAAGGGATTCGGCAAAAGTGTACCCGTCAGTGAGCATCTCCAGCAATTGGCCCACAGGGCGGCGGTAAGAACGATTTGGCGGGTTCCGGTGGAGCTGCTGCAGCGCGGCAGGCAGGCCGATACCAGCCCCGGTGAGTTGGCCGAGTTGGTGATAGAACTCGGCCCGCTGCGTCAGTTGTCCCGGCGTTATGATGAACGGCATGGTGCAAAGCGCCAGTCCCGACGCTTGTTTTTCGCCGCGTTCAGCGGCGAACGTGGCCGTTTACCCGCCGTTCAAGCGGCCACGCGGTCAAAGCTCGTTTTGAGATCGCGTTTGCTGCGCAGGCCCACGATTTGGTCGGCGACCTGCCCTTGCTGGAACAACAGCAAGGTGGGGATGGAGCGAATGCCGAACTGCGCGGCTAGGTTTTGATGGTCGTCAATGTTGACTTTCCCGATGCGGACGCGGCCATCGTACTCCTGGGCGAGCTCGTCCAGGATCGGAGCCAGCATTTTACAGGGTCCGCACCATTCGGCCCAGAAGTCCACCAAAACCGGTTGGGGCGACTCGAGTACTTCTTTGGAGAAGTTCTCTTGGGTCAAAACCACGATATTGGGAGCTGCCATAAAAAAGATTGAGTGGCTAGTAAAACCAATCGGAATTCGCTACTTCAGCCCGGGACGCGCGGAGGAGCCGTTCAGTTGGGCAGGCCGTAAATCATGTAGATGGTTGTGCCGACAGCGGCAAGGCCGATGATGGCTGCCGCCAGGGCCAAGCCCTTGTCCAGGCCGCTAACAGTGGGCGCGAGCGCCATCGGGGCGGGGCGGGTCGCAGGCGGAGCCGTAGGCGCCTGGCGTCCGGCAGCTGCCGGTGCGGCCGTGCCCATCCGGGGAGCAGAGGCAGCCGCAGGAGCGGCATGCGCGCCGGTCGCGGCGGTGAGAGCAGGCGCCGGTGCGGCCGCAGGAGCGGCCGGCCCTCCGGGCGGCAGGGTCGGCAACTTGATCGTCGGGGCCGCCGAGGGCTTGGGCGGCAAATTGATGCGGACCGTTTCCTTCTTGGGTTGGACTTTTCCGGTTTCCTTTTTCGGCGGAACAGCGCCGGTCGGAATGTTGGGAATGTTCTCAGCCATAAATTAAATGTTAATTCAAGCTAAAGAGGTTCGGCGCGAGTGTCAAACTCATAAATCCACAAAACCCGGGGCGGCAGGGGCTCCCCGCCGCCCTCGCACACAAGCCGCAAAAAAAAGTAGCCGCGTTCTGAGCGAACCTCGCGGGCACGGTCGCCGCTCCAACGCTGGGTCCGCTCTTCCCGCGGACGCGCCACGTTCACCGTTAATGCGCGCCCCTGGAATTCTTTGCCGTGAAACTGCTCAACGGCCTTGCTGGCTTCCTCGCCGGTGGCAAATTCCACGAAGGCAAACCCTCGCGATTTCCCCGTCATCTTGTCCAACATGAGGTTGACTGAAGTAACTGCTCCGGCCTGCGAAAAATAGTCCTGCAAATCATTTTCCATGGTCTGGTAGGACAAGTTGCCAACGAATAGCCTGTTTTGGTTCATAAGGTTTTGTCTGCTCAAGAAAACCAGGTGGGGAGGACTGCACTGGCAGGATCACTGAATGTCTGTCTGATTAGGTTCACGGGCAATCTGTCTTCTGACACCGGCACGGTCGTTCTTTGAACGGACGACGCTCTTGTAACAAACCCGGTCCGGAAGGTCAAGAGTGGATTCGGGGGCGAATCTAATCTCTAATAATCCATTACTGCATCCGTCCGGCTCCGCTCCCTCTCACGCTTTTTCTTCGATCAGCTCGCGCCGCGCGCCGCTCAGAAGTTGCTCGATGAACGTCGTGGAATAGACCCCGCGCCGGAAGTTCGGGTCTTGCAGGATCGCCTGTTGAAAGGAGATGGTCGTTTTGATGCCTGTGATCATGTACTCGCTCAACGCGCGGCTCATCTTATCCATCGCCTCACGCCGGTCTTTGCCATACGTGATGAGTTTGCCGATCATGGAATCGTATGCCGAGGGGATGGTGTAGCCGGCATACGCATGGCTATCGACGCGCACGCCGCGGCCACCCGGCTGGTAATACATTTCGATGCGGCCCGGACTGGGGCGAAAATCATCAAAGGGATCTTCCGCGTTGATGCGGCACTCGATGGCATGGCCTTTGAACTGGATGTCGCTCTGGGAATGGCGCAGGGGTTCACCCATCGCGAGCATGATCTGGTAGCGCACGAGGTCGATTCCAGTAACCTCCTCTGTGATAGGATGTTCGACCTGGATCCGCTTGTTCATCTCCAGGAAATAAAAGTTCCCGTTGTTATCAACGATGAACTCGACGGTCCCGGCATTGGTATAATTGGCTTCCTCGGCGATTTTGATGGCTGCCTTGCCCATTTTTTCACGGAGCTTCTTGAATTTGTTATCGATCAGAGGCGACGGCGATTCTTCGACGACCTTCTGGTTACGCCGCTGAATCGAGCAATCCCGTTCACCAAGGTGGATAATGTGGCCCCGGTTGTCGCCCAGGATTTGGAACTCAACATGATGCGGATTCTCGATGAACTTCTCGATATACACTCCCGAATTGCCAAACGCCTTCTCGGCTTCGCTGCGGGCGGTGTGGAAGCCCTTGACGAGTGAAATATCGTTGTGCGCCACGCGCATCCCCCTTCCGCCTCCCCCGGCCACTGCTTTGATCATGACCGGGTAGCCGATGCGTTTGGCCACCGTCAAGGCATCCTGCTCATTTTCCACCACCCCTTCCGAACCCGGCGGCGTCGGCACCCCCGCCTTCTTGGCCAGGGCGCGGCTCACCGCCTTATCCTCTAACGCGTTCATTGCCCGTGAGTTGGGGCCGATGAAGCGGATATTGCAGCTTTCGCAAACATCGGCGAAATGAGCGTTCTCCGCCAGAAACCCGTAGCCGGGGTGAATCGCATCTACATCGGTGATTTCAGCCGCACTGACGATGCGATCAATCCGCAAATAGCTTTCGCTAGCGGCAGCTTTGCCAATACAAATGGCTTCGTCGGCCAGTTGGACGTGCATGGAGTTTGCATCCGCCTCCGAATAAATGGCGACAGTGCGGATATTAAGTTCCTTGCACGCGCGGATGATGCGGACAGCAATCTCCCCGCGGTTGGCAACCAGCACTTTTTCGAACATGGCTCGGATTTCGAGTTTAGGACTTCCTGGTTCCGACGGAACACTCCACTGGCGCCAGCGAAGAACCCGTGGCCCGCTTTAATTGGGGCGGATTTTGAACAGAGGTTGGCCGAATTCCACCGGCTTGGCGTTTTCGATCATCACCTGCGTGACGACACCCTTGGCCTCCGCCTTGATCTCGTTCATCACCTTCATCGCTTCGATGATGCAAACCACCGTCTCAGGGTGGACCTCCGTGCCGATTTCCACGTACGGCGCCGACTCCGGAGAGGGCGCGCGATAGAAGGTGCCAATCATGGGGGACTTGATTTCCAATTCGTTGGAGGGGGCGGGCACGGAGGCTGAGATCGCAGGGGGCGCTGCCATCTGCGGCTGAACATAGGTAAGGACTGGGGTGTCTTCAGAGGAAACGGCAGCTCCGCCGCCATTCGTTCCCCGCTTCATTTTGATCTTAAACACCTGATTCTCGAGTTCGAACTCGGAAATCGAGTTCTTCCTCATCAAGTCAATTATCGCTTTGATGTCTTTTAGGTCGATTGAGTCCACGGGCTTTTGTCGTTAGAGCGAGGTCCTCATTGGTTACGGTTTTGGCCGCATTAAAGGTTATAAGCAAAAAAGCAGCAGCCGAACCTCGACTCTGCTTGACCCAGTAAATTCAATTGTGACCGAGCATAATGAGCGTGCTCCAGCGCGTCAATAAGCAAAATCCCTGCTGATTTGGCAAGTGTAAAAGGTGCGTATTTCGACAAGAATATGGCCTATTTTGGTATTTCTTTACGTTCGTTAACGTTACAAGCCGCTTCCACGGCCAAAATGTACGAGTACGCTCCAAAACCCGCAATCTGTCCTCGACAGACCGGTGCGATCAACGACTTGTGACGGAATTCTTCCCTCGCGTGAACGTTCGAAAGGTGGATTTCAATCGTAGGTAACCCGACTGCCGAAATGGCGTCACGAAGCGCCACACTGGTATGCGTGTAGGCAGCGGCATTCAGCACGATCACGTCGAAGTGCTGCTTAGCTTGTTGGACCCAGGTGACCAATTCGCCTTCCAGGTTTGACTGGCGGAACTCGACTTCCGCACCGAGTTCCCTGGCCCGTTGGCGCACTCTTGCTTCGATATCCGCCAGGGTTGTATGGCCATAGACTTCCGGCTCTCGGTGGCCGAGCAGATTCAGATTTGGGCCATTCAGGAACAGGATTCTCATGCCGGGGCGAGAAGCTAACGAAGGGACCCGCCCTTGTCGATGGGATTGTCCGAACATGATTGTTCCCCAATTCCCCAGGTGTATAATCCTCCCGCCATGGCAGTCCAAAACCACATTGTCAAAGTCCAAAAACGGAATCGAGCGCTGGTGGCATTCGATGCCGCCAGGATCCGGCGGGCGATGCTGCGCGCCGCCGAATCCGTTGGCGGCTTTCAACAGGACTATCTGCCAGGCATCAACGACAAAATCTTTGCCGCGTGGGAGACGGACGCAAAAATTGCCGAGTTCCTTGCCGACGCGGTGGTGGTCTGCCTCAACTCCGACCCGCACCACCTGATCACGAATTTTCCGCCCACCATCGAAACCATTCAGGACGAAGTGCTTCACGCGCTGCGCAGCTATGGCTTCCAGAACACCGCCGATGCTTACGCCTGTTATCGCTGGGGCCGCCATTGGTTGCGGGAGGGAGCGCTAACTCCCGCCCAATTTGCCGGCAACGGATTTCCGGCGGCGCGCATGGAGGAAACACTTGCCTGGAACCGCCGACGCGGCTGCGACACTGTGGCGGGACTAAATGAGCTCGTCCGGCGCGGCCGGCTTAAATCGCTGGTTGAAGACTCGCTGGCGCGATTCGAGCGCGCGCTCGACGAGGCCGCGTCTAAGGTCGTCGCGCGTCTTGATGCGGGCGACAATCTCCGTATGATCTGGGTCAGTGGGCCCAGTTCCTCGGGCAAAACGACCACTACGGTCAAACTGACCGAACGGCTCTGCCGGCAAGGCCTGCGGTTCCTGATGCTCAATCTGGATGATTATTTCTGGTCGCTGGTGGAGCATCCGACCGATTGGATCAACGATCGCAACTACGAAACGCCCGAAGCGATGGATATCCAGTTGCTCAATCGCCACCTGCGCGAACTGCTGGAAGGGAAGACGATCGACAAGCCGGTCTATAGCTTTAAGGAAGGCCGGCGGCTGGCTAGCAAACCCATCAAACTCGAAAAAGATCAGATCCTGTTGCTCGATTGTCTCCATGGTTTATATCCGCCGATCACGGAAGGCATCGACGCCTCCGCCCAGTTCCGGCTCTACATCGAAACGCAGAATGTCCTTTACGAGGGTGACGGCGCCTCCCGGCGGCTCACCAAATTCACCGATGTGCGCCTGCTGCGCCGCATATTGCGCGACGTGCGGCATCGCAACCACCGGCCGCTGCTGACGGTGCTCCATTGGCATTACGTCCGCTCCGGTGAACTCTTTAGCATCGTTCCGCTGAGCGGCCTGGCTGACCACACCATCGATGGTGGTTTCCCGTTCGACTTGCCGGTGCTCAAGCCGTTCCTCTGTGGCCCTGAAGGGTGCCTGCCGCAACCGGAGGATTTCCAGTCCTACTCCGGTTTCCTGGACGCCCAAATCCGTTATCAGCGAGTCCGTGACCTGCTCGCTTCTGTCGAGGGCCTGGCGCCGGAGCAAGTCAGCGGCTACGACATCGTTCCCGGCGACGCCGTGGTTCGCGAATTCATTGGGGGCAGCACGATCCAGATACCTCACAACGAATAGCCAGACGATGATTTGACTTGGCTGGCACCGCCGGTAAGTTGAAGGCGTGAGAGTCCTCCTCGCATTAGTGGTTGGAATTGCCCTCGGCGCGGCGGGGCTTTGGTACTTCAGCACCACGCAAGGGAAAGCCAATGTCCAATCTGCAGGCAGGCAGGTTGAAACGGCGGCCAAATCCGCGAGCGATGCCGTGCAGGACAAGGTGCGCGATCTTGACTTGAGCCCGCAAAAGATCAAAGACGAACTGGCGCGCAGCGGCCACGTGGTTAGACAAAAAGCGCAGGAGGCGGGCCAGGCCATCAACGATGCCACCTCCGATGCTCGAATCACCGCGGCTATAAAGGCCAAAATGGTTGCCAGCCGGGACCTGCCGAGTCTGAGTATTTCGGTAAACACTACGGCTGGAGTCGTTACCCTGTCCGGCATGGTCAACTCAGCAGACGACATCGGCAAGGCCATGGTGCTCGCGATGGGAACCGACGGAGTGCGACAGGTGATTTCCACGCTACAAATCAAGCCCCAACCCAAACCGGCTCCTGCGTCCTGAAATCGGGGATTTAGCGCAAAAATGGCCACCAGGAATGGACATGAAGCTGACGGTCTGCCCGGTGCCGCCAACCTGACGTTCGTCGAGGGCCTGTACGAGGATTACCTGCGAGACCCCGCTTCGGTTTCGCCGGATTGGCGCCATTACTTCGCCGAGGTTGCGGAAGGCGAGTTCCGATTCCCCAAACCGCGCTTTGGGCCCTCGTTCCGGCCTTTCAGTATTTTCAATCCGCCGTCCCCTGCTCTGCCCCGCCCAGCCAGCCGCCTCGCGGACCCGGAAATTGCGGTCCTGCAGCACCGCGTTTACCTGCTCACCCGTATTTATCGAGTGCGCGGCCATCGCATCGCGCAGATCGACCCGCTGGGCTTGCCCCGTCCCGTCCCACCCGAGCTGACCCCGGAATTCTTCGGGTTCACCGACGCAGACATGGACCAGCCGGTCTATAGCGAGACGTTCCAATACGACGGTCCGCTGACGCTCGGCAAGTTGCTGGAACGTCTGCGCAATACCTACTGCCGTTCCATCGGCGTGCAGTACATGCACATCGATGAACTGAGCGTCCGGCGCTGGCTGCAGCGGCGAATGGAGGCGACCCAAAACCACGTCGAGCTCACCCGCGACGAGCAGTTGCGCATCCTCACCCGCTTGACCGATGCCGTCACGTTCGAGGAATTCATACGGCGAAAATTCCCCGGCGCGAAGACCTTTTCTCTGGACGGCTCGGAGAGCCTGATTCCGTTGCTGGACTTGGCCATCGAAAAGGCCGGCGAGCAAGGCATACAGGAAATCGTCCTCGGCATGGCCCACCGCGGCCGGCTCAATGTGCTGGCCAATATCGTGGGCAAGAGCGCCCGCCAAATCTTTCGCGAGTATGCCGACACTGACTGGAAATCGTATTCAGGCCGAGGTGACGTGAAATACCATTTGGGACACAGCGCCGACTGGGTCACCAGCCGCGGCGCGAAGATCCATCTGTCCCTTTGTTTTAATCCGAGTCATTTGGAGATCGTGAATCCGGTCGTGCTGGGCCGTACACGAGCGAAGCAGGATCGGGTCGGCGACAGCGAGCGCCGGCGCGGCCTGACGCTGTTGATTCACGGGGACGCAGCGTTTGCGGGCGAGGGTGTGGTGCAGGAGACGCTGAACCTGAGCCAGCTCCGCGGTTACAGCGTGGGCGGCACGCTGCATGTCGTGGTCAACAATCAAATCGGTTTTACCACCAGCCCGGAAGACGCGCGGTCCAGTCAATATGCGACCGATGTCGGGAAGATGCTCCAGATTCCCATTTTTCACGTGAATGGCGAGGATCCCGAGGCCGTCGCCCAGGTGGTCCGGCTGGGGATGGATTTTCGCTACGAGTTCAAGCGCGACGTCATCGTCAACATGTACGGCTACCGCCGCCTTGGCCACAACGAAGGGGACGAGCCGGCCTTTACCCAGCCCGTGATGTACCGCGCCATCGCCAAACGCAAGTCGGTCCGCGAAGGCTACCTCGAACACCTGCTCACCCTGGGGGAATTGACCCGCGAAGAAGCTGATGCGATCGCTGCCCAGCGGCGCGACCTGCTGGAAAAAGAACTCTCGGAATCTCAGTCCGCCAAGCCGCTGCCGGTCGAGCCGCGCCGCGGCATCTGGTCCAGATACAAGGGCGGGCCGGAGCCTCAGGAGCCGGAGCTCGAAACCGGCGTGCCCCGCGAGAAGCTGGCCGAATGGCTCGCAGCCCAGGCCCGGTTGCCGGCCGATTTCCATCCGCATCCGAAGATCAACAAACTGCTTCAAACTCGCGAGCAAATGGCTGCCGGCCAGGAACCGCTCGATTGGTCGGCGGCGGAATCGCTCGCTTTCGCGAGCCTCGGCTGCGAAGGAATTCGCGTGCGGCTAAGCGGGCAGGATTCGGAGCGCGGCACGTTCAGTCAACGGCACGCTGTCCTGCACGACTACCAGGACGGGCATACCTACGCGCCGCTCCAACACTTGGCGCCCGGCCAGGCGCCAATCGAAATCTTCAACAGCCCTCTTTCCGAAGTCGGCGTCCTCGGTTTCGAATACGGCTACAGTCTCGATTACCCCGACGGCCTGGTGCTCTGGGAGGCGCAGTTCGGCGATTTCTGGAACGTCGCCCAGCCTATCGTGGACCAGTTCATCGCCAGCGCCGAAGACAAATGGCGGCGGCTAAGCGGGCTGGTGTTGCTGCTGCCCCATAGCTTCGAGGGCCAGGGGCCCGAGCATTCCAGCGCCCGGCTCGAACGCTTCCTCATGCTTTCAGTCGAAGACAACCTCCAGGTCGTTTATCCCACTACTCCGGCCCAGTATTTTCATTGCCTCCGCCGGCAGGCGCTCCGGCCGTGGCACAAGCCGCTCGTTGTCATGACGCCCAAGAGCCTGCTCCGCCATCCCAAGGCCGTGTCGAGCCTCGAGGATTGCTCTCGCGGGTGCTTCCAACGAATCCTTCCCGATGCCCTGGCGAAACCCGCTGGACATGTTCAACGCGTTGTCCTTTGTACTGGGAAGATTTACTATGAGTTGGCAGCGCATCGCGAGGAAACCGGCCGCGACGACGTCGCTCTCATCCGGCTGGAGCAACTGTATCCTCTGCGTCCCGAAGCGCTCCAGGCCGCGCTGGCGCCTTATCGCGAAGGCACACCTGTGTTCTGGGTCCAGGAAGAACCGGCCAACATGGGCGCCTGGGTGTACCTGCGCATCTACCTGGGTGAGGCCATCTCCCGCCGACATCCTTTCGCCGCGATTACGCGAACACCCTCGGCCACGCCAGCCGGCGGCTCGCATCGCCGCCACAAGCAGGAGCAGGCCGAGATCGTTTCCCGGGCGTTCAGTGAACAGGCTATTCCCGAAAAGACCGGCGGAACCAAATGATATGCAAATTGAATTGAAAGTTCCCGAGGTCGGTGAGTCCATCACCGAAGTTGAAATCGGCGGCTGGCTCAAATCCAAAGGTGAGGCGGTGAGCAGAGACGAACCGCTCGTGACGCTCGAGAGTGAAAAGGCCACGGTCGAACTGCCCGCGCCGGACTCGGGCACATTGAGTGGGCTCCTGAAACAAAAGGGCGATACGGCCAAAGTCGGCGAAGTGATCGGCTACCTGGAAAAAGACGGCCAGAAAGACGCCTCGCCAAAGGTGCCTGAGCCGAAAGCTGCGGAACCAAAGCCGGTGGCGCAAGCTGACGCCGGACGGGCTGAACCGCGAGTCATGCCCGCGGCTCAAATCGCCCTGGAAGAACATGGGCTGCGGCCCGGCCAGGTGAAAGGCACCGGTCCCGGCGGGCGCATCCAGAAAGAAGATGTGTTGCGCTACATCGAGGAGCCTGCGGCGGAGGCGGCCAAGCCTCCGGCCGACGCGCCCGCCGCCACAGAAGCAAGTGTCACTCTGCCATCGTCCGGTCGCCAAGAGGAAGTCGTACCGATGAGCCGCTTGCGCCGCACGGTTGCCGAACGCCTGGTGCAGGCGCAGAACGCTGCTGCTTTGCTCACCACCTTTAACGAGCTTGATATGACGGGCATCGTCGCCCTCCGAAAAGAATACGGCGAAGCCTTCCAGCAGAAATATCAGGTCAAGCTCGGGTTCATGTCGTTTTTCGTCAAAGCCTGCATCGATGCGCTCAAACAGTTCCCCGCGCTGAACGCTGAGGTGCGGGAAGCCAACATTGTTTATCATAATTACTACGACCTCGGCGTCGCGGTCGGCGGGGGCAAAGGCCTGGTCGTTCCGGTGCTGCGCAATGCTGAACGCATGAGCTTCGCCGAAGTTGAGCTGGCCATCGCCGATTTCGCCAGGCGCGCAAAGGACAACAAGCTCAAGCTAAACGAGCTGCAGGGCGGCACCTTTACGATTAGCAACGGCGGCGTCTATGGGTCGCTGCTTTCGACGCCGATCGTCAACCCGCCTCAGAGCGGCATCCTCGGCTTGCACGCTATCCAGGACCGGCCCGTCGCGCGCGGAGGCAACGTGGTCATCCGTCCCATGATGTACGTCGCCCTGACCTACGACCACCGCCTGGTCGATGGCCGCGAAGCGGTCTCGTTCCTCAAACGCGTCAAGGAAGTCATCGAAAACCCGGCACGGATGTTGATGGAAATCTAGTCTTGCTTCCTCTTGCCTGTCTGCCGCCGCCTCCTTACGCTACGCTCCATGGAAGTAAGCGTGGCGAACTTTCGCCGGCTCGATTCGGAGAAGATTGTTGCCACCGTCAAGGCGCTGCATGACCGGATTGAGGATCGGTTTCCCGGCGCGGGGTTGGGACAGGTTGTCGCGGAATTGCTGAAGGTGGCCGAGGAGACCGTCCAACGGACGGCCTGGATCCAGCGGCCGCATTTGCCGCTGCGCGCGGTGGCCGTCGCGCTGAGCTTGATGGTCCTTGGCGTACTGGTCGAACTGCTGCTTCACATCCACCAGTTTCAATTCAATGATTTCACCAACTCCGTCCAGGCGCTGGACTCCAGCATCAGCTCGGTCGTCTTTATAGGCGCAGCTATCCTGTTCTTTGTGAGCTGGGAAAACAGGATCAAGCGCAGCCGCGCTCTGAAGGCGATTCACGAATTGCGCGCGCTGGCCCATATCATCGATATGCACCAGTTGACCAAGGACCCCGAAAGCGCCTTCAGCGCGACGGCAAAGGCGGCTGGACGCAAGCGCATCATGACCCCGTCCCAGTTGACCCGGTATTTGGACTATTGCAGCGACGCGATGGCGCTTATCAGCAAAATCGCCGCGCTTTACGTGCAGGGGTTCCAGGACCCGGTCCTGCTCGATGCCGTCGATGACGTAGAAGACTTAACCGCCGGGTTCTCGCGCAAGATCTGGCAAAAGATCACAATCCTGGAAAACCTGGATGCCGAGCCGCTCGTGCCAAAAACGGCGGCGGGGCGCGAAATTCAAAATCCGAAGCCTGAAATTCGAAACAAATCCGAATAGACCAGACCGGCGCCTTCGTGCATTATTTCCGCAGGCTGATAGCCCTCCGGCCATTTAATGGGCCGAGGCGCCCACTCGTTTCCGGCCCGGCGTGAGGTTTGCCACAGAAATCCTCTCCGTCTGGCGGCTTGAGCACGGCACTGCCCAAATCGATCGCAACCTGACAACGCTATAATCAGAAAGAGACTGCAATGAAACATGGTTTGAATATTCCAGTCGGCGGCGCTTTGGACCTCGTGTCCCTCGGCGCACTGGTCCACCGCCTTGACCCGGGCATTATCCCGTTCCGGAAGGCGACTGAATGCAAAATCCACGTCAGCGGCGGCGAGTTTAACGTGGCCGCCAACCTGGCCGATTGTTTCCGGCTGCAAACCGGCATCGCCAGCGCGATGGTGGATTATCCGATCGGCGACCTAATCGCCGAGCGGGTGCGCGCAATGGGGGTGAAACCGTTCTACAAGCATTTCAAGCATGACGGCGTTCACGGACCCAACATGGCGACGGTCTATAGCGACCGCGGCCAGGGCGTGCGCGCCCCGGTCGTTTTCTACAACCGCTGCAACGAAGCCGGCGCGCTGCTCAAGCCCGGCGACTTCGACTGGAAAACCATTTTCGCCGGCGGCGTCCGCTGGTTCCATAGCGGGGGCATCTTCGCCGCGCTGTCGCCCACCACAGCCGAGGTAATCACCGAAGGCATGAAGGCGGCCAAGTCCGCCGGCGCGCTCGTCTCGTTCGATCTCAACTACCGTGCCAAGCTGTGGAACATCTCGGGTGGCCACGAGCGGGCCGTGGCCGTGCTCGACCGGATCGTGAAAAACGTCGATGTGCTCGTCGGCAACGAAGAGGACCTGCAGATGGGGTTGGGCATTCCCGGCCCGGAGGTCGCCGCCAAGTCCAAACTCGACCCCAGCGCGTTTTTCGGGATGATAGACAAAGTCAGCAAGAAGCATCCCCAGGTCAAAGTGGTCGCGACGACTCTGCGGGAGGTTCACTCGACGAACCGGCACAGTTGGAGCGCCGTAGCCTGGATCAACGGCAAGACATTTGTGGCGCCCACGTGCGAACTCGAGGTCTGTGACCGGGTGGGCGGCGGCGACGGGTTCGCGGCCGGGTTTTTCTATGGCTTGCTCGCTGGCGAACCGGAAGCCGAAGCCGTCAAGCTGGGCTGGGCGCATGGCGCGCTCCTGACCACCTTCCCGGGCGATACGACGATGGCGGCGCTCGAACAAGTCCGTGCGTTTGCCAAAGGCGGTTCGGCGCGGATACAGCGGTAAGTGACGGGTGGCGAAGGGGAGCCGCAAACAGTAATCAGTGAATCAGTAATCAGCGGTCAATGGTCGGTAATTTGTAGTCGGCGTGGGGAAACCGGATCGCGGACCGGGAAAGAAAGACCCGAGACTCCTAACGTCGCCTTCTGCAGTGGCGGAGGGAATAGGCTCAAACGTATAGGGCGGCCTGGAGTTCGCGGACCATAACGCCGATGAAGGGATAGCGGCGCTCGGGCTCGGTTTCGAGGCAACGCAGCAGGACTTTCTCAAGGGCGGCCGGCATGTCCGGGTTGAGCGTGCGCGGGTTGACGAACTCGGAGCGGTCCAGTTGCAGCTTGAGAATCTCCGCCGGGCTCTCGCCGGGGAAGGGCTTCTGATTGGTGAGTAGTTCGTAAGCCGAGGCGCCGTAAGAAAAAATATCGACCCGGTTCGAGAGTGGCTGACCCAGCAACTGTTCCGGCGCCATGTAGGCGGGTGTGCCCGGATTTTTCCGGGACATTTTCTTCGGCTGCGCCGGGATAGGTTGCGCCAGGTCAAAATCGACCAGCCGCACCTTGCCGTTGCGGGTCACGAGCACGTTCTCCGGCTTGAAGTCGAGGTGCATGAAACCGTTTTCGTGCATGTGTTCGAGGGCGACCGCCATATCGATAAGAATCTGAGCGACGTTTTCCAGCAACACCGGGTCGTGGCGGGCGTAGAGTTCTTTCAGGTTCGCCGCCTCGACGTATTCCATCAGCAGGTAGAGCTGTCCGTTGATTTTGCCATGCTCGACGTAGCCAATAATTCCCTCCCGGTCGGTGATCTTGGAAAGGATATCACAGCCGCGCAGGAACCGGCGGCGGGCGAGCAGATTGAACCGCAGGCGGTGGTGCATGAGGCGAAGCGCGTAGGCTTTATTCCGCACATCGGTCGCGAGCCAGATATCGGCCATGCCGCCGCTGTTGATAAGTTCCTGAAGGTAAAAGCGTCCGAACGGCCCGGGCTCGGGCGCGTTGCCGTCTCCTGACTTGTTGGACATGCCAAGCATCGAGCTTATTTATCACGCGCCTGCTGTGCTGGCCAATGGTTTTGTTCAAACCATTTTGTTCACAATTGACCCTGGCTAGGAAACGCGGTTTACTTCCGCGGCAACAACCTATGAGTCCTCCCAAGCCCTCGCTGGATGACTTGCGCATCGAGCGCCCGAGCGGCACCCCAGCGCGAATCCGAAGCTGGGCGGTGGTAGTGTTCGTCCTCGTGCTGTTCGCCGTTGGGGCCGTTGTCTGGTGGTTCAGTCGTCCCCAAGCCCTCGTCGTGCAAACCGCGGTGGCGCGCGAAAGCAGCGCCCCGGGCGGCGAGCGCACGGTGTTGAACGCTTCGGGGTATGTGACCGCGCGACGGCAGGCGACCGTTTCATCGAAAGTGACCGGCAAGGTGACCGAGGTGCTGATCGAGGAGGGGATGAAGGTCCAGGAAGGCCAAGTACTGGCCCGGCTCGATGACACCAACGTCAAAGCCAGCCTGCTGCTCGCGCAGGCCCAATGGGTTTCCGCCAGCAACGCCCTGGCCGAAACACGCGTCCGCATCCGCGAGGCCGACCAGGAGCTGGAGCGGCAGGCGGGGCTTCTGAAAAACAAAATCGCCACCCAGGCCGACTACGACCATTCGGAAGCGTCAGCCCTGGCTTACAAGGCGAAGTTAGAGCAGCAGCAGGCGGACATCGTCGTGGCGGAGCGGACGGTGGCAACCTGGCAGCAACAGTTGGATGATACGATCATTCGCGCCCCGTTTACGGGAATCGTTACTTCCAAGAACGCGCAGCCGGGTGAAATGATTTCGCCGATATCGGCCGGGGGTGGGTTCACGCGCACCGGCATCTGCACGATCGTCGATATGCAATCGTTGGAGATCGAGATCGATGTCAACGAAAGCTACATCAACCGCGTCCAGGACCGTCAACCGGTCGAGGCGATTCTGGATGCCTATCCGGATTGGAAGATCCCTTGCAAGGTCATTGCGATTATTCCCACCGCCGACCGGCAGAAGTCCACCGTGAAAGTGCGAGTTGGTTTTGACAAGTTGGACTCGCGCATCCTGCCGGAGATGAGCGTTAAGGTGGGATTCCACGAGACCGGCGGGGCGGCAGTGGCGGCGCACCAAGTCACTGTTCCGAAAGCGGCGATTCAACAACAGGACGGGCACGATGTCGTGTTTATCGTCCGCGACGGGCGCGCCGAGCGCCGCGCCGTGACCGTCAGTGGCTCCGGAGACGACCAGGCCACCATCACCGCAGGTCTGGCTGCAGGCGAAAAGGTGGTGCTGGATGCGCCCGGTGGGTTGAAGGAGGGCGCGGCGGTGAGGGAGCCGAAGCCTGCGCCGTGATCAGGCGGATGGAGCAGGAGCCTGCTTATCGGGACATGCTGGCCTGAAACCACGATCTGGCCTGGCTTCGCCGGCACACCACCCTCCCGGCTCCGGCGAACTGAGCCCGGCAGCCATTCGCAATATCAGGATTGTCGCGATGCTCGGAAGTGGCTATCCTGGCGACAAAGCAAGACAGCACACAAGATGGCCGCTGTCGAGGCGGCGTACTGGAACGAAACTAAGCGAAAGGACCAACCCATGAAGAAGGATCTCACATTTACAAGGCGCAGTTTCATCCGGACCGCGGCAGCGGGTTCCCTGGCCCTTGGGTGGCTCGGCGCCGGGCGGGCCCCCATGGCGTTTGCAGCCGAGGCGTCAAAGCCCGCGCTGCTCGGCGGCACACCCGTCCACAAGGGCGGCTGGGCTAAATGGCCGGAATGGCGCGAGGCGTGGGAGCCTGACGTGCTGAAAGTTTTCCGGAGTGGTAAATGGTTCCGCGGTTCCGACAATCACGTAGAGGAGTTTGAGCGCGGTTACGCTCAGTTGCTGGGCGCAAAAAGCTGCCTGGCCACCGCCAGCGGCACCACCGCCCTGATGGTCAGCCTGCACGTCATGGACGTGGACGCTGGCGACGAGGTGATCGTTTCGCCCTACACCTTCATCGCGAGTTACAACGCGATCCTCTCCCGCATGGCGTTGCCTGTGTTTGCCGACACCGATCCCGCCACGCTCACGATTGATGCAGCCTCGATTGAGAGCCGCGTCACGGAGCGCACTCGCGCCATCATGCCCGTGCACATTTTCGGGATCCCCTGTGACATGGACCCGATCAACGCCTTCGCCCGCAAACACAAGTTTGCCGTCGTCGAGGATGCCTGCCAGGCTTGGCTCGCGGAATACAGAGGCCGCAAATGCGGCACCATCGGCGACTTGGGCTGCTTCAGTTTCCAGGAATCCAAGCACATTCCTTCCGGTGAAGGCGGGGCCATCACCGGCATGAGCGAGGAGCTGATCGATAAGTGCAACTCCTATCACAACTGCGGCCGCGCGGTCGGAGCCAACAAGGGGAACGGCTGTTTTACTCGCGGCAACAACTACCGGATGACCCAGGCCCAGGCCGTCATTCTCATGCAGCAATTCGACAAATTGGTGAAGCAAACGGCCATCCGCCGCGCTAACGCCGACTATCTGAGCGCGAACCTTGGGCAAATCCCCGGCATCACGCCGGTCCGGCTGCCGGAAAACAGCCGGGCGGTGTGGCATCTCTACCCGTACCGCTACGACGCCGCGCAGTTCAACGGACTGCGACTCGATAAGTTCGCAAGAGCGATGTCGGCTGAAGGTATCCCCTGCGGCGGCGTGTATCACGAACAGTATTACGACGGCCTGCTCGACGAGGCGATTGCTTCGCGCGGCTTCAAACGGCTGTGGAGCGCCGAGCGGCTCAAGGCCTACCGCGACAGCTTCCAGGAACTCAAAGGCAACAAACAGGTCTGCGAGACGACGGTGGCCATGACCCAAAATATGCTCCTGGCTGACCGCGGGGACATGGACCACATCCTCGAAGCCATTCGCAGGGTCCAGACGCATAGCGCCGAGCTGGCGAAGGCGGCGTAGGGAGGGGAGCGCCGCAGCGTTAAGACGTGCAACGTGAAAGCGCAATAACCTGACAACCTGACAACCTGACAACCTGATAACCTGATAACCCGATAAACCTTGAACAGTCGATCCTGATATGAAACGTGCGGGGCATTTGTTTGGGTGCTGGCGGATGGGGATGAGGTGCGCAATGGCGACACTCCTCGGGGTGGTGGGAGCTGCCGCCGTGAGCCCGACTCCGGAGGTGGGGATAGCGGTGCGCGACATCACGCCGGAACTGCCCATTCGGCTGGCCGGCTATGCGGGCCGAAAACGGGCCGCCGACAAGGTGGACTGTCCGCTCGTCGTCCAGGCCCTGGCGCTGAAAAACTCCTCCGGAGAACGATTCGTGTTTGTAGCGTTGGATAATTGCGAGGTGAGCCATGCGTTCATGCAGCCGGTCCTGCAACAGTATGCGGGCGAGTTCAAGCTTGGCCGCGGGGAGGTCGCCGTGGTGTCCAGCCACACGCATTCGGCGCCGGTGCTTGAACAAACACTTACCGATATGGCCCAACCGCCGCCGGACGACCGCGCTCGCATCGAGAAATATAGCCGCTTTCTGCAGGCCAGGCTGGTGGAGGTCGTCGGAGCCGCACTCGCGGATTGCCAGCCTGCGACGCTCGAGCAAGGTCTCGGACGCGCCACTTTTGCCATGAACCGTCGCGTTTACCAGGGCGACACCGTCGTGTTCGGCGACAATCCCGACGGCCCGGTGGACTGGGACGTGCCCGTGCTGCGGATCAAGGCCACAAACGGCGTGGTCCGCGCGATCCTTTTCGGCTATGCTTGCCATGGCACGTCCGTCCGAAGCGGTGACGATTGGTACACCGTCTCCGGCGATTACATGGCCTACGCGCGCCAGCAACTCGAAGCGCACCAGCCCGGCGCAGTGGCAATGTATCTTACCGGCATGGGCGCGGACTCCGACCCTGCGCCACGAGGCCGCCTGCTCGATGCCAAACGCCATGGCCTGGAACTCGCCGGCGCTGTCATCGGTGTGCTTGACCGTCCGATGCGCCCGGTCCGCGGCGCGTTCCAATTGGCCTACGACGAGGTCGAGCTGCCGCTGGCGCCGCCTCCCAGCCACGAGCAATTGGAGAAAGACGCTCAGACCCAGGACATTAACGTGAAGGTGCGAGCCGCCGCCTACCTGAAGCGGCTGGACGCTGGTCAGCCGCTGCCGGAGTCGGTCAAATTGCCGCTGGCGGTCATGCGCCTCGGTGATGACCTGACCTTTGTGCTCGCGGGTGGCGAGGTGGTGGTCGACTACTCGCGGCGTATCAAACGCCTGCTCGTGGCCGAGCACCCGTGGGTGATCGGTTACGCCTACGAGGTCCCCTGCTATATTCCTTCGGCGCGTCTGCTCAAGGAAGGCGGGTACGAAACCGATTCGTCGCTTATCTATTATGGCTACTACGGTCCGTTCCGCGGCTCGATTGAAACGCAGTTGGTTAGCCGGCTCGAAGGCCTGGCGGCCAATTTGCACCCCTAAACGAGTGACAAAGTTCCGCAACCGCCATTGTAGGAGACGACGTAAAGAGAATCAGATCCGCAAAAAGCAGCGGCATGAGGTGAACGAAACGGTAGGGACGCTGTCCTGAGACTGTCTCAAAAGGTTTTGAGACGTCATGGGGAGTGGCGAACTATGGGGGGTTCAGAGTGCAGCCAAAGGAAATTGAAATGAGTCCAGGAAAGCCAACTCTTCCAGGCGACCAGGGCCAGCTTT
>Ga0210409_10000725_pt1 | contig 48981 bp, 43 predicted proteins | sample IncBWH17MmetaG_FD_161649 | JGI IMG/M metagenome (GOLD analysis project Ga0210409, IMG submission 161649) | Forest soil microbial communities from Barre Woods Harvard Forest LTER site, Petersham, Massachusetts, United States - Inc-BW-H-17-M | ecosystem: Environmental > Terrestrial > Soil >... | reverse complement strand
GCACCATCGACGCCAACCAGCAGGTCTGCAACTTTCACATCGGGAACTGCGGGCTTGCCGTTGTAATCGGCGACGCCGACGATCGTGTACTTCTCGTCCGGCTCCGGGCGCAGCGTCAGGCCGACCACATCCAGGTCGGGAGCGGATTTTGTGAGCGTGCGTTGCAGGTAGAGCGAACTGTGGGCGTAATCGATGCCGACGCGGTAATCCACGAAAGCGTTGGCGCCAATAAGACCGATGGCCGGCGATCCGGCGCGCTCCTGGTACCCCTTCATAAACTGCCCAGGAAACGACGCGGCCACAACATTCTTGAGAATCACGCCGCCATAATCGAGGCTCGGAAGGCGCAACAGCTGCCAGTGCGCTTCTTCTGCAGCGCCCCACATGTTAGCCGCGCCGATGGCGCCCGTCATATGCGGCCATCCCGGATGCGTTTTAAGCCACTTCGCAATCAGCTCGCCGGAGAGCAGGGAAGTCGAGGATCCCACGTCGAAGGAGATCGTGTAATCCTGGCCATCAATTTTGCTCGCGATTTGTATCAGGCCGTTCTGCGGATTGATTTGGGCCTTCGCAGTTGTGCCCTGGAACGAGACCGAACCGGGCAGACCAATCGTGAACTGACGGTTCGGATAGTCAAACACGACGTCGTAGTTGCGCAGCACGGTTGAGGGGATGTTGATCTCGGCGCTCGAGCCGGGCGCGATGCTTTCTCGTCCCACGATCGCGTTTGCTTCTTTCAGTCCTTCGAAAGAGATCGTCATGCCGCCGACCTGCAAGTTGCGCGGCGGCTCGGCGACACGCTTGTCTCCGGGATTGGATTTTTCTGCGCCCTTGAAGGAGAGGCCGAGTTTTTTGGCGAGAGCTTCCGTGATCTCCAGATCCGGGTTGCCGTTATCGACCCAGCCGCGCACGCGCTTGGTGGTTCCATCCGGAAGCGGCAGATAGACGTCGATGATCGTCCGGTTGTGATCGAGCGTGATCGGGACCGTGACAGACTTGGGTTTCTCCTGTGCGAACGCACATGACACAAAGACGAGGGCGGGCAGGATCGCGGGTGCAAGCTTCATGCAATCGATTGTAGCCGCGCGAGCAACGGGGAAACCGGGTAACAAACTCTGGAAGAAAGTGCGCTTTTGTATAATCGAACGTTTGGCTACGCTGGTTTCGAGGCGCAGGAGGACGTTTGCCGCAAGCGGAGATCGGCATTATCGGCGGAAGCGGGCTTTATTCCATGCCCGGGCTCAGCGATGTACGGGAAGTGAAACAAGAGACGCCCTTCGGCGATCCGTCTGACCCCTATGTACTCGGAACGCTCGAAAGCCGCAAGGTCGCGTTTCTCGCCCGGCACGGCCGTGGACATCGCATCCTGCCCACGGAACTGAATTTTCGCGCCAATATTTACGGATTCAAGCAGCTGGGCGTGCAGCGGATTGTTTCCGTCTCCGCCGTCGGTTCCCTGAAGGAAGAACACAAGCCGCTGGATTTCGTGATTCCGGATCAATTTTTCGATCGCACACGACGTCGCATCGACACATTTTTTGGAAATGGAATTGTCGCGCACATCGCATTTGCCGATCCGGTCTGTTCGCAACTGGCAAACGTTGTCGAAGCCGCCTGCGGAAAGGCGGGTGTGGTCGGGAAAAAGGGTGGGACTTATCTGAACATGGAGGGCCCTCAGTTTTCGACCAAGGCTGAGTCCAATGTGTATCGCAGCTGGGGCATGGATGTGATCGGCATGACCAACCTGCAAGAAGCCAAGCTCGCGCGCGAAGCCGAGATCTGTTATGTCACGGTCGCGATGGTGACGGACTACGATTGCTGGCATCCGCATCATGATTCGGTGACGGTCGATCAGATTGTTGCGGTGTTGGTCAAAAATGCGGAGAACGCGGCCAAAGTTGTGAAGGAAACGGTGGCTGGCATGCCCGCCGAACGAACGTGCAAATGCGGTTCGTCATTGGCGCACGCGATTCTGACCGAACGCGACAAGATTCCGACGGCTACGCGACAAAAACTCAGTCTGATCCTGGATAAATATCTCCTCTCAGGAAAATAAACAAAAATTCATGAGCATATTAGTCGTTGGTTCAGTAGCGTTTGACAACATCACTACGCCCTCGGGAAGCAGGGAGAACGTGCTTGGAGGCGCGGCTACCCATTTCGCCCTCGCCGCGAGCTTTTTTACGAAGGTGCGTGTCGTCGGCGTGGTGGGCGACGATTTCACGGCGGAACACGAGAACGTGATGAAGAAGCGCGGCATCGACACCCGCGGGATTGAACGCGCCTCGGGTAAGACCTTTCGCTGGGGTGGCCGGTACTCCGGCAATCTCAACGAGGCCAAGACCGACTTCACCGACCTCAACGTGTTCGAGAAGTTCCAGCCCAAGATTCCGAAAGAATATGCCGACACGGAGTTCCTTTTTCTGGCCAACATTCATCCGTCGCTCCAGTCGGCGGTGCGCCACGAGATGAACGGGATTCGGTTGACCGGCGGTGACACCATGAATTTCTGGATCAACGGAACCCCGAAGGAGCTGGCGGAGATGTTGAAGTTGGTCGACGTGCTGCTGATCAACGACACAGAAGCCAAGATGATCGCGCACGAAAACAATCTGCCGCGCGCCGCACAAAAGGTTCTGGCGATGGGACCGCAGGCGCTGGTCATCAAGCACGGCGAGTATGGAGCGACGATTTTTTTCCGGGAAGGAGCGTTCGGCGTGGGACGCCATCCGTTTCGTGCGCCGGCGCTGCCGATCGAAGAGGTCCAGGACCCGACCGGAGCGGGTGATTCGTTCGCCGGCGGCTTCATGGGCTACATTGCCTCGCAGGGAGAGGTCAATCGCGAGGTCCTCAAGCGCGCGCTGTTTTATGGCGGTGTGATGGGATCGTTCACCGTGGAACGCTTTGGAACCGAGCGGCTGCAGAATTTGACTCGGGATGAAATCGATGCCCGATTTCAGATCTTCCGCGAGTTGACCCACCTGGAATGATGAATGAGTCGAGCGAAGGAAATAGCCGAGCTTCGCTCGGCCAGACAGCCGAGGGCGTCAGTCCCCAGGCGTGGGCAGGCCCAATCGACCGGGGATCTAGTTGGTATGTGTGCCTGTGTGCGATCGTCGCCTCGATCACGTCTTTCCTGATTTACCTTCATCGCGGTGAAATCCGTCTGTTTGGCGATGCGGTGGCGCACATCAATATCGCGCGGCGGGTTTTCGACTCCCGCTATCCCGGCCTGCTTCAATTAGGTACCGTATGGCTTCCTCTGCCGCATCTGTTGATGATGCCGTTTGTCATCGTGAATTCCTGGTGGCAGAACGGCGCTGCCGCCTCGATCCCGTCGATGATCGCTTACGTCCTGGGCGTAGCCGGGATCTTCCGGCTGGTGCGCGACGCAATGGCAGGCACCGAAATATCCGAGACAAAATCGAAACTAACGGCATACTTCGCAGCCGCGATTTACGGGTTGAATCCGAATCTGTTGTATTTGCAGGCGACAGCGATGACGGAGTCGCTGTACCTCGCGCTTTTCATCTGGGCGATCGTGAATTTCGGCGGCTTCTGGCGGGCGATAGGTGAAGAGAACGATAAAAGCGAAGCCCTTGTCGGACCGTCGCTTCGCAAATGTGGCATTTACCTGTTTGGCGCATGCCTGACGCGCTATGACGGATGGTTTGTCGCGGCAATCATGGCTGCGGTTGTGGTCTTGGTGTATTTCCGGACAGCCTCAACAGAGCTAACAAAAGGCTCGGAAATCCCGCCCAGGAAGATTGCCAAGCAGCTCCTTGTCTTTTTGCTCCTGGTATCCGCAGCGCCCGTGACCTGGCTTGTCTATAACGGCATCGTGTATCGCAATCCCCTCGAGTTCGCGAATGGACCTTACTCGGCCAAGGCCATCGAGCAGAAAACCGCGGTTCCGGGGTTCCCGCCGCATCCCGGAAGTCACAATCTGGTTGTCGCGGGCGCGTATTTCTCGAAGTCTGGATTGTTCAGCATGGCGGAAGGGAACTGGCAGCAGGGATGGCTTTGGCTGGCCGTACTCGGAACGGCTTGGGTGTTGTGGCAGAAGAACAGGCTGGCTCCGCTTCTATTGTTGTGGTTGCCGCTGCCTTTTTACATGCTCTCGGTCGCGTACGGCGGGGTGCCGATTTACGTTCCAACATGGTGGCCGTTCTCCTTCTACAACATTCGCTATGGCGTTCAGTTACTTCCAGCGCTCGCAGTCTTTGTGGCGATTGCTGCATCTTTCGTAGTATCGATGATGGTCACCGACACGGGAAAGAGAATGATCGCAATGCTCGCGGTCGGTTTCGTGGTGGTGAGTTACGCAGGCGTGTGGCATTCCGGACCGGTGGCTTTTCGCGAAGCATGGGTTAATTCGCGAACGCGTTTGCAGCTTGAGAATCAGTTAACGGGAGAATTGAAGAAGCTGCCGCGGAATTCGACCCTCCTGATGTATCTGGGAGAGCATGTCGGGAGCTTGCAGGATGCGGGCATTCCGCTGCGACGCGCGATCTCCGAAAGCAGCCATCGCGTGTGGGTGCAGCCGGCCGATGCAGGGGGTTTGTGGGAGCGAACGCTTGCCGATCCCCCTGCGCACGTGGACTTCGTCATTGCGTTTGAAGGGGATCCGGTGTGGCGGGCTGTGCACGATCGCAATTTGCCGGAACTGGCGAGGATCGAAGTTACCGGTCAGAAAACGGTGCTCATTCTGCGGGCGCGATGAAACAGGTCGCGGGGCGGTAATCATCCCGGTTAATGGTGTCCCACCGATGGTTGGGAGCTAAGCGATTTGACGGTGATAGACTTTCTTCGCTCGCGATTCTCCGCTGACCGATGCCGCACTTCCACGACGCCATGGGTTTGCTGCAGTCCGAAATGGGCACGGTACTCTCGTCCACCATTTTTCGACTGATGCTCGCAGCAGCCCTCGGCGGAATGATCGGCCTGGAACGGCAACTTCGTCATAAGCCTGCGGGCCTCCGCACAAACCTTTTCATCTGTTTCGGCGCTGCCATGTACACCGTACTTTCCAGTGAGCTTGCGGGAAAGCTCGGTGGCGATCACACTCGAATCGCAGCGCAGATCATTCCCGGCATCGGCTTCATCGGCGCGGGATCGATTCTGCACGCTCGCGGGTCGGTGGTGGGATTAACCACGGCCGCGACGCTATTCGTGGTGGCGTCTGTCGGAATGGCGGCTGGCGGCGGGCTATATATCACGGCTATTTTCGCCACCGGCCTGATTCTGATTGGCTTGGAACTCCTGCGCAGGGTCGAGATGAGGCTCGCGTTAAAGTCGATGGTCGTGACGTACGAGGTCACCGGCGCAAATGCGGAAGGGTTGCTGATCGAGGCGAATCGCGTGCTCGATCAGGTTCACAGCACGATGCAGAATGTGCGCGTCGCTGGGAACACGGGACACATGCGCGTTCTCTTTTGTGTTGACGGTCCGCGTGAGGATCAGGATGAAATCAATATTCTTCTGCATCAGTCCACCGCATTCTCAAGCGTTGGCTCGTTAGGCGCCATCGAGCACGAATGAGTCCGAGACGGAGTGTAGTCCCATTCACCAAAGCCAGCGCCTGCGGGAATGATTTCCTGATCATCGAAGGCACGGCTGTTTCGGAGAAGCACGCCGACTTAACACACCGCATTTGCGATCGGCACAACGGCGTCGGGGCGGATGGCGTCGAGTGGCTATGGCCGGCGAAAGGTGCCCATGTCGAGGCGCGGCTGATCAACGCGGACGGCTCGGAGGCGGAAATCTCGGGAAATGGGACGAGGTGCGTGGCGGCCTACCTTTGCGCGCAGCGAAGGCGAACGGCATTCGTCATTAAGACCGGCGCCGGACTGAAGACTTGCACTCTGACCGGGAAGAATGGTTCCACCTACGAATTTGAAACAGCGATAGGCGTTCCCGAGGTCGGAGGCTCGATTGCGATTGCAACGCAGTTCGGCGAGGTCGATGGGATTCCCGTGTCGACCGGGAATCCTCACTTCGTGATTTTTGTCGATGAGTTCTGGCCTGACTGGCAGCGGAGATCCGCGGAGATCCAACGGGTTGTGGGCTTCAAGCAAGGGATTAACATTGAACTGGTAATTGTTAGAGATAGGTCGAATATTGACGTTCGTTTCTACGAACGCGGGGTGGGAGAGACGCAGTCGTCTGGAACAGGATCGTCGGCCTCGGCGGTGGCGTCGATCACAACCGGGCGGGCGAGGTCGCCATTGCGGGTTCACGCTCCCGGGGGAACGCAGGAAGTGCGATTCGAGAAAGAAGTGTTCTTGCGCGGGCCGGCGACGCTTATCTGTCACGGCGAGTACTTCGTTTAGGATTAAGACCTGATTCCGACCCCAATGCAAATCCTACGCCGGAAACCCCCGTCGTTACGCCCCGGAGACGCGGTGGGAATCGTGGCGCCCGCCAGCAATATCAAGAAGGACTTGCTCGCCAAGGGCTGTGAGCGGCTCGTTGCGCTCGGTTACAAACCGTTCTATCTGGATTCGATCCTCGAGCAGGATTTGTACTTTGCCGGTTCGGCTGCGCGGCGCGCGCGTGAACTCGAAGAGATGTTCACCCGGCCGGAGATCCGTGCGATTCTTTGTGCTCGTGGCGGATACGGCGCGAACTATCTTCTCCAGGAACTCGCGCCTTCAAAGATCACGGGCAATCCAAAAATATTTGTCGGCTACAGCGATATCACGACGCTGCTGACCTGCTTCGCGGACTCTGCGGGCTTTGTGACGTTTCACGGGCCAATGGTCACCAAGGACTTCGCCTACGATGACGGTGTGGACCTGGCGTCGTGGGAAGCAGCCTTAGGCGGCTTGGTCGAGTGGGAGGCCGGAGGAACTGCTGACTCTCAGGCGGAAGGATTAGTGGATGGCGTCGGCGAGGGCATCTTGTACGGAGGCTGCCTATCGCTGCTGGTCGCTTCGCTCGGCACTCCCCACGAGATTCAAACGGCCGGCACGATTTTGTTCATTGAAGACGTGAACGCAAGGCCCTTTCAGATTGATCGCATGCTGATGCAGTTGAAACTGGCGGGCAAACTCAATGGCGTGCGCGGCATCGTCTTCGGCGAAATGCTCGATTGCCTGCAGACGAAAGATCAGGGGTACACGTTACAGGAGGTGATCCTGCGGATCGTAGGCGGCATGAGGATTCCAGTGGCCTATGGTTTGCGCTCGGGACACGTCACCCGGAAGAACATCACACTTCCGATTGGCGTGCGCGCCGGGTTGAGCGTCGCGAGCGGCAAGGCGCAGCTTAAGATAATAGAAGCGGCGACCGCGCCGTAGTTTTGATACGGGATTTCGGAATCATGACAGAAAAGAAGCATGTTCATCTGATTGGCATTTGTGGCACGGCGATGGCGTCGCTCGCGGGCATGTTGAACGAGCGCGGTTTTCGTGTGACTGGCTCAGACGCGGCGGCCTATCCGCCGATGTCGGATTTTCTGACTTCGCTCGGAATTCCAGTGGCGCAGCCGTTCGATCCCAAGAATCTTTCGCCAACGCCGGACCTGGTGGTGGTCGGGAATGCGATTTCGCGCGGGAACGTTGAACTGGAGTACGTGCTCGACCAGCGAATCCCATTCTGTTCGTTACCGCAGTTGTTGCACGACGAATTTTTGCGCCGGAAAGAAGTTTTGGTCGTAGCGGGAACGCATGGAAAGACCACGACGACTTCGATGCTTGCGTGGATCTTTCAGTCGGCCGGACTCGAGCCCTCGTTTTTGATCGGCGGGATCGCGGAGAATTTCGGCTCGAGTTTTTCGCTCGGCAAGGGGAAGCACTTCATCCTTGAGGGCGACGAGTACGACACGGCGTTCTTCGACAAAGGTCCTAAGTTCCTGCACTACTTCCCCGACTCCATCATCCTTACGTCAGTGGAATTCGATCATGCGGATATCTACAAGGATCTCGAGGCAGTCGAGACTTCGTTCAAGCGACTAGTAAACCTGGTGCCGCGGCGAGGCCGCGTTGTGGCGTTTGACACTGGCGAGAGCGTGAACCGCTGCGTCGCGAAGGCGTTCTGCCCGGTGGAGCGTTACGGGTCGCGCGAAGCTTCCGACTGGCGCATCGCCGACTTGCGCTTTGAACCGGCACGAACCACGTGGACGGTTGTACGCGGGGGAAAGGCATCAGCCGACTTCGAGTTTGCACTGGCCGGAGACTACAACGTCTTCAATGCGGTGGCGGCGACGGCTCTGGCGACCTCGTGCGGAATTCCGATCGAGCAGGTTCAGCAGGCATTGCAAACATTCAAGAGCGTCAAGCGGCGGCTGGAAGTAAAGGCCGAGGTCAACGGCGTCACGATCATCGATGATTTCGCCCATCATCCTACGGCGATTGCGGGAACGTTGACTGCGCTGCGAGGTCGTTATCCGGGCCGAAGATTGTGGGCGATTCTTGAGCCGCGCTCTAACACGTTGCGTCGGAATGTGTTTCAGCACGAACTGGTGAAGAGTCTCAGTCTCGCCGACGAAATCATCGTCGCGGGCGTGTTCAAATCCGACGCGATTCCTGCCGCCGAACGGCTGGACCTGATGGCGGTCGGCGCCGAACTGGAGCAGAGCGGCAAGCGCGCGCGCATCGTCTCGGGAGTTGACGGCATCGTGCAGATCGTCGCCCCCGAATTGCGCACCGGAGATGTGGTCGCAATCCTCTCCAACGGTGGCTTTGACGGAATCTATGAGAAGCTGCCCGCGCGCCTGAGGCAGCAAGGCGCAGCATCCAGGAAGCATCCTCTGGAGGCATCCGCGAAAGCATGATCCGAGCCAGGTCGTTGAGGTCACTCATCGTTTTGAGCGTGACGTGGCTTCTTCCGGCCGTGCTTTGTTCCCAAACGAACTCTGCTCCTCAATCAACGAACGAGCAGGTCCGTTACACCGTCTCGCTCGCCCGATACCGCAACCATCTTTTGCACATTGAAATGCAACTGCCGCCGGGAAAGTCCGCCCGCTCGGTGCAGTTGCCGGTCTGGAATGCGACCTACCAGATCCGAGACTTTGCTCAGTACGTGCACTGGGTGAAGGCAGAATCACTCACGGGCACGGCTCTGCCAGTCCGTGAAGTCGACAAGACCACCTGGCAGATCGAGGGTACACAGGACGGCGTGACCGTTGAGTATGAGGTTTTCGCGGATGAAGGCGGCCCTTACGGGGCGCAGGTCAATGCACATCACGCCTTCTTCAACCTGGCGGAGATTTTGATGTATCCGGTCGACGGACGATCACTAGGAACGGAGTTGGGTTTCTCCAACGTCCCGCAAGATTGGAAGACTGCGACGGCTCTTGAGAGTGCCGGGCCGGACTTCCAGGCCGCCAACTACGACCGATTGGTGGATTCGCCGGTGGAGATCGGCACATTCGAAGAAGCGGATTTCGATGAGGGCGGAGGACATTATCGCGTCATCGTGGATGCGGAGAGGGCAGACTATGATCTCGCCAAGATTGTGTCCGACTTGCGCAAGATCGTGGCCTCGGCCACCGCCTGGATGAACGATCGTCCATTCCAAACGTACCTTTTCATCTACCACTTTCCCCGGCATCGGGACGGCGGGGGCATGGAACATGCATATTCCACCGCGATCGATCTCAACCCGGAGAGCCTAAAGAATTCACTGGAAGTTCTCGACATTGTTACGGCGCATGAGTTTTTCCATCTGTGGAACGTAAAGCGGATTCGGCCGCAATCACTCGAGCCCATCGACTACACCAAGGAAAATTACACCCGTGCGCTCTGGTTCAGTGAAGGTGTGACCAGTACCATCGAGGGAATTATCCTGCTGCGAGCCGGCCTATTGAATGAGCATCGCTATCTGCAGATTCTAGGCGAGCAGATCTCCTACCTGGAGGAGAGCCCCGCCCGGCGTGTGCAGTCGGCAGAGGAGTCGAGCCTCGACGCCTGGCTCGAAAGATATTCTTACTACACCCAGCCCCAGCGGAGCATTTCGTACTACAACGTCGGGGAGTTACTCGGCGTGGCGCTCGATCTGGTGATGAGAGACGGAAGCCATGAGAGAGCTTGCCTGCGCGACCTGTTTCAATGGATGAACCAGAACTACGCTCGCCAAAACAAGTTCTTCCCGGATTCTCAAGGTGTGGAGCAGGCGGCCCAGACCACAGCGCATGCTGATTTCTCCTCGTTCTTTCAGAAGTACGTGAGCGGTACCGACGAAATTCCGTGGGATGAATTCTTCCGCACCGTCGGCCTTCACGTAAGCCAGAAGAAGAAGAGCGTCGCGGCGGTCGGGTTTGTCGCCGGGCGAAACTTTGATACACCGCCTGCGGTGGCGCACGTGGAAACAGGAAGCGAGGCCGAGAAGGCGGGGCTGGCGGTTGGAGATGTCCTGCTTGACATCAATGGGCATGAGCCCGCGGCGGATTTCGAGCGGAAACTGCAACAGTTGCATGCAGGAGACAAGATTCGGGTCCGGGTGCGAAACGAAAACGGAGAACGCGAGCTGCAATGGAAGGTCGGGGCCCGGGAAGAAGTTGAGTTTGAGTTGCTGGATGTGGAGAATATGTCGGCTCAACAGAAAGCGAGCCGGGCGGCTTGGCTGAGTGGCGAATGTCAAACCGCAGGAGACGCGCGTCCTTGATCCGAACCATCGTGATGCTCGCCTTCTGGACGCTCGCCCTGCCCTTCGCCGTCATCCTTGGCTTTCCGTGGACCTATCTCACGCGCGACGTCAGCTTTCTTTACCGCATGAGCATGTGGGGTGCGTGGACCGGCGTGAAGCTAGCGGGAGTAAAGATCGAGCCGATCGGCCTCGAAAAGCTCGACTCGTCCCGCACCTACATCTTCATGTCGAACCACACCTCGAATCTGGATCCGCCCATCCTGTTGCCGCTCATTCCGCGGCGCACGTCGGTAATGGCGAAGAAGGAATTGTTCAGCTACCCGTTGCTGGGCGAGACAATGAGGATCGGGTCGCTGGTGCCCGTCGATCGCGGGAACCGCGACGCCGGGATTGCCGCAGTGCGGGCGGCTGCTGAGGTGATCCGGCAGGGCATCAACATGACAATTTATGTGGAAGGGAAGCGCTCATTCGATGGTAAGCTGCTGCCGTTTAAGAAGGGGCCTTTCTATCTCGCAATGGAGTGCGGTGTGCCGGTAGTACCGGTCACGATCGTGGGAACGCACGAAATCATGCCCAAGGCGCGGTTTCGGATCTCACCGGGGACGGCGAAGATCATCTTCCACGATCCGATTGAGCCCGCGGAGTTCGGTAACCGGGACTGCCTGATGGAAAGAGTTCGCGCGGTCGTCAACCAAGGGTTACCCGCGCAATACCAGAGCTGAAGCTGATGTTTCGCAGTGCGATTGTCGCGGCCCTTACCGCTATGTCCGTTGTTGCTGTTCCGTGTGCCCGCGGTGATCTGCAACGAGACCTGCGAAAGACCTACACCGGAAAGATCCTCTCCCTCCGTATTCCGAGCAACTTCGATGTTCTGCGCTTCGACGCCAACGGCCTGCCCGGCCGCCCGAGTAATGGAGAACCGTGGACGACCTGCGGCCTATTCCGGGTGAAGAAGATCAGCGCGAATCTGGGGCAGGTCGTCATCGATGGCGATCGCGAGGCAGTGATTCTCAGCCCGGATCCCGTCAAGAAGTTGCTGCTGGTGGAGTTGGATCGGCCGGTGCACGTGACCATCGATTTGGCTGGCTCGGTTCGCACGATCTCAGACCTTAACCCCTTCCTGGCGCGGATCTTCTTACCGGGCGATTTGCTCGCGCGGATGTCGGCAGCGTGGCGATCCGAGGTGGATCTCAACCGCGACTTGGCCGACATTTCCAAGGCTACGCCCGACGGACGAATCGGAGTGCTCGCCCACAACCGGCCGGTGTACGTCGTCAACGCGCTGCCCACGCCGCCCATGGCGATTTACAAACCGAGCCCCAGCTTTTCCGAAAAGGCGCGCTTCAAGAAGGTCCAAGGAACTTTTCGGGTGCGCATGGTTGTCAACGAAAAAGGATTTCCCGAAATTCTCGAGGTACTGCAACATCTGCGCGAAGGCTTGGACAATCGCGCGCTCGCGGCCGTGTCTCAGTGGAGATTCAAGCCTGCACTGCGAGAGAGCCTGCCGGTGGCTTCCATGCTCATCGTCGACGTGAACTTCCACGTCGAATAGTCCCAGCGGCCCATTTCCCACGAAAGTTTGCCGATCAGCCCTTAGGAAGAAGTCTTGGACTGAGCGCGCACCGCCTTCATTAGTTCTGGCAGGCGGTTGAACACGGCCGAGCAACGGAGCCACAGCTTGTTATCGATCGCCGGATAACCGCTGACCACCGCGCCCGCCGGCACGTCGTTGGGGATGCCGCTTTGTGCGGTCGCAATCGCGCCATCGCCAATCTTGCAGTGGCCAGCCACGCCGACTTGGCCCGCGAGGATCACGTTCTTGCCGACGTCCGTCGATCCGGCCAGCCCCGCTTGAGCGCATAGCAAGGTGTTCTCGCCGACGCGCGATCCGTGGCCCACCTGGACAAGATTATCGATGCGCGCCCCGCGGCCCACATGGGTCTGTCCCACGCTGGCGCGATCGACACAGGCGTTCGCCTGCACCTCGACGTCATCCTCCAGAACGGCAGGTCCCGACTGCACGATCTTGTGCCAGAGCCCGACGTCGTCTTTGGCAAAACCGAAGCCGTCGGCGCCAATGATCGCCCCATTTTGCAGTACAACGTTATCCCCGAGCCGGCAGCCTTCGCGGACGACCGCGTGCGCGTGCGCGAAAAAATTGCTGCCGATCTTCACGTTCCGATAGATCACCGTGTGCGCGAGCAAAGTGGCGTTGTCACCAATGGTGACCTTCTCGTCGATGACGACGTAGGGGCCAACATGAGTTTTTTTGCCAATCTTGGCAGATGGGTGAACCACCGCCGTTGGGTGGACGCCCGGGCTGTATCGTGGCGGTTGATAAAAAATCTCTATGGCGCGGGCGAACATCAGATAGGGGTTCTTCGAGCGCAGCAGGGCCACGGGGATCGGCGGGAAGTTTTCCGAGACGATTACCGCGGAAGCGCGCGTGGTCCTCGCGGCGGAAGCGTACTTGGGATTGGCGACGAACGTGACCTGTCCGGCTAGGGCTTCTTCGATGCCGGCCACGCCTGTGATGTCCGTATCGGGAGATCCGTTTTCGAGACGAGCTTGCAGAGCTTCGGAAAGCTGGGAAAGTTTCATAGAGGTTTGCCGCGCAAACGGCTCAGCCTGCGATTGTAACGAACGATGGCGGGCGGAAGGAGCGAACTCAGCCTTGCCGACGAAGTCGAAGTGTCACTCTCCGAACATCGGTACCTGCAACTGATCTTCGGGACGCCGACGCTGACGATGTGTCCCGCCGATTACCGCCAGTACCGTCAGGGACTCGAGAGCGGAGCGCGGCACAAAGATGCGTTGCGTGTTCGAGCGCAGATCGGGCGGATTGAGCAGAAAGCCCTCGGAGAGTTGCTGGGCCAGGTCGTTCGGCATTAGGCCCTCCAAGATCTCCCCGTCTTTGAACTTCAAACGAACCCAGAGGCCCTCGGTACGCGGGCGGCTGGTAAACGTTTTGCGTAGGAGCGATTCGGAATCCCCAAACTCGCGGACAAAAAAGACGCCCTTGATCTCCTTCAGGTCGATCCCAATGACGTTGCCCGCGGTGTTGAGCACCTCAAGCTTGCCTTCGCGAATGAAATTCGCCGGGGCCACGTAGCCGGAGATGGAGTCGCGGTCCAGCTTGCGGACGATCACTTTTTTATGGGTCGAGGGCATTGGGATTGGCTTCCCGTGCGGCGCTGCACCGCAATCCGAGAGGCCCGCTGAAATTCTCGCATCTTTTTGAGCCGGAACAGTTAAATTGCGCGGCGACAGTAGCCAAATTATTAACCTTGTGTTATTTTCTGTAGCTTGCTGCAATCCGTCTCTCAAAATCTAAGCCCATTGTACACAGTGACTTACCGTGGTACAGCGTGGGCCGAATGTGCGCGTAAAGGTGACCCTGTGGAAATCCTGTGCAAATCCACGATCCAGCTGGTCCCTGCGAGGTACGCGTAGGAAAGCATGGCCGACTACATCTACACCATGGAAATCCGGCTGACGCCGGACCAGCAAAAAGGCGCAAACCTCGTACAAGAGATAGCCCGAGCCGCCGGGATGAATCTGTACCTGACTGGAGGCGCGATCCGCGACATCATCAGCGGCTTCCCGATCCGCGACCTTGATTTTACGGTTCAAGGAAATCCGCTCAAGCTGCAAAAGGAACTGGAAAAGGCTGGAGCTGTCGTGGCCGGGGTCGACGAGGACGTTAAGACGCTTTACCTGCAGTTGCCGGGGAACGTGCGCGCTGAAATCAGCATGGCGCGTACTGAGCGCTACGACAAGATCGGGAAGCCCCCGGTGGTTACGCCGGCCACGATTATCGAAGACCTTCGCCGCCGTGACTTCACGATCAACGCCATGGCTCTGTCCTTGAATCCGGGCTCGCGCGGGTTGCTGATGGACCCCTTCAACGGCGCAGCGGACATCGAAGCGAAGCTGATCCGCGTGCTGCACAATTACGCATTTCTGGAAGATCCGTCACGATTGATTCGCGCAACGCGGTTTGCGGCCCGCTTTCATTGGCCGCTCGAAGAGAAGACCCAAGCCCGTGTTGAATCGGCAAAAGAGAACAAGTACATCGAGCACATCTCCGTCAAAGCGATCGGCCACGAAATCGAGCAGCTTGCCTACGAAGACGATCCGCTGCACATCGTGCGCGTTCTGGAGAAGGAAGACTATCTTAAGGTCTTGAGCGCACATTGGACCACGGCCAAGGTTGATACCAACAGCCTCAGCCAGCTCATGAAGACAAAGCAGCAGATGAACGAGCTGGGATACCAGCCAGATCCGGCGCCGGCGGTGATGTACTTCCTCACCTCGCGCTTGAGCGACAAAGAGATTTCCGACATGCGGAAATTGATTCCGCGCAAGACGCTGGTGGAATCGTGGAAGGACCTGGAAGACAACGCCAAGGATTTAGCGAAGAAGCTGACTGGCAAGGAATCGGCGACCCCGTCGCGCACCTGGCAGGTGCTTTCGAGTGCTCGGCCGGAGATGACTTTGTTTCTCGCGGTAACGGCGAAACACCAGACCGTGTTGCAGAAGATCAAGAATTTCTTCACCAAGTGGCGGCAGGTGCAACAGAAGATCCCGTTGCCAGAAATGACCGAGCTGCACATTACTCCGCAGGTGCCGGAGTATCCGAAGATCGCCCATGACGTGTTTATGCTGTTGCTGGATGGCAAGCTGCGCTCGCGCACGGAAACTCTTAAGTTTCTGAAGCCATTGGCGCCGCCACCACCACCACCACCGCCTCCTCCTCCGGCAAAACGAGGACGAGCCGCCAAGGCTGCCGCGGCTGCGGTGGCAGAAGCTGCCACACCGGCGGCCGTGGCAGGGAAGAAGAAAGGCAAGCCCGCGGTCGCAGGCGCTCCCACTCCGGCAGTTCCGCCCAAGCCCGATGCGAAGGGCAAGGCCGCTGCCCCACCCAAAGCGGCGCCCGTTAAATCGACTCCTCCGAAACCGGTGAAGAAACTAGCGACTCCGCCTGCGCCGGCGAAAAAGGCGAAACCCAATAACAAGAAGAAGCGCTGATTACCCCTTTGGCCTTCGGGGTTGGACTTGTGTGTGCGCAAGAAGCCTGGGTCTGTCGATCCTAAACAGGGCTATAATGGGGGTATGCGGCGGCTTGTGTTGACAGCGGCAGTTTTGTCCTTCGCGCTCGTCCCGCTCACGCTTTGGGCTCAGCGCGGTGGTGGCATGCATGGTGGCGGGTTTGCCGGGCATGCAGGCTTCTCTTCGCACGCTGGGATGAGGCCTGGAGGTTTTGCCGGCGGGATGCACGCTGGTACCCCCGGAACAAAGTGGGGCGCGCACGCCCCCCAGGGCTTCCATTCTTCAGGAATGTGGCACGGTACGGTTCACCACGGGCATTCCGGCCCGAATCTCATCATCGGTTTCCGGTCGCGCTTTCGCTATCCGTACGGGTATGCATACCCGTTTGGCTACTACAGTCCATTCTGGGGGGATTGGTACAACTCGTCGTACAACCGCTCGAACGACGACAACGACGACAACTATGTGATGCAGCGTCAGACGCAGCAGCAGTTTGATCAGCTGTACCAGCAGATTCAGGACCTCCGCGACGAGCGCGATGAGCGGCAGTACAGCCAGGCTCAGGCGCCGCCGGTCCCAGTTCCGCCGGTGCGAGCCGAGGCAAAGAACGAGGCCGACCTGTCGGTCGTGCTTGTGTTTCTCGACAAACGGATTCAGGAAGTAAAGAACTACGCGATTGCGAATGAAAAGGTGGTGGTGTTCGACGACCACCACATCAAGAAGATTCCTCTCGCGGATATCGATCTGGCCGCCACGATGAAGTTGAACGACGAGCGGGGAGTGGACTTCCAGGTACCAAATCCCGCGGGCACGGAATGAGCATACGACCCGGTTTGGGTCGTGATAGGCTATTCCTACTTAAGTTTCCGCAGCACTCATCCAGCCGGCAGCAAAATCGAAGATTTTTTAGAATGGTGTAGCCGATATCCATGTCCCAATTCGTCCATCTGCATTTGCACACCGACTATTCGATGCTCGACGGTGCCTGCGACGTTGAAAAGCTTGTAGACCGCGTGAAGCAACTCGGTATGCCGGCGGTCGCCATGACCGATCACGGCAACATTTTTGGCGCTGTGCACTTCGTGAACGCCGCAAAGGCCGCCGGCATAAAACCGATCGTCGGCTGTGAATTGTACGTCTGCAAGAAGGAAGATCACCACACCGGCCGCATGGCGCCGGAAGGCGATACCTACAACCACCTGCTGGTGCTTGCCGAGAACGAAGAGGGCTACCGCAACCTGACCAAAATCACCTCGGAAGCATCGCTAAACGGCTTCTACTACAAGCCGCGGGTCTCGAAGCGATTTCTGGCGGAGCATTCGAAAGGCTTGATTGGCCTCTCCGGTTGCCTGAAAGGCGAGGTCGCCGAGCGGCTGACGGAAGGGAACTACGATGCGGCGCGCGAGGCCGCCGGTACCTTCCGCGACATCTTCGGCGAGAAGAACTTTTTTCTGGAAATCCAGGATCAGGGCCTGGAAATGGAACACCGCATCCACGGCGGCTTGTTCCAACTGGAGAAGGATCTCGGGCTACCGCTGGTCGCTACCAACGACAGCCACTATCTCTGCGAAGACGACGCTCACGCGCAGGATGTGATGGTCTGCATTCAAACCGGGAAGTCGATCCAGGACACCAACCGGATGAAGTTCGACGGCAACCAGTTCTTCGTGAAGAGTCACGACGAGATGTACCGCGTCTTCAAGGACGCGCCGTCGGTTTTGTCACGCACGCTGGATATTGCCGAGCGCTGCAACCTGAAGCTGGAAAAAGTCAGCAGCCCGTTCCCGCACTTTGATGTTCCCGCCGGCTTTACGCTCGATAGCTACTTCGAGCACGTAGCCCGCGAAGGTTTTATGCGGCGGCTGGAAGTGCTGCGCGTGCTCGAGAGTCAAGGCTGGCTAAAACACTCCCTTGCCGACTACGAGCAGCGCCTGGCGCGGGAAATTGCGATCATCCAGCAGATGAAGTTCTCGGGATACTTCCTGATCGTCTGGGACTTCATCCGTTACGCGAAAGAGCATGATATTCCGGTGGGTCCGGGCCGCGGTTCGGCAGCCGGCGCGCTCGTGGCATATTCGCTGGGAATCACCGACATCGATCCCCTGCAGCACGAGTTGCTCTTCGAGCGCTTCCTGAACCCCGAGCGCATCTCGATGCCCGACATCGATATCGATTTCTGCATGAACCGGCGCGGGGAAGTCATCGAATACGTCACGCGCAAGTACGGGCGGGAGAACGTCGCGCAGATCATCACGTTTGGCACAATGGCGGCCAAGGCAGCAATTAAAGACGTCGGGCGCGCAATGGACGTCCCTTATAGCGACGTCGATCGCATCGCGAAGATGGTGCCCAACCAGCTCAACATCAAGCTGGAAGAGGCCATCCAGGAGTCGCCCCAACTCAAAGAAGCCTACGAGAAAGACAGCCAGATTCGCGAACTCCTGGAGACTGCGAAAAAGCTCGAGGGCTTGGTGCGCAATTCCGGTGTGCACGCAGCCGGGGTGGTGATCTCGCCCCGTCCGCTGACCGAGTTGGTTCCGCTGCACAAAACCAAGAACGACGAAATCGTGACCGCCTTCGACATGGTCGCGATCGAGAAGCTGGGCCTGCTGAAGATGGACTTTCTTGGGCTCACGACGCTCACCATTCTCGATGATACGATCAAGCTGATTGCCCAGACGCGCAACCTGAAACTTGATCTGGCCAGCCTGCCTCTTACCGACGAAGAGACCTATCAGAAGGTCTTCTACAAGGGCCTCACGTCGGGCGTGTTCCAGTTTGAATCGCACGGCATGCGCGACGTGCTGCGGCGCTACCAACCGAATTCCATTGAAGATCTCACCGCGCTGAATGCGCTGTATCGACCGGGCCCGATCCAGGGTGGAATGATCGACGACTTCATCGATCGCAAGCACGGGCGCAAGAAGATCGAATACGAACTGCCCGAGTTGAAAGAGGTGCTCGAAGAGACGCTGGGTGTCATCGTTTATCAGGAACAGGTCATGCAGATTGCCAACAAGCTCGCCGGGTACTCGCTCGGTGAAGCTGACTTGCTCCGCCGCGCCATGGGCAAAAAGAAGCCTGAGGAGATGGCGCAACAGCGCGAGCGTTTCGTGGAAGGCGCCGCCCAGCGCAACTACCCTGCGAGGAAGATCGAAAAGATTTTCGACCTCATGGCGCAGTTCGCCGGATATGGTTTCAACAAGTCGCACTCCGCGGCCTACGCGCTACTGGCCTATCAGACTGCATATCTGAAGACGCATTATCCAGTCGAGTTCATGGCCGCGTTGTTGACCTCGGTGACCGGCAACACCGACGATGTCGTGAAGTACATTAACGAGTGCCGCGAGATGGGAATCGCGGTCGAGCCGCCGGATATCAACGTCTCGGACGCGAATTTCACTCCCCACGATCGGGCGATCCGTTTCGGATTGGCCGCCGTGAAGAATGTCGGCCACAACGCCATCGAATCCATCGTGGCGGGGCGAAAGAAGCTGGGCAAGTATCACGACATCTGGGAATTCGCCGAGAACGTCGATCTGCGCCTGCTAAACAAGCGCGTGCTCGAGTCACTGATGAAGAGTGGCGCCATGGATTCGCTAGGTCGCCGCGCGCAACTGATGGCTGTCATCGATCGCGCGATCGAGCGTGCGCAAAAGGCCCAACGCGACGCCGAATCCGGTCAGCACGGGCTGTTTGGCGTCTTTCAGCAGGAAGACGTTGGCTCGCCCCACGAGCAACTGCCCAATGTCCCCGACTGGGACGAGCACCAACGCTTGGCCGCGGAAAAAGAGATCTTGGGGTTCTTCATCACGGGTCATCCGCTAGAGAAGTACAGCGACAAGTTGATCGGCCTGAACGCGCGGACCATCGCTGACGTTTCCGGTATGAAAGCGTCCACCGGCAAGGACGAAACGATTTCCACGGCCGGCATCATCTGCAACGTGCGCGTGTTGAAATCGAAGAAGGGCGACTTTTACGCACAAGGCACTCTTGAAGACATGTCGGGATCCATCGAGATGATCGTCTTCCCCGAGGCATATCGCCGACTGCAGGAAAAAGTAAAACTCGAAGTTCCTGTACTGGTAAAGGCGGGGGTTCGCGTGGAAGAAGGTTCGAACCCAAAGGTCACAGTCGCCGATATCATTCCACTCGAAGACGCGAAGGTGCCTCTCCCGCGATCGCTGCGCATCCGGATCCCCGTCGAAGGCTCTACCGAGAACACGGTAGACGCCTTGCATAACCTGTTCACCGAGCGAAAAGGGGAAGCACGGGTTCTGTTTGACGTAGAGCGGAACGGCGATTTCATGGTGGTCATGGAGGCGGAAGGCTATAATGTCCATCCGGATCGCAATTTCATCGCGCGCGTGGAAGAGCTCTGTGGCCGCGGAAGTGTGCGTATCATCAGTTGATATCGGCTAAGATCGGCGGCGGATGAGAGTCCCCAAATCGAGGAAAGCAGCGACCGGAACCCCCGAAGTTCCCCCAAACTTCGACGGCGGCCAAGTCGTATCGGGGGCAGAGTTTTTGCTTTCCATGGTGGAGACGCACTGGTCCGATCGCAACGGCGATGCCCGCAAACTGGAAGTCCGAGTGAAAGCTGAACAGGAACTGGCGAAGATCGAGCAACAGATCGAGCAACTGCAGTCGGTGACGGGCCAGAATGACGAGGTTCGCCACCAGATTGAGCAGTTGCACGAGCGTGTGGAATCGCTTCGGCGGCAAGTGCATGCCGGCCTTGGCGCCTGGGAACGGACCGAACTGGCGCGCCATCCCCAGCGGCCGTACACGCTCGATTACGTCGATCGAATCTTTACCGACTGGAGCGAGATTCACGGAGATCGCGGTTATGCGGACGATCCCGCGATCGTCTGCGGCATGGCCCGCTTTCATGGCGACGAGGTGGTGGTGATTGGGCAGCAAAAGGCTCGCGACGCCAAACAGCGCGTCTACCGGAATTTCGGCATGCCGCACCCTGAGGGCTACCGCAAGGCTCTACGCGTGATGCACATCGCGGAGAAATTCAGCCGACCGATTTTTACTTTTGTTGACACCGATGGCGCACACCCCGGGCTGGGCGCGGAGGAGCGTGGACAAGGCGAGGCGATCGCCCGCAATTTGCGCGAGATGGCTCGCCTCCGGGTGCCCATCATCGCGACCGTAATTGGCGTCGGCGGAAGCGGCGGGGCTCTCGCCATCGCTGTCGCCGACCGGGTGTTAATGATGGAGAATTCCGTTTACTCGGTGATCTCTCCTGAGGGCTGCGCCTCCATCATGTGGCGCGATGCCAGCAAAAAGGACCTTGCCGCTGAAGCCATGAAGATCACTGCCGTCGATTTAAATGAGTTGGGATGTATCGACGGCGTCGTTCCCGAGCCCGAGGGGGGAGCGCACACCGACCACGAGGCCGCGGCCGCGATGCTGGACCAGGTTTTACAGTCCCAGCATCAGGAACTCAAGTCCAAGCCAATCGACCAATTGATCGCATCACGATATAATAAGTTCCGCAACATGGCCCAGTTTTACCGAGTCGAAGGGTAGTTCGAAGCTGGGTACAGCATCGTCGGTAATTTGGTCACGCGCTGTGAATCCCCGTATCATTCCCGTATACTAAAGGGTTTTCCCCCACCTCATTCACGCGCGCGGGCGCGCCAGCGCTTGTTCGCGACACACAAAGGAAGGACAGGGATGGCTACCACGGATGTGACGCTTCAGGATGCTGCGGGTCGCCTGGAGCGCAAACCGATCGTCAACGACATGAGTATTCAGGTCGCGACGGTCAACGGCTCCGGCTCGCAAAGTTCCAACACCGTACTGCTTCGCAGCATCTTCCAGATGGGCGTGCCCGTCTCAGGCAAGAACTTGTTCCCCTCGAACATCGCCGGCTTGCCGACCTGGTATACGATCCGGGCCAACAAAGATGGATACATCGCGCGCAAGAAGGAGATCGACTTCCTGATCGCCATGAACTCCGAGACCGCGCAGGAAGACGTGATGTCGCTGGCGCCCGGCGCCGCGGCTCTCTATGACGAGCCCCTGAAGCTGAACACGCTGCGCAATGACCTGATCTTCTACGCCGTGCCTTATGACAAGCTGGTCGCTACAGTCTGTCCGGAAGCGAAGCTGCGCAAGCTCGTCAAAAACATGATCTACGTTGGTGTCGTGGCGCAGTTGCTCGACATCGACATGGCGGAAGTAGAGAAGGCCATCCGCAAGCAGTTTGCGAAAAAGCTGAAAGCGGCGAATCTGAACATGGCGGCGGCGCAGGCCGGGTACGACTATGCCAAGGCCAACCTCACGAAGCAGGATCCGTTCCGCATCGCCCGAATGGACAAGACCGCGGGCAAGATCATCATCGATGGCAACTCGGCCGCAGCCTTGGGCTGCATGTTCGCCGGGGTCACAGTGGTCACGTGGTATCCGATCACACCGTCATCTTCGCTGGTCGAAACGCTGATCGACTACATGAAGGAGCACCGCATCGGTCCCGATGGAAAGGCGACCTTCGCGATCGTGCAGGCCGAAGACGAGCTGGCCGCGATCGGCATGGTCATCGGCGGCGGTTGGGCGGGAGCGCGATCGATGACCGCGACCGCCGGGCCGGGCATTTCGCTGATGGCGGAGTTTGCCGGCCTCGCCTATTACACCGAGGTCCCAGGAGTGATCTGGGATATCCAGAGAGTGGGTCCTTCCACCGGTCTGCCGACGCGGACATCGCAAGGCGACATTCTCTCCACCGCCTTTCTCAGCCACGGTGATACCAAGAACATCTTGCTGATTCCCAGCTCGGTTTCCGAATGCTTCGATATGGCGCAGGATGCGTTCAACCTGGCCGAGCAGTTCCAAACCTTGGTGTTTGTGATGTCGGACCTCGATCTCGGCATGAATAACTGGATGTCGGATCCGTTCAAGTATCCGGAAACGCCGATCAACCGCGGCAAGGTGCTAGGCAAGGAAGATCTCGAGAAGCTTGGTCACTTCGCCCGTTACAAAGACGTCGACGGCGATGGCATCGGCTACCGCACGTTGCCCGGGACAGATCATCCGGCGGCGGCGTATTTCGCCCGGGGCAGCGGCCACAACGAAAAATCGCAATACAGCGAGCGTCCTGACGATTTCGAACGAAACATGGAGCGCATCAATCGGAAGTTTGAGACTGCGCGCTCGTTTGTTCCCCGGCCGGAGGTGATCTCTACCGGCAAGTCAAAAATCGGGATCATCGCTTACGGAACGTCGCACTGGGCGATCGTCGAAAGCCGCGACCAGCTCAGCAAAGAGTACAACTGCGAAACCGATTACCTGCGGCTCAGGGCCTACCCCTTCACACGGGAAGTGCACGAGTTTATCGAGAAACACGACCGGGTTTACATCGTTGAGCAGAACCGCGACGCGCAGATGCTCAGCCTGCTGAAACTCGACGTGCGCGTAGAACTGCTGCCACGACTGCGCAGCGTCAGCCACATTCATGGATTGCCGCTCGATGCGCGCTCGGTCACCGACGAAATCATGACGATGGAGGGCAAGTAAGATGGCCACTACTCCAAGTACACCGGCTCCGAAAACGAACCGCATCAATCTTGCGGTTCTCGACTACAAAGGCGGGAAGACGACGCTCTGCGCCGGATGCGGTCACAACGCGATCTCCGAGCGCATCATCGACGCGATGTTTGAGATGGGTGTGAAGCCCGAAAACGTCGCCAAGCTGAGCGGCATTGGGTGCTCCTCGAAGAGTCCGGCCTATTTCATGAGCCGCTCGCACAGCTTCAACTCCGTCCACGGACGCATGCCTTCGGTCGCGACCGGCGCTATGCTGGCCAACCGAAACCTGATGGCTTTGGGCGTCAGCGGCGATGGCGACTCAGCTTCGATCGGCATCGGTCAGTTCGTGCATCTCATGCGGCGCAATCTACCGATGATCTACATCATCGAAGACAATGGCGTGTACGGTCTGACCAAGGGCCAGTTCTCGGCGACCGCCGATCTCGGATCGAAACTGAAAACCGGGGTGATCAACGATCTTCCCGCGATCGACACCTGCGCGCTCGCGATCGAACTGGGCGCAACTTTCGTCGGCCGCTCATTCTCAGGCGACAAGAAGCAACTCCTCAGCATGCTGAAGGCGGCTATCGCCCATCGCGGCACGGTAATGCTCGACGTCGTTTCCCCGTGCGTCACCTTCAATGACCATGACGGCTCAACGAAATCCTACAAGTACATGAAGGATCACGAAGAGCCGCTACAGGACATCAACTTCGTCCCTCACTTCGAAGAGATTGACGTGGATTACGATCCTGGCAGCACGCTTGAAGTCACCATGCACGATGGCTCGCGCTTGCGCCTACGGAAGCTGGAGCAGGATTACGATCCGACCAATCGCATCGACGCCATTCATCGCTTGCTGGACGCGCATGAAAAGCAGGAGGTGCTGACCGGAGTGTTTTACGTTAATCCGAACGCGCCGACGTTCATCGACCTGCTCAACATGACCGACCTGCCCCTGGCGACTCTGCCCGAGTCCGTAACCCGCCCGGGTCGCGAGGTGCTGGAGCAGTGTATGGAGGAGCTGCGGTAGGCAAAGCGTAAAGTTTCGATGAAAAAAGCCCTCCGTTTGGAGGGCTTTCCTCTTCGGCTTCAGGAAGAAACTCAGGCTACTTCGTCGATTGCATGTTCGTCGATGGCTTCGGCCTCCCCGGTGTGCTCGGGATTCTCGCCCGGCTCCGGGAAATCGGTATCAGCAGACTTCAACATCGGATCCTGGTCGCGATGGCCGAGCTGTCCCTGCATGGAAGTGTTGCCCTTCTGGGTACGTTCGTCCTGCTCGACCGCGCCTTTTTCGAGATCCTGATCCTTGGTATCTGCCATGAATGAATGCTCCTTGTCGGATGCCGCGTTGGAAAACTCGCAGGTTCATCGCAAGAGTACCCCGGAAGATTTCCTCAGGCAAAGGGTTTATTCTGTGCTCCTCCCCAAAAACCATGTAGGAGCTCGTTTATGAAACCCCTGATCCTTTCTTCCCTGGTGGCAGCCATCCTCAGCATCAGCGTTTGGGCCCAGACAGCCCAGAGTGGCCCAGCCACGGCTCCATCAGCGCCAGCCACGGATTCTGGCACGAAGAACACCAAGTCCGGAAGCCATCACCACCACCATCATCACCACCACCATAAGAAGGCCGGAAGCACGGAACAGCAGCCACCCGCGAAATAAGCCGTCGTCTCGTGCGCGAACCGGCCTTTTGGGCAAGGAAAAAGGGAGAGCGCTCGCTCTCCCTTGTTGTTCCTGTGCCGATTGTTCGCCGAACGATGCTCGATGAAACTAGATTCCCGGCCGGGTCGCCGTCGTCACTCCCAACTTCTTCAAGCGCTCCCGGGCCTGCAGCGCCTCGTTGGTCTTGGGATAGCGTTGGATTAGATGACGAAGCTCTGTGACACCGTCGTCCTTCTGGCCCATCTCGATCAGCGCGAAACCCTTCTTCAGTTGCGCTGAAGCCGCCTTGTTGCCGCTTGGAAAATTCTGCAGAACCTGGTCGTAGCTAGTGACAGCCTGCTGATAATTTCCGCCGCGGAACTGCAGCTCGCCCAGATAGAAGTACGAATTTCCGGCCAGGTCGGTGTTGGGATAGAACTTCACGTAGTCGGCGAATTCCTTCGCCGATAGATCGTTGTTCCCGCCGTTGTAATCCCGCAGCGCGTTCGCGTACAACACGTCGGGTGGAGGAGCCTGGGATTGTGCTTGCGCCTGGGCTTGCGCCGCCGACTGCGAGGCAGCCATGCTTTGCTGCGCCGACTGCATGTCTTCCAGTTGCTTGCTGACTTTCGCCAGCCGGACCTTCAACTCGTCCATCGTATCGTTCAACGCCTGAATCTGTCCGGAGAGCTGATCCACGTGCCCGGACGCGTCGCCTTGCTGCTTCTGCAAGGTGTTCTGCAGAGCGGTGATCGCCGCCGTGGTCTTGTTGGCGGCATCCGTGTTCTGCTCGACGAGGTTCTTCATGACACCCATTCGCTCGTCGAAGCTCTGCTTCATCGTCGCCATCTGTTCCTGCAGTTGTTGCACCTGCGTTTGCAGCTGGATCATTTCCTTACTGGCGCCGTACGCGGGGCTCACAGCCAGCCACAAAGCCGCGACCAGCGCGAATGGTTTGGACAGTCGGAAAGAATTCATCATTGTTTTGGCCCTTCTATTTGCCTGCGTTCAGTATCCCACGGCAGAACCCATGATTGCAGCCATAGCCGCAGGTCGCGCTGGCACAGAAAAATGCGACCGGGACAACCTTTAGGATGGCGTCGTCCCGGCCGTCGGTTGCGTTATTTCTGGTACACGAAATGCCCCCGGCGGTTCTGCTGCCAGCAGCTTTCGTTCGATTCCGTGCAGAACGGCTTTTCCTTGCCGTAGCTGATTGTCTTGATGCGGCTGGCGCTAACGCCCGCTGCGGTCAGAGCGTTCCTGACGGCATTGGCGCGGCGATCGCCGAGTGCAAGGTTGTATTCCGTCGAACCCCTTTCATCACAGTGTCCCTCGATTGTAAAGTTGATGTTGGAGTGCTGACCGAGGAACTGGGCATCGCCCTGTGCCGACGCCTGCTGATCGGGACGGATTGAATCGGTGTCATAGTCGAAGTAGATGTCCTTCATTCTTTGCGCGAATAGCTCTTCCTCAGTGGCGGAAGCCTGGGTCGGTGGCGGTGGCGGCGCGTTTACGGTCACGCGCGCAGTCGCCTCCTGGCTGCCACCGGCGCCCTTGGCCACCAGGTGATAGGTGGTCGAATCCGTCGGCGTCACCTGCTGCGATCCATTGGGCTGTACCGCTCCAATGCCGTCGATACTGACGTCGGTCGCGTTGGTCGTCTGCCAGGTCAGAGTCGTCGACATCCCCTTGTCAATCGAGTTCGGATTCGCAGACAGCGACGCGGTCGGCGATGGCGGGGGCGGGGGCGGTGGAGGTGGCGGCGGCGCAGCTTTCTTCTTGCAGGCGCCTAACATCATGATGGTGCCGAGAACCAAAACGAGAGTGGACCACTTGACGATCGAGTGTTTCACAATCTCCTCCCTAGGAATTTGAACGGATGGGCATTTATGCAGAAACGAATCCCGGCGTCGCGGGCCAACACATCCGCAACCGTCGGGGACAATGACATTTGAGATAGCACTTCCATCGTTACACTTTTGCCGCTTATTTCCAACTCCAATTTGGTTGGGAATTGCGTCCGCTGAAGGTCAACTGTTGCACTTTGGTACCATCGGCCAGCATGCTCCAGATCTGCTCGCTGCCCGAACGGCTCGATTGAAAGACGATATGCCGTCCATCCGGTGACCACGAGGGGAAATCGTTGCGTCCCCCGTCGTGCGTCAGCTGCACCCACTGCTTGCTCGCAATATCCATCAAATAAATGTCATTCGCGCCCGGCGCTCCGGGACCGTACTTGCGGAACCAGGCCAGTGCCAGAAACTGGCCGTTGGGCGACCATGACGGAGAGACCGCATATCCCTGGTCGGTCACCCGCTGAACATTGGTGCCGTCGGCCTCCATCGTGTAGATCTGCGGCAGTCCGGTACGGCCGCTTACGAAGGCGATCTGCGCGCCTGTCTTGCGATTGAAGGTCGGTCCCACGTCCGGACCGCGATCGCTGGTGAGCCGCCGCATGTTTCCGCCTGTCGCATCCGCGATGTAAATGTTCGACTCGCCTCCGCGCGAAGACGAAAACGCCAGCCTTGATCCGTCAGGCGCCCACGTCGGCGAAAGGTTGGTCCCGCCGACTCGCGCAAACGAAACCAGCCGGTTCAATTCGACCGAGTACAACATGATTTCCCAGCTCGTTTTCGTCAGCGAACTGAACGCCAGCCGCGTACCGTCGGGCGATATGCGCGGAGAAAGGGAAATTGATCCGAGATGCGTCACCTGGTGCTGGTTCGAGCCGTCGTAATCCATGGCCCAGATTTCTTTGTGACCGCTGCGGTCGCTGACGAAGAAAATCTTGCTTTCCGCGATGCCGGGTACACCGCCGCCCAGCCGGAAGATGATCTCGTCGGCGAACTTGTGTGCGATCGTGCGGGCGGCGTCCGCGGTCGCCGCATCGGTATACTGCTTTCCCAGCACCTGGGGCGAGCCGACGTTCTTTACGTCATAAAGCCAGCCGTGCACCAGCAAACTGTTGCCGGTGGCGCCGAAGTCGCCGAAAGCCAGCATCGACGCATTCGGCGGCGGAGTGCTCCACGCTTCAAAATGGACTTCGGCCGGATTCCCGGGAACGTCGGTGGGATAGAAGCTCTTCGAAACCATTTCGAAGATGCCGGCATTGTCGAGGTCGTTCCACAGCGTATCGTTGAATACCTTCAGGAGGGCCCCAGTATTCGGGTCTTGCGTGGTCGGTTTGAAATCCGACGCGGCCAGCCGCACCTTTTCCACACCCAGACCGGTGCCGGTCCGTATCCAATCCTGCGCCTGCGAGGTTGCGGGTAGGAGGCTAACCACCGCGAGCAGGATCGCAAACGCGATAACACGGATCGTCGGAAGGAAAAACAACGTTACCCTCGCATCCCCAGCACGGTTAAGAAAAGTCTTTTTTGCATTGCGATGGATGACAAGTTGAAACTTACCTTGATGCATGCTGTGTCCGACTCCTTGTTGGTCCTTGAACCCGCCCAGCGCGTCAAACCTTCTATCGCTTGTAGTCAAACCAGAATTCCACGGTTACCTTGCTTCCGGAATAATCCGGGGGCAACGGTCCAAAGGTGTCGATTCTCTGAATTGCACGGATCGCGGATTGGTCGAGCGACGGTACTCCGCTCGACTGCTCCAGTTGCACATTCGTCGGCTGCCCGTTGCGAGTGATATCGAACTGCACGTACACCCGGTTTGCCTGGTGGATATTGGGATCGATCTCGTACTTCAGCCAGTTCTGCGAAACCTTCTGCTGCACCACCCGCACGTACCACGCATAGGCGCTGCCGAAATCGCCCCCGCCTCCCTGAAAACCGAATCCGCCCTTGGCGCCGCCGGAACTGAAGGTTCCATACGGCCCACTGACGGGGCCACCTTGTCCGAAGGGAACTTCGTTCGTTTCTTCGACCGGCTGGGCCGGCGGCTTCTGCTTGCTGGCTGTGGTGACCGGCTTGGGTTTGACCTTGGTCGTCTTGTCCGGAATCGGAATCGCGTCCGGCTCCTCCATCGCCTTGGTTTCTGGCTGTGACTTCGTCAATCCCTTGGAGTCGTTTGCCAGGACGTTCTGTGTTTGTACCTGTGGCGCGGGCAAGGGAACGGTGCTCACAAGGGTCACGCCCATGGCGTCGCCGCCGCCGCCGGCACCCCACCCTGTGCCGCTGCCCCGCGAAAAGACCACGCCGGCGAGCAGAATCATTCCAGTGACTGCCGCGTGAAACGCCACAGAATAGGCAAGGGGGCGCGCCAGTTGGTTGTGTTCGCTAAAGATGTCAGTGTCGGCTTGCATTCTGATCGAGAGGTTGGGTCACGATACTCACGTTGGTGATGCCCGCGCCTTTCACCGCATCCATGACCGTCGCGAACGCGCCAAAGGGCACGTCTTCATCCGCGCGAATAAAAATCGATTGGTGCTGGGGATCACGAATCTTCTGCTTCAACTTCGTTTTGATGTCATTGATGTTGATTGGATCGTTCCCCAGAAAAACGCGCTGCTGCTTGTTGATGCTGATTACCAGCCGCTCTTCCGTAATCTCTTTTACCGTGCGTGTCTTCGGGACACTCACTTCGATTCCCGATTGCAGCACTGGCGCCGTCACCATGAAAATGATGAGCAGCACCAGCACGACGTCGACCAGAGGCGTGACGTTAATATCGGAGATCGAGCTCTGGGTTCGGCCGTTTGCGGTCGTGAATGCCATCAGCGCCGTGCTCCCGCAGCGTCGGCCTGATACTGTGACTGCGCCGCGCTGCGCTCGACTGCGTTGAGCATTTCGAGCGCGAAGTCATCGCCGCGTGCCGCAAACTCGCGGACCGAGCTGCCGATCAGGTTGTAGGCGATTACAGCCGGAATCGCCGCGGCCAGTCCAGCTGCGGTCGTGATGAGCGCTTCAGAAATACCCGGCGCTACCGCGCGCAACGTCGCAGCGCCAGCCGTACCCAGCCCGTGGAACGCGTCAATGATGCCCCACACCGTCCCGAATAGACCAACGAACGGCGTAACGGCACCGGTGATGGCAAGCCAGGGAACATTTCGCTCGAAGCGCGTCAACTCCTCCGAGTTCGCAATCTGCATGGCTCGTTGCACCGCGAGCAAATTGCGCACCGCGCCAGTGGGATTGCCGAGTTGACGCTTGAACTCTTCATATCCGCTCTCGAAAACTCCAACCAGCGGACTGGGCCGGAATTGATCCGCCACCGCAGCCATGTCCTGCAGGCGTTGCGCTTTCCGGAAGGCGCGTATGAACCGTCCGCTCTGCACGCGGGCGCGACGAAGAACACTCCATTTCGAAAGAATGATGGCCCAGGATAGCAAGCTGAAGGCCAGCAGCAAGCAGAGAACCGTCTTGGCGACAAGGCCAGTCTCACTCACGAGATCGAGGATCTCGCCACCGATTACCACAGCCAACCAGTGCGGATTCAACATTGGATAGTAAGACGCGCTAGCGCCGAGTGCCCTCCTGCCTAGGTTTTTCTGGATGGAAACGCAGTCTAATTATAAGCCCCTGTGCTGGCAGGCTCTACCCAGAAGGACGCCAAGTTTTCCTTAGAACCAAGCTGGAAAACAGGCAGTTCTCAGTTCTCGGTTCCCAGCTCTCAGTTGAAAAAGCCCTCGTCCTACACCCCAAAATTGATAGTGGACTGCCGGTATTGACTGAGTTTTCGTTATTCGCGCCCTATTTAGCCGTGGATCTCGTTTGGTGCAGATTGGTGTTGACTGAGAACTGACAACCCAGAACTGGGAACTTCTTTTCATGCTATTCTGCGCTCAACCTCTCGTTTTCCAGGACTACCGTGCTCGTTGAACTGCGCCTCGAGAACTACGCGGTCGTCGATAACCTGGTCGTTGAGTTCGCATCCGGCTTGAATCTTCTCACCGGCGAGACAGGCGCTGGCAAATCTATCCTCATCGACGCCCTCACGCTGCTACTTGGTGAAAAAGCATCGAGTGACGTAATCCGCTCGGGCGCGGATCGTGCCGTGATCTCGGCCGTATTCGAAATCGAAGCCGCCGCGGCGAAAACTGTCGCTAAGATTCTCGAAGAGAACGGCCTCGACTCGGAAACCGACTCCGTGATCCTGCGCCGCGAAATCGCAACCGGCGGGAAGGGAAGAGTCTTCATTAACAACCAGCCGGCCACGGTCGCGGTTCTCAAGCTGCTCGGCCCATTTCTTTCGACCGTCCACGCGCAAAACGAAACCTTGGCAGCCTTCGACGGGCCCGCGCGACTGGTGCTGCTTGACGCATTTTCAGGCTGCCAACTCGCCGGAGTGCAGGAAGCCTTTCAAGCGTGGAAGGGTATTCAGACTCGAATCGAAGAATTGCAGCGCGACGAACAGGATCGTCTCCGCCTGCTCGATCTGTGGACCTATCAGATGCGCGAGATTGAAGACGGTAGGCTGCAGCCGGGGGAAGACGAGCGGCTCGAGAACGAGAAACGCGTTCTGGCGAATGCCGAAAAAATCTATAACGCGGCGATGAATGCTTTCGATCTGCTTTATGAAGGTGATGCCTCCACCGCCGCTACCCTGCGCTCGGCTCGAAAGCAGGTGGAGGAACTGGCGCGCTATGAGCCCAGGTTTCAGGACGCTCTCTCATCTTTGGAATCGGCTCTGATCAGCGTCGAGGACGTGGGCGCGACGGTTCGCGATTTCGCCGGCGGGATTCACGCTTCACCCGAGCATCTGGCGGAAGTTGAAGATCGCCTCGCCGCTCTTGATCGGCTCAAACGAAAATACGGTTCTACCCTCGACGACGTGATCAGCTTTGGCGCCGATGTCGCGCGCAGGCTCTCCGAAATGGAGAACAAAGATGAGGTGCTGAAGAAACTGCGAGACGAGTTGAGCGACGCAGCGGAAAAATATCTAACTTGCGCCCGTGTGCTCTCGAAGAAGCGCTACGAATCGGCTCGCAAGCTCGAAAAGCTGGTGGAGGCTGCCGTCAACGACTTGGCCATGAAGGTCGCGTTCAAGATCGAGGTCACCGGGTCCGACGAGGAAGGGAACTGGACACCCACCGGGTTCGATCAGGTCGTCTATATGATTTCCACGAATCCTGGCGAACCATTGCGGCGGCTGGAACACGTCGCCTCGGGTGGGGAGCTGTCGCGTGTGATGCTTGCGCTCAAAGCAAGCGTCGAAGCCGGAGCCGGTGCAGCCGGAAAAAAGAAAGGCTCAGGGATTCCTCGCACGCTGGTCTTCGATGAAATCGACACCGGGATCGGGGGCCGGGCGGCCGAAGCGGTCGGAAAGAAGCTCAAGGAACTGGCTCGTACCAATCAGGTGCTTTGCGTGACGCACCTGCCGCAAATCGCCACCTTCGCTGACCACCATTACCTGATCGAAAAGAAAGAATCTGCAGGCCGCACTCGGACGACCGTCCGCAACATCACCGGGGCAGAGCGCACCGAAGAAGTAGCCCGCATGCTCAGCGGCGCCAAAGTCACCGAAAGCTCCCTGAAGCACGCTGAGCAGATGATCAAGGCCAACGCATGAATTCCGATTACTGCGAGAACTCGCCGTTCGCTGCTAATCCCCGCCCTTTCTATCGCTTACATTGACCAAATGGGTTCTCTCCGGTAGTCTATTCTTAACATTCTTGGGAAAAAGTGTACCCTTAACCAATCGAGGACGGCAGGAATCGTGTCGATTCAAAGAGGCAAAAAGCTGCAGCTATTGAAACCCCGCGGATTTTGCGCCGGGGTGGTGCGCGCCATCGATATCGTCCGCATTGCGCTAGAGGCGTTCGGTCCACCCATCTACGTCCGCAAAGAGATCGTGCACAACCGTTTCGTCGTAGAGGAACTGCAGGAAAAGGGAGCAATCTTCGTGGATAGCGTGGACGAGGTCCCTGAGGGCGAGCGCGTGATTTACAGCGCGCACGGCGTCTCGCCGGAAGTCCGTCGGGCCAGCGAAGAGCGCAAGCTACGCGTCATTGACGCGACCTGTCCATTGGTCACAAAAGTTCATGTGGAAGCGGTGAAGTTCGCAAAAGAAGGGTACTCGCTGGTCCTCATCGGCCACCGCGATCATGACGAAGTCATCGGCACCTTGGGCGAAGCCCCGTCTGTCACCCAAGTCGTCGGCTCTCCGGCTCAGGTGGAAACCTTAACAGTCCCGGATCCCAACCGTGTTGCCTACCTGACTCAAACTACCCTGAGCCTCGACGAGACCAAGGACATCATCGCCGCCCTAAAGCAGAAGTTCCCGAACATTCAAGGTCCGCATGCACAAGACATTTGCTATGCCACGGAAAACAGGCAGGTTGCTGTAAAGCAGGTGGCCTCCGACGCTGATCTTCTCCTGGTGGTTGGTTCAGAAAACAGCTCCAATTCCAACCGCCTGGTGGAGGTGGCGCGTAATTTAGGCACCAACGCGCATCTAATCGACAGTTACAAGAACATAAAGGCAGACTGGCTGGAGGGCGTGGAAACCGTCTCCCTCACGGCCGGCGCTTCGGCTCCCGAGTGTCTGGTGGAGGAAGTCGTGAAGTTCCTGGCGACCAAGGGTTTCGACAACGTGCAGGAACTGGAAGTGATGCCCGAAAACGTACGCTTTGGCTTGCCGCCGGAAATCGTGGAAGCCATCGCCAGCGCTCCCGCAAGCGTCAGCGCGGGTTAACGGAGTTACTACTCGATGGAAGATTGCTCCTCCCCCTTGTCTACAGCTTCCGCACCTCAACTCCGCTTCGGAAAAATTGATGATCTCTCCAGCCGCGTAGCCGCCGCGACCGATGCGGCGCGTCGTCTTCTTTTCTCGGAACAGCACAAAGACGGCTACTGGTGCGGAGAACTTGAGGCCGACACCACGCTCGAAGCGGATTACATGATCTTGCACACCATGCTGGGGACTGTCGATCCCGAGCGCTTCGCCAAGGCCGCGCGCTACATCCTCGAGCACCAGAACGAAGACGGTGGCTGGAGTATCTACAAGGGCGGTCCCTCGAACCTCAGCGCGTCGGTGAAGTCGTACTTCGGCCTGAAGCTGGCCGGCTACTCTGCCGTTCATCCCGACCTCGAGCGGGCGCGCACAAAAATACTCGAGATGGGCGGCGTGACCGAGGTCAACACCTTCACCAAGCTCTACCTTTGCTTCTTCGGGCAATATGACTACGACGCCTGCCCGGCGATCCCGCCTGAGATCGTGCTGTTTCCCAACTGGTTCTGGTTCAATATCTACGAGATTTCTTCGTGGTCGCGCGCCATCTTGGTGCCGCTTTCGATCTGCTACGCGAAGAAGCCCTTTAAGAAATTGCCCGACGAGATGGGTATCGAAGAGCTTTTCGTCGGTGGCCGCGACAAGTCGCGCATGCACCTGCCATGGTCGAAGGAGCGCATCTCCTGGCGCAACTTCTTCCTTGTTTTGGATCGCATGGTCCACCTTTTTGAGCGCGTGCACATTCGCCCGCTTCGCTCGATCGCGCTGAAGAAAGCGGAAAAGTGGGTGCTCGAACGCTTCGAGATGAGCGACGGCCTCGCCGCCATCTTTCCCTCAATCATGAACTCGGTCATCGCCATGCGCTGCCTGGGCTACTCCATCGACGACCCGCAGGTCATCCGCGCCATGGACGAGTTCGAAAAGCTCGGCATCGAGGAAGGCGACACCTTCCGCATGCAGCCCTGCGTCTCGCCCGTATGGGACACCGCCTACGCTTTGTTCGCCCTCGCGGAAGCCGGAGTTCCGGCCGACGATCCCCGCATGGTCAAGTGCGCCGACTGGCTCCTGCAGAAGCAGGTTCGCAACCCGGGCGACTGGAAGGTCAAGAATCCCCAGGGCCAGCCGGGTGGTTGGTACTTCGAGTTCAACAACGAGTTCTATCCCGATGTCGATGACAGCGCGCAGGTTTGCCTCGCCCTGAGCCGCGTCGAACATCCCAACGGCCGCTACCAGCGCGAATCGGTGCAGCGCGCCATCGATTGGATCCTCTCCATGCAATGCCGCAACGGCGGCTGGGCGTCCTTCGACAAGGACAACGACCGCATGGTCTTCCAGTACGTGCCCTTCGCCGACCATAACGCCATGCTCGATCCGGCGACGGTCGACATCACCGGCCGCATCCTCGAGATGCTCGCCACATACGGTTACGACAAGAGCCACAAAGCCGTGAAGCGTGCTATCCAATTCCTGCGCAAAGAGCAGGAGTCTGACGGCTCCTGGTTTGGACGCTGGGGCGTGAATTACATCTACGGCACGATGCTGGTGCTCCGCGGCCTGGAAGCCGTGGGTGTCGATCACCACGAGCCCTACGTCCAGCAAGCCGCCGAGTGGCTCCGCATGGTGCAGAACGCCGACGGTGGTTGGGGCGAGAGTTGCGAATCGTACGACGACCCCAACACCAAGGAAATTGGCGAGAGCACAGCTTCGCAAACAGCGTGGGCGGTTCTCGGCCTGATGGCTGCCAACGACACGCGCAGCGATTCAGTCGCGCGCGGCATCGCTTATCTCCTGCGGACGCAAAAGAAAGACGGCTCCTGGGATGAACCGTTCTACACCGGCACCGGATTTCCTCGCGTCTTCTACCTGAAGTACCACATGTACCGGCAGTACTTCCCGCTGCTGGCGTTAACCACCTACGCGAAGGTGGTGGCGGGCGAAGCGGTCGGCTCGACGCGAAACGGCCGCTAGAGAATCCGGATTGATTGTGCCGATTTCGCCTGACCTTGCTTGCGAACTTTCCCCAACCGATGCGGGGCTTGGCCGCTTTGGTTCTGCAGGCGATTGCTTCGGGCTTCCGAAATGCTCTCGCGCTTACCAAACACTGAGAACTGACCACTGGGTTATCGAGAACTGCCTTTGAAAGCTTTTGTCACCGGCGCTACAGGATTTCTGGGCGCGCATGTCGCGCGGGTTCTGGCGGAACAGGGCGCGGAATTGCGGCTGCTGGTGCGCTCGACCAGCGACCTGAGAAACATCGAGGGTCTGACGGCGGACCGGGTCACGGGCGATCTGCGTTCGGCGGCATCGCTCGAAAAGGCTGTCTCTGGATGCGACGTGGTCTTTCATGTTGCCGCTGACTACCGGCTCTGGGTACGCGATCCCGAGCAGATGTATCGCTCGAACGTCGAGGGCACACGCGCGTTGCTCGAAGCCGCGCGCAAAAATGGAGTTCGGCGCGTGGTTTACACCTCGAGCGTAGCCACCATGGGCTTCACGTCCAACGGCCACGTCGCCGACGAAGAGTCGCCGGTAGCGTTGGCCCACATGATCGGCCACTACAAGCGGTCGAAATTTATGGCGGAGCAAGTGGCGACCGAACGCGGCAGATCCGGGCAGGACGTAGTGATCGTCAACCCCTCGACTCCGATCGGCGAAATGGATATCAAGCCGACGCCCACTGGTCGCATTGTCGTCGACTTCCTGAAGCGCAAATTTCCGGCCTACGTCGACACTGGGTTGAATCTCGTGGACGCGACCGAGTGTGCCCGCGGGCACATATTGGCGCTGGAGAAGGGGAGAAGTGGCGAGCGCTACATCCTGGGCGGAGAAAATCTCACGCTCAAACAGATCCTCGACAAGCTTGCCGCCATCACCGGACTCCCGTCGCCCAAGGTCAAGGTCCCGTACTTTATGGCGTTGGCGACCGGCGTGGTGGATGAGCTAGTCACTGGGCGTCTGCGCGGCCAAGAGCCGCGCGCGACCATTGACGCGGTCCGGATGGGGCGCAAGAAGATGTTCGTTTCATCTGGGAAAGCGGAGCGCGAGTTGGGCTGGAGCATCATGCCCGTCGACGGCGCTCTGCGTCGCGCCACGGCGTGGTTTCAAGCGAAGGGTTATGCCTGAGATTGCCGTCGTTGCCGCTCTCGAACGCGAAATCTGGCCGCTCGTCAAGAGTTGGCGAGTCTGCGAGCAGGCCTACTCCGGCAGACGCTTTCGGTTTTTCGAGGCGGAGAATTGCGTCGCGGTTTGCGGTGGGATTGGGCCAGCGGCCGCGAGGCGTGCGGCAGAAGCGATGGTCGCTCTCTATCAACCTGGAGTGCTCGAGTCGGTCGGCTTTGCGGGTGCGCTTGACACTAAGTTGCAGGTCGGCGATGTGCTCGAGATACGCCAGGTCATCGACGCCGCCGACGGCAGTTGTTCCGACACCGGTCGCGGCGACAGCACGCTGGTGAGCTTTTCGTCAGTCGCCGGAGAGGAACAGAAAGCCAAGTTGGCCAAATCCTACGGAGCACGGGCCGTCGACATGGAAGCGGCCGCCGTTTCAAAAAGCGCCCAAGTCCACCACCTGCAATTCCAGGCGATTAAAGTCATCTCCGACGAAAAAGACTTCCCCATGCCACCCATGGAAAGATTCGTCACCGACGATGGCCAATTCCAGTCGGGAAAGTTTGCGATGTACATTGCGCTCCGACCTTGGATGTGGGCTACCGCGATGCGGCTAGGTCGCGATAGTGCTAAAGCTTCGAGAGCCTTATCCGAGCATCTACGGCGACATCACGAAAGCGTTTACGCCGGCTCGCAGCCTGTTGCAGCGACTGCGTCGGAAGGAAGCCGTCCGTGAAGGCACGTCGTTCATTATCGAACATAGGAGTTCTGATGGGCGTGGCCGCGTTATTGGCGACTCTCGGAACGGCTCTTCTTGCTCAGGACGTCTCCTTCGTATATGTCGAGAGTTTTCGCAAAGGACCGAGCCGCATTACCGAGTTCTCGTCGGAAGTGATCGTGACTCGCCAGAACCCCACCTGCCGCATCCGAGTGAAAGATCAAAGCGGGAAAGATCGCTACGAACTCGGCTGTTTCCCGCAGCCGGCGTCCGAGACCGACGCGCGCATTACCTCCTGGCAGGTGCGCCTCGCCGACTTGCACCATAAGCTCTACACCAACGTGCTGATGCCCGTGGTCGATCCCGCAGAAGATAAGACGCAAATTGGATGGCTCGATCCGAGCAAGTTCGCGAAGATCCCGATCACACGGGAGAGAATCGTCAAAATCGATGGTTTCTATTGCACCTTGCAGGTCAAAGATTATCGTTTTGTGAATCCGGACCAACCCTATCTGGATCACATGACATTGGCCATCCGTTTCACCAACTCAATGCCACACATGCAAGTCATTCCAAGAGAGGGGAGCACCGGCGCCTGATGGCAATCGCTGGACAGATCGCGCTCGAGCACTCACAAGAAGCGATTCCCACCACCATGCTGGCCGCTGTCTATCGCGGCAAGGACGACGTCCGTATGGAGACCGTGCCGGTTCCTGCGATCGGCCCGGGCGAGCTGCTTGTGCGCGTGCACTCCTGCGGTATTTGCGGAACGGACCTCAAGAAGATCGCCACCGGTTCCCATTCCGCCCCGCGCATCTTCGGCCATGAAACCTCCGGAGTGGTCGTGGCGGCCGGCAAAGACGTACCGCAATTCCACGTCGGCGACCGAGTCATGGTCTTCCACCACATCCCCTGCCGCGAGTGCTACTACTGCCGGCACAAGACATTCGCGCAGTGTGAGACGTATAAGAAAGTCGGTTGCACGGCCGGCTTCGAACCAAGCGGCGGCGGTTTCGCCGAATACGTGCGTGTAATGGACTGGATCGTCCAGCAAGGCACGGTCCGGATCCCGAACGGAGTGTCCTTTGAGCAGGCCTGCTTCGTCGAGCCGGTCAATACCTGCATGAAGGGCGTAAACAGCCTGCATCTTGAGCCCGACGAGACTGTTCTCGTCATCGGTCAGGGTCCTATCGGGCTGATTCTAAGTGTCTTGGTAAAACGGACCGGGGCACGGGTAATTACTTCCGATTTGTATTCCCGGAGGCTTACAATATCGGAAAGCTTCGGTTTAGGCCCGACAATTGACGCTTCGCGCGTGGACGTGATTCAGAGTGTACGCGAGTTGACGGATGGCCGTGGTGCCGATGCGGTGATTCTTGCCGTTGGCGGTAACGGTCTGATCCGGCCTGCCATGGATGCAACTCGGTCCGGCGGCCGGGTATTGTTGTTTGCGCAGACGGTGCACGGTGAAGTCCTCATCGACCCAGCCGCAATCTGCGTCGACGAGAAAACGTTGTTGGGATCGTATAGCGCCTCGGTCGAATTGCAGGAGGAGTCGGTGCGCTTCGTCATGGGCCGCGAAATGGAGTTGGAGCGCCTCATCAAACATCGTTTTCCGCTTACTCGCGCGCTTGAGGCCCTCGAACTGGCTGCTCATCCCCAACCCGATTCCATGAAAATCGTGATTCAACCGGGCAGTGCTTGGGAAGGAACATCGAAGTGAACGGAAAAATGACAGCTGCTGTCCTCTATGGCAAAGAGGACATCAAGATCGAACAGGTGCCCATCCCTCGCGTGGGGGAAGGGGAGGTCCTGATCAAGGTCCAGGTCGCTCTCACGTGCGGTACCGACCTGAAGGTGTACCAGCGAGGCTATCACGCCCGCATGATTGTGCCCCCCGCTCTTTTCGGGCATGAGCTCGCCGGTGTCGTCGAGCAAGTCGGCGCGGGAGTTCGAGGTTTCAAAAAAGGGATGCGCGTCGTTGCGCTGAATTCCGCTCCCTGCGGCATGTGCTTCTTCTGCTCGAAACATCAGGAAAATCTATGCGAAGACCTGCTCTTCAACAACGGGGCATACGCAGAGTACATCCGTGTTCCGCGCCGGATCGTCGAGACTAATATGCTGGCGATCCCTCCGCATGTTTCGTTTGAAGACGCAGCGATGACCGAACCCCTGGCGTGCGTCTTGCGCGGGCTGCACGAAACGCGCGTGGAAATCGGGGACACGGTTGCCGTCATCGGCGGCGGTCCCATCGGATTGATGTTCGTCCAGGTAGCCAAGGCGATTGGCTGCAACGTAATCGCCGTCGTGAAGCGTGACTCGCAGGTCACACTGGCGAAGCGCAAAGGCGCTCATGAGGTCGTGCAGATCACGCAGGTGAAAGACGCCATCGAGGCGGTGCGCGATCTGACTCGCGAGAAACGTGGCGCCGACGTGGTCGTTGAGGCCGTCGGACGTCCCGAGGCTTGGGAGTGGGCGGTGCAGATGGTGCGCAAAGGTGGCACCGTCAACTTCTTTGGCGGATGCGCTAGCGGCACCAAAGTGCAGCTCGACACGAACCGGCTGCATTACTCGGAAATCTCCCTGAAAGCGACTTTCCATCACACGCCCGAGACCGTTCGTCGCGCGTTTGCCCTGATCGCCGAAAAGAAGGTTCGTGGCACCGATTACATTACCGGCGAAGCGCCGCTTTCGCGCTTGCATGATGTGCTCCGCCACATGCTCAATCGCAACGGCGATATCAAGACCGCCATTATTCCGGGGCACTGATACATAAAGGAATTCGACCGGGACACAAGATTCGCTATGACATCCATCGCCAGCAGCGAATCCCGGCCAGTGCCTGCATCTACTCCGCTGGCGGGCTGGGATCATCTTCCGTCGGAGTACGCCATCCCCGAGACGGCGCCTTCCGTCGAGGAAGCGCGCGCCTATTGCCAGCGGCTGGCAACCACGCACTACGAAAATTTCTCGGTCGCCACCTGGTTCCTGCCCAGGCGGTTGCGGCAGCATTTCTACAACGTCTACGCGTACTGCCGCATCTCGGACGATCTGGGCGATGAAGTAGGCGATCCGGGACTCTCCCTGCGATTGCTTGATCAGTGGGAAAGAGAATTGGTGGCGTGTTACTCGGGATCGCCCCGGCATCCGGTTTTCATCGCTCTCGCTGAAACGGTGACGCAATTTGAGATCCCGCAGCACGAGTTTGCCGATCTTTTGACCGCCTTCCGCCAGGATCAGACCACAACGCGCTACGAAACATTTACGGACGTCGTTGGCTACTGCAGGAATTCGGCAAATCCCGTTGGGCATCTGGTGCTGTATCTTTGCGGCTATAAGGATGCAGAGCGACAGCACCTGTCCGACCGCACGTGCACAGCGCTGCAGCTGGCGAACTTTTGGCAGGACGTTTCCGTCGACTATGCAAAGGGCAGGATTTATCTGCCACTCGAAGATCTGCGACGCTTCGGCGTCTCCGAAGCCGATATTGCGGACAGTCGGAACACAATGGTGTTCTGCGAGATGATGAAGTTTGAAGTCGAGCGTGCGCGCGAATGGTTCACCGCGGGGCTGCCCTTGATTGGAAAAGTAGACAAAGAGTTGGCCGTCGATCTCGAACTGTTCACCCGGGGCGGACAGGAAATCCTCAACGCCATCGAGCAGCAAGGATTCGCCGTGCTCGGCCGTCGTCCTTCGATTTCAAAAGCGCGCAAGCTGGCCTTGGTCGCCCGTGCAGCCTTGGGAAAGCTTCTATGAGCACCGCCGTGCAGTCTGCTCCCGTGCAGTTCGCTCCTACGCCGTCGCAGCTGGCGATGGCTTACTCGGTGTGTTGTGGGATCGCACGCAAGACTGCGAAGAATTTCTATTACGCGTTCCTGGTTTTGCCACGCCCCAAGCGCGAATCGCTGTGCGCTGTGTATTCCTTCATGCGGCGCTGCGACGATCTGTCCGACGATCCGAGTCTCGCGCCTAGGGAACGCCGCTCGCGCCTCGAGGTCTGGCTCGACCGCTTTCACCTGGCGCAGGCCGGCGCTCCCACCGATGACCCGGTGCTGCTGGCGTTGACCGATACGCAGCGCCGTTATCAGATACCGATGGAGTTGCTTGACCAGCTTGCCTTCGGAACGCTGATGGATCTGCCTGAGAGCGAAGCCTACGACCGACAGCCCGCTCCGGACCAGTCTGCGGTGCTGATGGTGCAGTACCGCTCTTTCAAGGATCTGTACCTGTACTGCTACCACGTCGCATCCGTGGTGGGCCTGGTTTGCATCAAGATTTTTGGCTATCGCGACCCGGAAGCGGAGCGGCTCGCCGAGCGCTGCGGCGTCGCCTTCCAGCTGACCAACATCATCCGCGACGTCAAGGAAGACGCTGGACTCGGCCGGGTCTATCTCCCGCTGGAAGACTTGCAGAAGTTCGAGTTGAACCCGCTCGACCTGCAGAAGTCTCCCGATCCGGGGCGCCTGCGCCAACTCCTCGCCATGGAAGCCGGCCGGGCCCGGGATTTTTATGTATCGGGTCACGATCTAATTCCGTACGTGGGCGAAGACAGCCAGCCCGCGCTCTGGGTGCTGGTCACGATCTACGAAAAGTTGTTGGAGAAAATCGCGCGTCGGCAATTCGATGTGTACGGCGGCCGTATCAGCTTGACGACCTTCGAGAAGATTAAGGTGCTGGGGAAGGGCTTCCTGAAGCGGTTGACGTGATGCCCCACCTACCTTCCCAAGTTCCTACAGTGGCCATTGTTGGGGGCGGCCTGGCTGGACTGGCCGCCGGTTCCGCGCTCGCCTCGGTTGGCTTTCGCATCACGCTCCTCGAGCGACGTCCTTATCTCGGCGGACGTGCCTCGTCCTACCAGCATCCCGGAACTGGCGAGGTGATCGATAACTGCCAGCATGTGCTGCTCGGCTGCTGCACCAACCTCATCGAGTTCTACGAACGTACCGGGGTTGCGAACAGCATCCGGTGGTTTGAGAAGATGACGTTTCTTGAACCCGGCGGCCGTGCCTCCGAGATTGGGCCCTCCACTCTGCCCGCCCCTCTACACACCGCTCCGGCTTTCTTGCGAGCGGCATGCCTCGATTTTCCTGACAAGCTGGCGATCGCGCGCGCCATGATGGCGCTCGCTCCGGCAACTCCGGCCGATACCGGCGAGCCCTTCCTCACGTGGCTGCGCCGGCATGGTCAGACCGATCGTGCCATCGACCGCTTCTGGAAGACGATCCTGGTGAGCGCCCTCAACGAGGACGTCGATCGCATGTCGCTGCCTTACGCGGCGCAGGTGATGCGCGAGTCGTTTCTGAAGTCGGCGGCGGCCGGACGCATGGGCGTGCCGACCATTCCGCTCACCGACCTCTACAACGCTGCCGGGGAATACATTCGCGCCCGCGACGGGGAGGTGCGCTGCAGGACGTCGGTGGATTCGTTTCGCGCTGAGCTGTCGCATGTCCGGCTGGGGATGGCAAGCGGAGACGAGACCTTCGACTACGTTGTTCTCGCGTTGCCCTTCGACGGTCTCGAAAAAATTCTTCCTGAGACGAGCGCGTCACAACCACTGCGCGCTTCGCTGGCTCGCTTCGAGACGTCGCCGATCACAGGCATCCATCTTTGGTTTGATCGCGAAATCTCTGACCTTGAGCACGCCGTGCTCCTCGATCGCACCATCCAGTGGATGTTTCACAAATCGAAGTTGCAGAAGCGTGAGGCCAACGGGCACGGCAGCTACGTCGAGCTGGTGGTGAGTTCGTCGAAGTCTCTGATTGACAAATCGCGACAAGAGATTGTCGACCTCGCGCTTCAGGAACTCAAAGAATTCTTTCCGGCAGCACGCGATGCGGAGCTGGTGAAGTCGACGGTCATCAAAGAAATCCATGCGACGTACTCGCCGACGCCGGGCGTCGAGTTGAACCGTCCGCAACCGCAAACGGTCTGGCCGCGAGTGTTCCTCGCCGGCGACTGGACCGCGACCGGATGGCCCGCCACCATGGAGGGCGCCGTTCGCAGCGGTTACCTCGCCGCGCAGTCAGTCGCTCGAGTTGCAGGGAAGCGCGATGCTGCGTTCCTTGTACCCGACCTTCCTCCCACTGGATTTATGCGGCTTTTCGGATAACCGATCTCAGTACCACTCCACCGCGATATCTACCTGCTCAAGTACGCTGGAGTTCTCGGCTTGGAGGAAGATTCGCCAAGTCGACGCGCTGCGATCGATATCGCCGACGACTTGAAAGCCACCCGGACATCCGTAGTTGATGCGCATTCCGGCCACGGGTGCGGTCACGCCGGTGAACAGCGAACAGCGCTTGCCGTTGGCGAGATCGAGAGCCCAGGGCAATGCGGTCTCGCTGGGCGTTTTTTTGCGCGGTTCGGTGGGCATAGGCTCGGTGATCGTGAGCAGGATCATTTTTTGGGACCAGGGACCTTCGACGGGACAGGCAAGTTGTTTCTCATCGCCGAGGATTCGCTGGTAGCAAGGATCAAGAATGGCGTTGCCCGCGGAGCAACGCCACGCGTCTGGTCGCATCGAGGACGCCGCCGACGCGGCGAAGCACTTGCCCGAGACCTTGTCTGTAATCTGTAGTTCTTCGCTCAGGCCCTTCACCCCAAACGGCGTGAGCATCTTGATCTTTGTTCGGGACGATTGAGCGGGATCGGCCGCGTATGTCTGAGGAACTCGCACTACAACGAGCGCGAGAAACACAGGCGCGAGCAGCAAGAAAACGGTGCGAGGAAGAATGAGGCGCATCGCTCGATTTCGGCAGACTACATAGTTCGGGAATCAAATTTGCGGCAAGTCAGTTTTTTCCCAACCACATCTCTCGATGAACGTAGTTTGTACGCAAGCACACCCGGCCACCTGGGCAACCGGGTGTGCATTCAGTCGCCATCAAGAGCAAGGCACTCACATGCCTTTGAAGAAGTGAACCACTTTCTTGCCGGCGTCTTCGGAATAGTGGACGACGACCTTGTCGCCTTCTTTCGCGACGTATCGCGTGCTTTTCACGACGCCGTGCTCGGTATCGATCGTCGCATCTTTGCCCCAGTCATAAGTGGTTTCCGCGCCGTCTTCCGTTTTGATCGCCACCGTGTGACCGGCTTTGTCGACCTTAGTGACCGTGCCTTCGCTGACTTTGAGTCCGTCTTTGCCGAAGTCGTCGACGGAGCTAGCGGTCTTGTCCGCGCCCTTCTCGGTGTAGCGGACGATCACGTGCGTTCCTTCCTTGCCAGCGAAATAGGTATCCATAGCGCCTGCCTTGGCGCCTTTGGCCGTATCGTGAGCGCCACGAATCGCAGTCTTTTCGGTGTAATGGAAGACGTGCTCGGTACCGTCGGCAGTCTTCACCGCGATCGTCTTGGCCTCCTTGTCGACTTTCGTCACCGCACCGCTGACGGCATGAACGACGTCGGCGTCATAGGCCATGCAGAACACCGCGGTTGCGCACAGAATCAAGAGAACCTTGCTCATCCACTTCAGATTTGCCATATCCATCTCCAGATTAAAATGAGTAATGCGACCTGCCTCTACTACTTCATTACGAGCAGTTGGTTGTCGACGCTGAAAACGCCGGGCACGCTATTGGCCTGGGTTCCAGCGATCTGCTTGTCCATGGCGCTATCGACGACGCCATAGAGGGTGACCTTGCCATTATCGACCACAATGCGGATCGGCTTCTGGGGATCCAATTCATAGCGGCGCAGAGTCGATGCCCCGTAGATGGCCCGAAAGAGCCGGACACGAAGTTCGTCGTCGAAAATAGATGTGGGCGCGACTTCGATATTGTCGGTGATGTCCTTTACGCCCGGAGTCGTCTCGGCGATGGCAATGGCCGAGTCACGGCTGGGATAGTCGTGAACGTTGCCGCTCAACGTGACCTCGCCATCTTTCACCTGAAGCGCGATGGCATTGTAGGCGATGCCGTAGCCGACCCGGTCATAACGTAACTTCTCGGCCAACTTTTCCTGCAATTGCTGGTCGGGTACGTCGCTTTGAATTTGAACGTGGTTGCGAACGCCGTCGACGTTCTTGATTTTTTTTACTTTTTTTTCAAGATTCATCTTGTCGATGTAGATGTTGACCGATCCCTCGAGCAGCACGATCTGATCGTCAACGGAAGCTTTTACCCCCTGATATTGCTTTTTACTTTGAATGAATTTGTTGACGTCCTGCAGGATCTGCTCGTCGTAGCGGCCCGCCTTGGCTTGCGCCGCCAAGGGTAGGAAAGTTAGGCTGCACAATAGCAGAACAAAGGCCACGACACGGCGCATGTTTACCTCCGAGGTTAAGTTGAAAGAAGTGCTGGCCCTGATTTTGTGAAGAGGATTACGAGGATAGCGAAAATGTTGGAAATTGACTAGGGAGCCGGCGTCGTGAGGAAAAGAAACTGTCTCTACTGCTTGGGGTCTCAGGTTTCAAGGGGCGAATTTCTTGTGCGGTCCCCTCGGGCCTCGCACACAAGAGAGTGGGTGCCATATAAGCCAGGTTCGCTTGATCTGGATTCGCGGGCGAGGCCCCCGCGCCACACGGGGTGTCGTCCTATGGGACTTGAATCCTGTTCCTGCTTAGCGCAGCGCCAAATCGCTGGGCTAAGGTAGCTCGTACCTGCGAGATTGGAAGTTCGGGAAGCCCGTCCTAAAACGCGAGGAGCGCGACTCCGCAAGCCACGAAAGCGACCGCGATGCAGCGCCGGCGATCGACGCGTTCATGCAGAAAAAGTTTCGCCGCGATCATGTTTCCGACAAAGGTGAGGGAAGCGGAGGCTGGCGCGATCAGGCTGACATCGCCCCACGAGAGTCCAAACAGGAGGGCGAAGAAGGCGATGGCCATGGCAACGATTCCCAGTGCGAACAAGGGATGGCGCAAAACATTGCCGACCACGCGGAACATGCCGTGATTTTTCCAAAGGTCGCCGACGTCGCCAACTTGCTTCATGGCTTTCGACAGAAGGACGTCGCCCGTGACCGACGCTGTGACCATCACGAGAATCGCCGCCCATGTGTAGGCATGTTTCACGATTGGCCCCGCATGGCGAGCTCGGGCTCACGCTGATGTTCTGTTTCGCCCTCTGGTTCGGGCAGCGGGGTGAGCGCGGGACCGCCGGCCACGAAACCAACGCCTGACGTGATCAGCAAAATGCCAATCCAGCGGGCGGTGGTGACCTGTTCGTGAAGGACGAACTTGGCGATCAGCGCGATAATGACGTAACCGATGGAGGTTGCCGGAAGGACGTAAGTAAGATCGGCCCACGATAAGGCCGTCATGTAGGCGGCAAAGAAGCCAATCAATAGAAGAATCCCACCCACAACCCATAAATTCTGCAGTGCCAGAAGGAGGGATTGCAGATGGGTGAGTGAAATGGTTCCGATATCCTTCATGCCGCGAGAGAGCAGCGTATCTCCGACGGATCCGAAGACCGCCACTCCCACCAGCACCAGGTATTTTCGAAAGGTCACTGTCCGCCTAGGCTTTGGCTGGCGCCACCGCGGGCGAAGACTCGTCCTCGGACTGCTTCTCGCGAACCCACTTGTGTCGCATAGCTCGGGTTTTGAGGAAGGCTTTCGCTTCCTTGTAAAGCCGCTTCCGGTCTCCACTGTCGAAAGCCGCTTTCTTTAGGATGCGGAAGACTGCTTTTGGACGGAAATAATACTCGTCGTAGAACCGATGGACCGCATCGAGAATTTCGGCGGCGGGCAGTCCGGGATACTGGATGTGCGCCAACTGATGGCCACCTTCGTCGACCATCTTCGTGTCGGCGACCATGAAGCCATTCTTCACCGCGTAGTCGTAGAGCTCGGTGCCAGGGTAGGCGTGCGCTACCGATACTTGAATGGTTTCGACGTCGAGTTCCTTGGCGAAGTTGATGGTGTTGCGAATGGTTTCATGAGTCTCGCCGGGCAATCCGAGAATGAAATCGCCATGAATCACAAGCCCGAGCTTGTGGCAGTCTTTCGTGAACTGGCGAGCGCGTTCGACCGTGGCGCCTTTCTTGATGTTCTTGAGAATCTGCTGATCGCCTGACTCGTAGCCCACAATCAGGAGGCGGCAGCCCGCTTCCTTCATGGCCTTCAGTGTTTCGTAGTCAGTGGTAACGCGCGAAGTGCACGACCAGGTGAATCCGAGGGGCTTCAGTTTTGCGCACAGCTCGATGGTGCGCGCTTTCTGAATGTTGAAGGTGTCATCGTCGAAGAAGAACTCGCGGACGTCGGGCCAGTAGTCCTTCGCGCGGGCCATTTCGGCGGCCACGTCATCGGTCGAGCGCTTGCGCCACGGGTGCCCGCTGAGCGTCTGGGGCCACAGGCAGAACGTGCACTGGGCGGGGCATCCGCGTGTGGTGTACAGAGAAACGTATGGGTGCAACAGGAAGGGAACGTTGTAGCGAGTGACGTCAAGGTCGCGCTTGTAAATATCGGTGACGTGCGGCAGGGCGTCCAGGTCCTGAAGCTGCGGACGATCGGGAGTGTGCACGATCTGACCGTTCTTCAGGAACGAGATGCCGGCGATTTCGTCGAGCGGCTTGCCTTGGGCGTATTCGACTACTGTGTAGTCGAACTCTTTACGGGCCACGAAATCGATGGCGGAGCACTCCCGCAGCGATTTCTCGGGCAGCACGGTGACGTGCGGACCGACAAAACAAATTTTGATGTTGGGGTTGACGTCCTTGATCGCCCGGGCGAGCCGTATGTCTCCGGGAAATCCCGGAGTGCTGGTGAACAGTACGAGGAACTCGTAGTCCTTTGCAATTTCGATGGTTTCTTCGCCGGTGATGTGGTGCGGCGGGGCATCGAGCAAGCGCGCGCCTTCGAGCATTCCGGTGGGATACGCCAGCCAGACCGGGTACCAGTAAGACTCGATCTCGCGCGTTGCGGGCCATCTGGAGCCGGCTCCGCCATCAAAATTTTCAAAGGAGGGGGGATTCAAGAACAGTGTTTTCAAAGGCATATGGGTGGATAAGCTATCTTAACATCCTCTCTCGGATTTCCGGGTACTTTCCAGGTTCGCTCTGGGCTACGGATTGGCGGCAACCCGCCGCCGGGCAGACACTTCCTTAAGTGTAACGATATCAACGCACTCCCGCGTACGGAACCGGATTCGGCTGGACAGTCATTGGATGCATTAAGGGGCGGAAAAGAGGGATTGGGAAGGGGTACGGAGACAACGAAACAATGACGGCTGTGAAGCGAAACCAAGTCCCTTAGGCGCGGACCCCCCTCAAGCGTCGACTACATGACCGGGGCGGCGGTGCCGTCTGACCACCTGCCTACAGGAACTATAAACACGTTGATCGGTTGCGCGCCTTTGAATTGTGGATTCAGCATCACTGGTGATTTCGGCAGATCGGCTCCCCAAACCGAGCTGTCTAGCAGCGGTGTGTAGAACATCAAATGGGCCAAGTTGTGATCGTCATCGTCGGTGAGGTAGGCGTTCTTCGACATCATGTAACTCATGGCACCGGCTTCGAGCGGCTTCAGTTCACCTCTTTCGAAAGCTGGCTTGGTGCCCTCGAGAATCTCGGCCTTAGTTCGCCCGGCTAATACCATCTCGGTCCTCATGTAGGTGATCGGCAAAACGGATCGGGCAGCCGGAGGATTGAAGCAGACAGGCCCTCGAAGTTTGGGGTTCCAAAACGTCGGAGAGTCGAAAGGGGACATCCACGCTCGCTCCACCACACATACAAAACCGTTCTTGCCTTCAGCGGCTGTCTCGTAGCCGC
>Ga0210409_10000724_pt1 | contig 49024 bp, 40 predicted proteins | sample IncBWH17MmetaG_FD_161649 | JGI IMG/M metagenome (GOLD analysis project Ga0210409, IMG submission 161649) | Forest soil microbial communities from Barre Woods Harvard Forest LTER site, Petersham, Massachusetts, United States - Inc-BW-H-17-M | ecosystem: Environmental > Terrestrial > Soil >... | reverse complement strand
GGCTGGACCGCTCCCAGCCGGTAAACGGCACGGAGCTGATCGTCCTGAGTGAACATGTGGACTATTGGAACGATATCGGATGGAAGGATCCCTTCTCCTCGCACGAATACAGCGAAAGGCAAAGCGCTTACGCGGGTCACTTTGGCCTCGGGAGCATTTACACGCCGCAGATGGTCGTTGACGGACACATCGAACTCGTCGGCAGCGACGCACGACGAGCGATCCAGGCCGTCGAGAGCGCAACGAACGCGCCAAAAACACAGTTGAGTCTTTCTGCGATTCGTTTCGACGGCGCCAATAAGGTTAGCTTGCATCTCGAGGCAGGCCCCCTGCCTTCCTCTGTCTCTGCGAAGTCAGCGAATCTTTTCTTGGCGATAGCTGACGATAGCGATGAATCACATGTGAGCCGCGGAGAAAACGCGGGTAGAACTTTGAAACACGTCGCGGTCTTACGGGAACTTGTTCCAGTCGGAACAGTGGGAAGAACTGACAGATTCTCCCGGGACATCACGGTCCGTATCAGTAACCGGAATCAAGGAAGCCTGAGGATCCTTGCAATCATCCAGGAACCAGCTGTGGGAAGAGTCCTCGGAGTGGGCTTGGCTCGACTTTCGAATTAGCTTCGCTCATGGAACGTAAGGAACGAAATCGATACAGGAGTAAAGATGAGAGTTGCGGCCGCCATCCTATTCTTTCTCGGACTGCTTGCAGTTCCGAGTGCCCAAGAGAATCCAGACACTAATCACGTGCCTATCCCTTCTGTTGGTTTGGAGATCGGTCAGCAAGCACCGGCATTTACGCTCCCCGACCAGTTCGGGCATAAACAGTCCAACGAGACGCTCAAGGGGTCAAAGGGCACAGTCCTCCTCTTCTTCCGCTCTGCCGATTGGTGACCCTTTTGCAAAGCGCAGCTCGTGCAGCTGCAAAACGCAAAACAAAGATTTGAGGCGCAAAGCCTGAAGCTGGCCGCCATCAGCTACGATAGTCCGGCTATCCTGAAAGACTTCGCTGAGCGGCACAAAATCGATTTTCCATTATTGGCTGACCCCAACTCTGAAATCATTCGTAGGTTCAACGTGCTTAACACGGAAGCGAAGGGAATGACCAAAGGAATGGCCTACCCCGGATTCTTCTACGTCGACTCAAGCGGTGTTGTTCGTGAAAAGTATTTCACAGCGAAGTACACGGATCGACTGACGGCAAATAATGTTATTGCAAAACTCTTCCCGGAGTTGAGCGCGGAAGTGAGCCAGAACGTCGAAGCGCCCCATCTCCGGCTCGCGCTCGCACAATCAGATCGGAGCGTCATACCCGGTGGCAGGGTCAGCCTGATAGCCGAAATCGAGCTTGCTCCGGGTGTACATGTCTATTCTCCCGGAGTGCAAGGTTATAAGCCGATTCAGCTCACGGTGCAAGAGATTCCAGGAATCGAACTCCAGCCTGTCATTTACCCGAGCTCGAAAATGCTTTACTTGGAAGCCATCCAGGAACAGGTCCCGGTCTACGAGGGAAAGTTTCGCATCACCCGCGATCTCACGGTTATTCCGTCTCGAACTTCGGATGCAGTCCGCTCTTTGTTTTCCCATAAAAGGACCATCCCCATTACGGGAGAACTCAAGTATCAGGCCTGTGACAAGACGATATGCTACCCTCCAACGTCGGTGCCGGTGAGATGGGAGTTGCAGGTTCTTCCCCTTGACCTCAAACGATCTCCGGAGGCCATTCAGCACAAGTAGGCGATCAAACGATGGAACGAGCGATTTCTTGAGTGTTGAAAGGAGAAAGCCATGAGTGATGTCGTTTACGTCTCGAAGTCGCGCATCGAGCGAAAACAGGGACCTCTCCGCATCGCATACCTGCCCGGCGAGTCACTGCCAGTGATTTTCAGCGTTCACGGAGCCATTGCTGAGCACTACAAAATTGATCCGGCAACCTTGAAAGAGTCCCATTCCTCAACTATTGATTATGTCATTTCGGCAACCGCTGGTTGAATGATGGGCACTTTTGGAGGCGCGCTGGAAGCGCGTCAAATCGATGCCAGCAACGGAAAGCTGACCGCTGATGTAACCGGGGAGGTGGAAGCAGAGGAGGGTGTGCTTGTCATTCGCCGAATTCACGTGGCGATGCGCCTGGTTGCACCTGAGGCGGCAAGGGAAACAGTCGAGCGCACGCATGGCATTTATGCTATGCGCTGTCCCCTGTACCGGACGCTGCACAAGGCGATTCAACTCACTTCCTCCTTTGAGTTAAGGACTCCCGCTGCCGCCTCTTGAAATCAGCGAGGCAAAGAGGGCAATGAGTTGTTCGGGCCGCAAAAAATTACGGCTTCTATGTGAAAGAGAACAAGGGAGATCTGCACGATGTTGGGGCTGGACGGTGTCCACTGCTAACGGGGCCCCTGCTTTACACCGCTTTCCTGAAACTTCTGGACGAGTTGGGAATCAGACACTCTGGGGTCTCGGGGCCTTGGCGTAATCCGGAATCCCTGCGGGCATGAGAGAAGGCCTTGGTGTATAAGCGAAAATGAGCGTTACACATTCGCAACCGCAGTCCAACGAGGCCGAGCTTATAAAGAGCATCTGCGGCGGAGAGCGCGAGGCCTTCTACGAGCTGGTACATCCCTATGAGCGTATGATTTACGCGACCGCCATTTCAGTTATGAAGAATCCTGCCGATGCAGAGGAGGTTGCACAGGAAGCAGTATTGAAAGCCTTTTCGAATCTCGCTAGTTTCCGTGCGGAATCAAAGTTCAGCACTTGGATCCTACAAATTACGTATAACGAAGCAAAGATGAGATTGAAGAAGGCGCGTTCGCACCTTTATGAGTCGATTGACGATTCAGAACCAAGTGAGGGTGCGGACTATTGGCCGAAAGACTTTGCGGATTGGCGACCTATACCTTCCGAATTGTTCGAAAGGGGCGAGCTGCGTCAGGCCATACAGAACGCAACCAATTCGCTCGGTGGCATCTATCGGGAAGTCTTTTTTCTGAGGGACGTCCAGAATCTGAGCACCAAAGAAACGGCAACCATACTCGGAATTTCGGAAGGCGCCGTCAAAATTCGGCTTCTTCGAGCCCGCTTACAAATGAGGGATGCCCTCGCCCCCGGATTCGACGGTTGCTGGTTTAATGGACAACCGTATCAGAAAGTTAGGCCATGGTGAAAAAAGAAGAAGAGTCCAAATGGCGATAATTGAAATCAGTTGCGTCGAAGTGTGGCGGGAAATCTCCAACTACCTTGATGAGGAAATCTCTACTGAGATGCGCGAACGCATGGAAGCTCACTTCAAAGAATGCGCGCACTGCAAAGCGGTGCTGGACGGGACTCGAAACGTTGTGGGTCTGGTTGGTGACGGGAAATTGTTTCATACGCCCGAGGGGTTCAATAAGCGTCTGTATAATAAGATTCGGGGTCTTCCGTAACTCTATGCTCCGCGCCGTAAAGTCTGCTCTGGCCGGAACGGATCGGCGACATCTTGGTTATCCATGTACATCCATAACTTCCACTTCCCTTCTTTATTTCTCCGCCAGATGTCCACATAGCGATCTCTGCGGCGGGTTGGTTGACCGCCGTCCTTAGGAGTAAGCGTTAAGTCATGCCAACCATAGTCATGGGCTACATCTCCGTGAAGACGAATCTCGATAACAATCACAACCAGCTTCGCTGTAAAACGCTCGAACAGATTTTCTAGCCGAGTTTTCAAGGCATCCAATCCGCTCGCGCCGAATTCACACGGTTGGCCGTCGGAGAAATTAACAAAGTCGGGATCCGCAATCGCCAGTAAGCGCGACACATCCGAGAGGTTGAAACAATCCCGAAATTCGCTTTTGGCCACGTTGATTGCATACAGATCGTCCATTGCCATCTCTCCATGCTCCATCGCGATGTGATCATTGGTTCCCAAGGCACAATTCTAACGGAAGTAGCCGTTACGTGACGCTTTCCGGTTCCCCTGATGCAGAAATGCAGAAACATCTTCTCGTGGAGTGACTAGAACCTATTGACCTGCTCGGAATCAGATACCTACCTGCGAGTTGGCCAGCATTCCGTCACGAGCCCAATGTTCTATCCAATTTTCGAAGAATGCTTTGCCTCCTACATGCAACAAGCACACCTGCTTGGCGGGCAGGCGCGCTACCTCACAACGAGAATGCCGGTTCCCCGGGAGATCGCCCGGTCGTTTGATTTGGCGTTCACAGACTAAGGCGGAGGTTTTCCAAACCGCCGCCGAGTAGAGCAATTTTCACAAATGAAATCTCACCCCCAGAAGCCGACACTCTTAGAACAGCCCGATATCAGACGGAAAATGGATCGGTCGGTTTCTCTCTTAGGGCTGGTCGGTTTCCTGTGCAATGGTTGGGTCGACTAAATTTGGGGCCAACTTGGGGCCAAAACCAGGCCCTTTTAGGCCCCAATCTGGGGTTCTCGGGAGGCAAAGGCAACAGACTCAACAGGACTTTTGGTAGGGGCGGTGGGGATCGAAATTACCCTTTCCAGTATTCTCAGGGACTTGCGAAACCTTCTACGGAACAGAAAGAAACAACTTAGCACCATAGGAAACGCTTATTGCTGCCCTAAAGCTGCCTCGTTTTTTTCATCCCGCCTTCCGCATCGGCAACAACATTTCCACCACTTTACCGTGTGCTTCCCGCATCGCTTGTGGGACGGCCTGCGTGTAGATGTTCATGGTCGTCCGAATGTCCGCGTGGCGCAGTAATTCTTGCTGCACCTTCACGTCCACACCAAACGCTCGGAGCAGAGTCGAATACGTGTGTCGAAATGTGTGCCAACCTATGCGCCCGATCTTGGCCGCTTTCCCTGCGGGAACTAAATGATGTTCTTGCAGGCGTCCTGGCCAGTAGGGTTTTCCAGTCTCCGAATTGACAAAAACCCAGTCGGTGTCCATCGCCCCGGTAGCTGATCTTGCCTTGTGTTGCAACAGCAGCTCCGCAAGGATTGGATCAACTGGCATCCATTTCTTCGAATACAGAGTCTTCACGTCGTCTTCGACTCCAGCAACCCATGACCGTTGGATTTTCACCCGCAGATCATCCCAATCAAAATCGCCCCACTTCAGACCTAGCGTTTCGCTCACACGGAGCCCGAGACAGGCGGTCACGATGCACATTGTCCGAAAAGGTTCGGACACGTGCTCTATGAATCGGCGAAACTCCTCGATAGTCAATGTCCGAGGTTCGCGCTCGCGCTTGGACGAGCCCTTTATGTGAACGAGGTTCATGGGGTTGATTTGAAATGGGATCAGTTCCCACCGCATCGCCCAATTGAAGAGAACGTGCATCATGCTGCGCACATGCCCTCTACTCCTTGGCGCGAGGTTGAGGGTCTCAATCCATTTCTCAACAGCAAGAGGCTTAACCTTCGCGAGAGAAACATTTCCCCAATGAGGCTTGATGTGGTTCTTGAGCCAAGATCGATAGCGGCTCTGTGTCACACGTCGCTTGGGAATCGCTTCTCGAATATAGCGGTCTATCACCGCTCCGAAAGTTATCTCTTCCGCTGGATTTGGATTGTTGATCGACAGGCGCAGTCCTTCAGCGGCCTTCCAGGCATCGGCTTCTGCGGGATACTGCTGTACGCTTCCCACAATCACCGAGTTTTCCTTCCGCTTCCCGACTGGCGTAGTTGACCGATAAACCCACACCCAAACATCTGGACCTCGCTTGCGGGATTTCCTACGCAACCATCCAAACTGATACCGTGTCCGCTTGAACATTCGCAATGCCTCCTAGTTCGAGCGGCACGGATGGCAAGATGAATTTATCCGAGATCGCAGCCACGCGTCCAGTTCTGTTGCGCGAAAAAACCAGTGTCCGGCCACGCGGTAGCCGGGAAGCGTTCCCCTTCGCGCATAACGTTGCAATGTTTTGACGTGGATGTTGCCAAGCAATTTGGCGGCGGCTTCGCATCCAATCAATGGTTCGAATACCTGCCTCGACTCATTGACTGCGCTAACCGTCGCTGGAGCGGACAAGACTTCTTCGCCGCTTTCTCTTTCTCCCCCTGTGACGGCATCTAGCGGCGTGGAGGAAACCGACTCGCGGCCCTCGATCGCCTGGGATGCCAAGCCTGGCTTTGACTGTCGAAGTTGTGAACCTCTCCGCAGAGTCTCGGACGACGATGGCAATGAATCTACTGCAAGGCGCGAGGCATGCTGTCTTGGGGACGCTGTGCGCTCGCGCACGCCGAATTGGGTTGGACGGGACTTCATGTTTGTTAGACGGCCTTCGCAAGAACGTCTCCTTTAGCTGTTCCGTGGTTGTGGTTGTTTGTGTGTTGGTCTGCCCAGTGCCTGAAGTCGTCGTCCTTGCGGAACAGCAGCTTCAGGGCCTCGGTGATCACGTATGACGGTGAAGCATCAATGAACTCAGCATAGAGCTCTAGCTGAGTCTTTACTGATTCCTCGACACGGGCTTGGACGGTGACGGTTTTTGGTTGTTTAGGTGGTGCTTTCAAAATGGGCAACAGGCTTCTCCTTTCGTGGTCGTTCAAAATGTCAGACATTTTGTCTGACAAGTTCTCGGCGTTGCACGACGCAACCCCGCAATACGCGTTGGCGCGAAGTACCTGTGAGGGCGGGAGCGACCTCACGAAACCGGTGACGCACTGTGCGTCAAAGGGTGGGGTCGCTCCCGCCCTCCCATCGTTCCGGTCTGCATGCAGCTCGGTCCTCTTTGTAGCGTGCATCGGATTGATTTGCCTAACCATGGCGCCGCGCCCCCGTGAAGTGATTGGCGAAGTCCCCGATGAAGTAAAGGGGTGAAGAGCTCTTCACCTCGACCGCAATTGTTGAACAAGACGAGGAGAAATGAGGATGTCCGTCCGGCGCGACGGGAAAAGACTGAATCGCTCGAATCCCGGTCTGTACGAAATGTTTTGACCGCTCGTCCGATTGGTTGGGCTGGAGCGACCCCAGTGGTCTTTTGGCCACGAGCCAGTGGCAAAAAGTGGGGTCGCTCCAGCCCAACACGGTATTTTGCTCGCGTCCAAATTGATCGTCGTGCCAGGCGCAACCCCTTGTTCGTTGGGCACTTGCGCGATCGCCAAGGTGACCGCGAGGGTGACGTATAGGGTGATCTGTGTCTTTCATGCAACCTTCACCTTCACGCCCTCCAAAATATGATGGATGCCCTTTACCATCGTCCACTCCTCTACTAATAAAGAGGCTTTGAGACCGGAAAAAGTAAGAAAAAAACTTACCTCCTGGCCTACAAGAAACTCTGGCGATTCTCATCATCCTTAAGGTCCAGCTATTTCCATATACTTACTAGGGAACATCCAGTCGGGGAAAAGTGAGAAAAAACTTTCATCCCTCTAAGGGGTCCCAAACTGGAAGATAGCTCCCTGCAACAGCCCCCTACTTATTTAAGGAACATCCAAACGGCAAAAAGTAAGAAAGAATCTTCAAACTTTTTTGCACCGCCCAAGCAGGAACGCGAGATTTCGTCTGCGGCCCCTATTTATATAAGGAACATTGAGAAGGGAAAAACGGAGAAAAAATCCAAGTACTGGTACAGTTTTTTCGGGCATGCCCAGACAAGGGATCACAGTGGTACGGCTGGGAAGGTGCTTTGGGCAAGCAAGTAGCCGCACGTTTCCCGCAACGGAACCTCTGGTCCAGAATAGTTTTTGAGTGGCGTGCTACTCGGGAGCAACCCTGAATGACATCCATAGCGTGAGTTAGGGAATAGTTTGAATGGCTCCTTGCTGTCAAAGGTTGAGTTGAAAACTGTTTTGGGGTGAGCTATCGGATTGTTACAGCTATGTGGGTCGGGTGCCGGGCCGCTGGGATGTGCCGGTGGGCATCATCGTTTGATTTGTCGGGTACCGCGCTCAATTCGTACCGAACGTTCGGAAGAGAAACGTAGTCCGAGTGACCCGCGAAAGGGGTTTGCCAGGGAAGCCATTGAACGTTGCAGCCCCGTTTGCATAGCCGCCCACCACGTATTTCCACGCGAAAACAGTGTCAACACTGTTCAGGGTGATGCTGTAGATTTGTCCGGGCGTAACGCGCAAACCGCCTTTAGGAAGAACAAGCAGGACGTGGCCACAGTCTGTGACCTGCACGGTTTTTGATACATAAGCCAGCGGTTGTCCCTCTGCATTGGCCAGCGCCATCGTGACTTCAGAACTGGCCGGGCCAGCGTTGGCCACCACGAGTTCCACTTCAAGGGCGGTCAGCATTGGCAGCGACGGCGTGAAGGTCTGCGACAACGAGTTGTGCACATTTATCGACGCGTTCTTCCAAGGCGCGCTGTTCGTTTGGTCCGGTGTCGTGAATGCGTTCGGTGCGGGGGAAGTTTTAGCTGACCCGACACGAATCCTCACCGTAAAAGTAAGCCGTTTCGTCAAATCTTGATCTTGTGAGTTAATAATGGGGATTTTGACCTGCGCCTCTCCTTCGGCAGCCGCTTCGAACATGTAGACAAAAGTTGGGCCGCCGGGGTTTACCGGGGTGGCCAGCGCTACGCCGTCCAGCCGGATTACTGACGAAGAGATCTGCGGTTCGCCATATTGCCTCGGACCAACTGTTCCGAGGGTTATCTCTATCCTTTGGCCTACCGTGGCAGCCACTTGTTGGCCATTGTTCGTGAAATTGAGTGATAGCAGTTGTCGGTTGCTGCTCGTCGAGGACACACCGGCCTTTTGAACGTCGGCACAAAGGCAAGGGATCCACAAGAGGTTCATTGTCGCGAGAAAAGCTGCTAATCGTGAGGTCGTCATGGTCTCATCCTGTGCGCAAATCCATGTACACTTAGAACGGCGGCGGCCCGATTTCTTGCGGGGATAACTGCTGAGAAGGTCATTGCCTCGCGCTATGGAACTGTGACGGTTACCCGCGTCATGTGCTGGAGCGCGCCCGAGAGGGGCAAGTGGCACCAGTATGTCAGGGGCCTTGAGGGGGTAAGAAGTCTTCAACGGTGAAGGGGTAGGCAGAGTTCTGCTCTTCCATTCTCGGCCCTCCACCCGGGGTGGTCCAGAAACTGACTCGCTGCAGACGCGGGTTCTGCGCCGCTTGAGCGGCGAACGCCTGACCATACTGAAGCCGGAGGGCAGGGTCGGCGAGGTAATAAGTCTCGGGAATGTCGTAGAACTTTGGCGCTCCGAGCGAAGGCAGGGTGGCATCCGCATCATCCAAAATGCGCTGGAGGAGTTGAACGTATGTGGCGCCGGTCGAGTCGATGTAGCAGTCGAAATCTACGCGACCGGATGGGATCGGCAGATTGTTTTCGACCATGAATTTCAAGCCGCGGTATACAAAGTACATAGAACGATGCCCATCTAATATGGGGAAGAGCGCATCGACATAGCTATTGTCCAGCACAACGTCCTGCCTGCAACCGTCGCCGCCAATGAAATAAACAGACGGCCGGATACCGGCCTGCAACGCACCAGACACGAAATGGGGGTAGTTCGTGGCGAGAAACCAACCACTGTTGAAGATCGGCCCAGGTGGCGTCGTTGAATCAGGGAGATTAGCTTCGGAGAGAAAAAAGATTGTTTCCACTAATTTGACGCCGTCCGGCCGGGTCACATCGCCCACGGCAGCCAACACCTGGTCTGTTGTGGTCTGAGTCCGAGATGCGAATTCTGCAGGGCTGAGATTAAAAGGACCAAGAGTAGTAGTTGGCGAACCTATTGTGAAGTCGGACGCGCCCAGCCATTCGAGAGCAATGTCCAGCCGCAACCGGTTGCCCCCAGCACCTTGAATCGCCGCAACGTCTTGAGCATAGGCGTGGAGATTGGCGGCTTCCTGGTCCGTCATGGGAAACGTTGCCCGCCAAGTTTCCCCAAGGTTCGAAGTGCCCGGGTAGGTTACAAACCAGATGCTCGTGTGTAAAAACGTAGCGCCGCGGTCGGCCATGCCCTGGAGTTGCGCCTGCACGGTTTGCCGCACCTGTGGCTGATTGTAGATGGTGATAAAAGCGGTGCTGTTGGAATCGGCGCCGTAGGCGTGGTAATCGACGCCAACATCGTAGCCAGCGACGTGACCCACAGGGATAAGCGTCGCTGAATTCGACTTTGACGCATCGGCGACAGATGTCGCAGTGACCGTGATTGATGCGCCGCCCGAAGACAGCGTTGTGGGGGCCGTATACGTGATCGCTGTACCGCTTGGCGTTGAGTTTGTTGAAAGCGTGCCGCACGACGCGGTGGGACAAGAAACCGCCCAAGTCACGCCGCCGCTGCTCGGATCGTAATTTACGGTCGCTGCGAGTTGCTCTGTCGATGCGGACTGCACTACGGCTGTGCCCGGTGAAACGGAAACCGAGATCGCCGGGAACGTGACCTTGGCCGAAGCCGTTTTCGTTGGATCTTTAGCGGAGGCGGCTACGACGGCTTCAATCACGTTACTTGCTGGCGGCACGGCAGGTGCAGTGTAGGTTGTAGGCACTCCGCTTGGCGTTGAAGCTGGTGACACTGTGCCGCATGGGGCCGTGGGGCATGACACAGACCACTTGACTCCGCTGTTGCTCGAATCGTTGCTCACGTTGGCAGTGAGGTCTGCAGTAGCTCCCGCCTGCACAGTGACCGGGGTTTGGGAAATCGACACGCTGATGGACGGGGGCGGAGGACTCGAAGAGCCGCCACCGCAGGCGACAAGAACAATCGGCAAGCAATACGCCAAGTTTGCAATGGAGAGATTGGACCTCATTGATTTCCTCCACTGTTCGATAACGAATAAGGTGGATTGTGAACCGTGATTCTCACTTTATCCCTCCGTACAGTGAAAGAGACCGTCTCGGAGTGAGCTAAGGAACTGCGACGCTCACCTGAGTCGCATGCTGGATTGCGCCTGAGGTAGCTGTAACCGTGACGGTGTAATTCAGTAATGGTGGCGGAGGTGGAGGTGGAGGGTTGATCCCCCCTCCGCATCCGGCTTGCAAAGCAACAAAAGCGAGGAAAACGGTGCACCGCAGCCAGGGGTTGCGCCTACCATTTCTCGACTTGCCGTCGGCTAGACCTAGTCCGATTAGAGCAAGTGAGAATGGAAGAAAAACAGCATAGAGAGACCGCGAAAGTTTGGCTTCGCCTGAGGGTATAAGCTCTGCCAACTGTGTTGGTGCCGTGACTGTGAGGGTCGACGAGGCGGAGTTTGCACCAGGCGTAACGGAATTCGGAGATAGAACACAAGTTGCCGTTGGTGTCGGTCCGCTGACTGTACAGGCGAGTTGAATAGCGCTTCCAAAGGACCCATTTTGTGAAGCAATGGTGATGACGTCGGTAACTTGACCTCCGCGCTGCGCCGTCAAGCTGGCCGATGCGGGGCTTAACGAGAAGTCGGGCGGAGTGGACGCGATTATGGTGATACTCGCTTGAGCGGACTTGGTCGGATCAGAAATACTCGTTGCTGTGACAATTGGGTGGAGCGACGTTGAATTTGGCACCTGGTATGTCGCTGAAGTCGAGGATGTTGAGGTAAAGCTTCCGCGACAAGCGGGAAATTCCACACACCCGGTACTGGCGCTCCATGAAACACCGAGATTCGACGGATCATTGCTTACTGAGGCTGTAAAGGTCTGGGTACCACCTTCCACTACCGTGGCTGACATGGGTGAAACCGTGACGCTGATCGGCGGATCTGCGGGGGTAGCTCCGTGTATCACGGTCACATTGCCGCTTATGACGTTTGCCACGTAGATGTTTCCGGTAAGCGGATCAACTGCCACCGCGGCCGGTGTGTCAGTTTTCGCGTTGGGATCGGTCATCGTGGTCGTGGAGTTGGTGGCTCCGTCGATGAGGGTTACGCCGCCGTTGCCGGTCAGCGTAGAACTGTTGCCGTTTGTCACCCAAATCTGATTGCTTCCGGAGTCCACAGCCACGTCAAGCGGCGCAAGGGCGTTGGGATCAGTGACCGTCCTTATGGAATTCGTGGCGCCGTCAATCACGGTTACGTTGCCGTGGTTGGCACCCGGATAGTTGCCCTCATTGGCGACATAGATTTTGTTGGTTCTTGTGTTCACGGCCAGGGCAACCGGAGTAATTGCGTTGGGATCGCTGACCGTCGTGGTGGAGTTGGTCGCGCCATCGATCACTGTGACATTGCCTACGTTATTGCTGAGTCGGATTATTCCGTTATTGGCGACGTAGATTTTGTTGGTCACTGTATTCACCGCGACAGCAACCGGACCAAGCGTGCTCGTACTGGAAACCGGAACGGAAGTCGTGGAATTCGTGGCGCCGTCAATCACGGTAACGTTGCCGCTGTTTGCGTTTGCCACGTAAATCTTGTTGGTCACCAAATTCACGGCCACGGCAACTGGAAAAGCGGCGTTGGGATCGGTGACCGTGGTGGTCGAGTTCGTGTCTCCATCAATAACGGTGACATTGTGACTGGAGTTGGTGACATAGATCCGATTCGTGAGCGGGTTCACCGCTACGGCCGACGGGAACGTCGCGTTGGGATCAGTGACTGTGGCCGTGGAGTTGGTGGCTCCGTCAATCACAGTGACGCTACCCCTGATGTTCATCAACGCGTTGCCGCGGTTCGCGACGTAAATTTTGTTCGTCACCGAATTCACCGCGACGGCGATAGGCGTTAGGCCGACGGGCACCGTGGTGGTGGAGTTCGTGCCGCCATCAATCACGGTGACGCTCTTGCTGGCAGAGTTCGTCACATAAATCTTATTGGTCGCTTGATTCACGGCCACAGCAGCCGGACTGGTGCCCACCGAGACCGTACCGGTCACCGCCTGCGCCAAAGCGGATTCCGGGCAGACAAGCAGCAGGCTTACGGCCAAGAATTGGCAAATTCGGATGCGCGATACGCGATTTCTTGATCTCATTAACCAACCTCCTCATTCCAACGGCCCGAGTTTCTCCGCAGCCAACGCGTCTTACTTTTCTCCGGCGGATTCACACGTACCGACTAGCGATCGATGTTTTATCAGGTTCGTCATACAGCCTTTGATTCACCGTCAAAGTGTCGCAACGTCTCGACTGTGCTGTGGCTATGCCTCCGGCACAAGCACTGCCACCCTACCCCGTAGCCGGGGCAGATTCTTGCTGCGGTGCTTTAGCTGGCGTGCTGACTTCTAGCCGCAAGGCAAGGAACATCACGCGTCCGCTCACCTCCTCAGAAAATTCGCCGCCATTACTTTCAAAGCTGAGCCGAATCCCTTCCACCGAACGTTCGCGGGGCACATCTCCCAGCGCGCAGTTCACTTGCAGCACCGCGGTCTTTGTTACTCCCGACATCGGCAGAAACCGAATACGGAATACTGCGAGACCGCCAGTCGGCATAGGGTGAAAGGAAATCGGCAACCGTTTCTGGCCCAACGGTCGGGGGCCAAGGTCTATGCCTTGTTGCCGAAGTGCGGCAGGCGCAATGCCGTAAGAGTCGAAGCTCAGCAGTTCATTGGCGAGCCACACGCCGCTTTCGAGCACATTCCCATTGGGCGACTTGTGAGTGTAGGTTCCGGCGGCCTTCACCGACTTGGCCTGCGCGTCGAACGTGCCCGCGCCGCTCAACTCGTAGCTGTCGCCTTGAATGCCCTTGGCGGTCGCGGGGCAAGTGGAAGAATCGCCGGGATCGCAAAGGAAACCAGTAGCCAGCAGGAAGATGTAGTTGCTGTTGTTTCTCTGCGGCGCCGCCGGAAAGGCGAGTGAAAGGATCACGAAGCACGGCACCAAGGCCGTGGTGAAAACGCGGGGCAAGAATTTCCGCAGGTCAAACACCAGGATCTCCTATCGTCACGGCCGCGAGCGGTGCGGTTAAGAACCGCACAGTTACGCGGAGAACCAAGACAAAACAAATCCGTTCCCGGCTAGCGATCCCACTCCCGGTCTGCGAGGCGTAGGAATCCGTGAGACACACCGTTCGCGTCAATCTCCCATCCGGTGATCGCGTCGACCGGATTGTTGCAAAAAGGAACGGTGCCCTGGCCAGGCCCTGTACCCGCGCCAGGAACGTCGAACACGGTGATGGCACCGTGGTGCGCCCGTATGAAACCGTGGCTGACGCCGTTGGCGTCGATGTAGTTTCCCGTGATGGTCCCTCGCGTGTTGATGGCCTCGGGAACGGTGCCCTGACCGGGGCCTGTGCCCGCACCCAGAATGTCGATCGTCGTGATGGTGCCGTGCGGAGCCCGCACGTAGCCGTGAAACGAATTGCTCGGGTCAACGTAAGCCGACATGACCGTACCCTCTGGGTTGATGCCCCCGACAAAGGTGCCCTGCCCGGGGCTCGTGCCCGCGTCCGGAACATCAAACGTCGTGATGGTCCCGTGCGGAGTCCTCACGTAACCGTGATTCACACCGCTCGCGTCGGTGTAGAATCCCGCGAGCGCTCCCGCTGGGGTGAGACCTTCGACGCTTGCAACAAAGGTGCCCTGGCCGGGGCCTGCGCCTGCGCCGAGAACGTCGAACGTAGTTATGGTGCCGTCCTCAGTCCGGACAAAGCCATGGAACACGCTGCTTGCGTCAGAGTACTCTCCAGCGATCACTCCTTCCGGATTGATGTCTTCCGCTGATGTGCCCTGGCCGGGGCCTGTGCCCGCTCCAGGAACGTCGAGTAAGGTGAAAGTGCCGTGGGGAGATCGCAGAAAACCGTGATTCACACCGCTCGCGTCGGTGTAGGTTCCCGCGATCGCCCCTGCTGGGGTGATAGCGCCGACGCCTGCAACAAAGGTGCCCTGGGTGGGGCCTATGCCCGCGCCCGGAGCGTCGAACGTCGTGAAAGTGCCGTCTGGAGCCCGCAGAAAACCGTGATTCACACCGCTCGCGTCGGTGTAGGCTCCCGCGATCATCCCGTGCGGGTTGATGCCGAGGCCGAAAGTACCCTGGCCGGCGGCTGTGCCTGCGCCCGGGGCATCGAACGTGGTGAAGGCTGGCTCTTGAGCCCTTGCAGAGAGGCCCAGCGCCAGCGTGGACAGCGCCAGGCAAATTACGAGCGCTCCTTTTCGTCGAGTTGCTGAACAGAATTGGGCGAAAGCAAGTCGGTTTGTCATAAGTGGTTCCTCTTCTTGGCAACGCATGCAGGTCCAGGTGAACATCGAGCAGGACGATGGCTGATCCTGGCCGCGTTTTCTGCCTCTAGCTGGTTAACGCGACGTTTCTGGTGAAAACCGGACATTGGGTGTGCAAAATTGCCCGAAACATGTGGAAACCGGCGTAGAATTCTTTCAATTGTCTTGGTTGGGATCGAGGAGGCTAGAGTGGAGCCCTCGCCTGCGGATGTAACGTCCTTGCTCAACAAGTTGGCGGATGGCGACCAGGAGGCTGCTGCCCGGCTTGTTCCCCTTGTCTATGAGGAGCTGCGGCGATTAGCAGTTCGTCGCCTCCGGCACGAGCGCCCCAACCATACCTTACAAGCAACCGCGCTGGTGCATGAAGCGTATGTGAAACTCGCGGCGCAGAGAGATGCAAAATGGCAGAATCGAGCACAGTTTTTCGGCGTAGCTTCTCAAGCAATGCGCCGAATCCTGGTCGATTACGCACGCGGACAACAAAGAATTCGCCGGGGAGGCAAGCAGCAAAAGGTGTCGTTGGATGACGTCTTGCTGGTTTCACCGGATCGAAGCGAAGAGGTACTGGCCTTGCATGAATCTCTATCACGGCTGGAGAAGCTTGATGGTCGTCAAGCTCGAATCGTCGAATTGCGTTACTTCGGTGGATTGAAGGTCGAGGAAGTTGCCGAACTGGTTGGCATCTCGACGAAGACCGTAATGCGTGAATTGAATGTTGCGAAGGCTTGGCTCTATGGAGACCTGAAAGAACGCAGTGCGGAACCCGAACCGCGGACAAAGGGTGAGGGACCTGGCTAAGGCGGCCTCGACTATATCCTCCAAGCCTGACCCCTCATGCACAGAACTTTTGTCCGTTTTTTCGCATAAACGTCGCGTTAACTATTAGGAGAGCGTGTTTTCCAGCGGACGCCATGCAGATGACTCCAGACAACTGGAACACGGCGAAAGAACTGTTTGAGGCCGCTCTGGAGTTGGACTCTTCGCAGCGTTCGGCGTTTCTGGCCGAAAACTGTCGCGAGGAGGGTGTACGACTGCAAGTCGAGAGACTGCTTAACGACTACCAAGAGGCTGGCAGCTTTCTAGACGTTCCGGCATCAAACGCCCTTGAGCAGATTCAGAGAGAAGACGCATCCCTCTTGCACTCGCTTCCTGTCACAGCCACAAGCGCGGAAGCAGAAAATCCCATGGTCGGGCGCCAGCTCGGAGCTTACAAGCTGATGAGGCGTGTGGGACAAGGCGGCATGGCGGCTGTTTTTCTGGCTGCGCGGGCCGATGACGAATACCACAAGCAGGTGGCGGTCAAGCTGGTGCAACCGGGATTGGACAGCCGTGACCTCTTGAACCGCTTTCGCACGGAACGCCAAACTCTGGCCGGTCTGGACCATCCGAACATTGTCAAGCTGCTCGATGGCGGTAGCACGCCCGATGGCATGCCCTTCCTGGTAATGGACTATGTGGAGGGCAAACCGATCGATGAGTATTGTGACCAGCACAAACTCTCGGTTGACGAACGCCTGCATTTGTTCGGCAAAGTGTGTGATGCCGTACAGTATGCCCACCAGAACCTAGTGATTCATCGTGACCTGAAGCCGAGCAACATTCTGGTCGTTGGCGACGGTACGCCGAAGCTGCTCGATTTTGGAATTGCAAAGGTCCTAAGTCCAGAGCACTCGGCCCAGGGGTTGCAGCTTACGCAAACGGGCGCACGGTGTATGACACCGGCGTATGCCAGCCCGGAGCAAATGCGCGCCAAGCAGGTCACGCCCTCGACGGATATTTACTCGCTTGGGGTGGTGCTATACGAGCTCTTGAGTGGCCATCGACCCTACCGGCTGACGGAGCATACTCCGGCTGAAATCGAGCGCGCGATTTGTGATCAGGAGCCGGAGAACCCGAGCACGGCCGTAAGCCGAGTGGAAAATGATACTTCTTCCGATGGCAGGCCTATCACCAGGACCCCCGAGTTGGTAAGTCTGGTCCGCGAAGGTCAACCAGACAAACTACGTCGCCGGTTGCGAGGAGATCTGGACAACATTGTTCTAAAGGCATTGCAAAAAGAGCCGCAGCGTCGGTATGAATCAGTGGCAGATTTTTCGGAGGACATTGGCCGTCACCTGCAGCATCTACCGGTAAGAGCGCGACCGAGCACGTTCGCTTACCGAGCTTCGAAGTTCATCCAAAGGCACAAGGTTGAGGTCAGTGCGGCCCTCGTGATCCTGGTTGTAATCGCCGCCACAGCCGCTTTTACCTTCAATCCTCTCGGGTCCCGCGCACGTCTGGCGATGGGCGGTCCCCACTCGAGAATCCAATCGCTGGCCGTTCTTCCGCTCGCGAATCTTTCCGGCGATCCTGCTCAAGAGTACTTCTCCGATGGGATGACCGACGCGCTGATTACCGATCTCGCGCAGATAGGATCACTGAAGGTGATTTCGCGCACCTCTACCTTGCAGTACAAGCAAACCAAGAAGACTCTGCCGGAAATCGCGCGTGAATTAAACGTGGATGGAATTGTGGAAGGAACAGTGCAACGCGCTGGCAATCACGTGCGGATCACCGCGCAGCTTATCCACGGTCCTTCGGATAGGCACGTCTGGGCCAACAGTTACGAACGGGATGTGAGCGACGTGCTGACCATTGAACGGGACGTTACACAGGAGATCGCCCGTCAAATCCAGGCGCAGGTTACGACACAGTACGCGGCGTCACTTCAGCAGTCTCGGCCGGTAAATCCAAAGGCCCTGGACGCCTACCTTCAAGGCAATTACCACTTGAATCGCCAAGGCAGGGGCGGAGGTGATGAAGAGAAAAAGAAAGCCGCGGAGTACTTCCAGCAAGCCATTGATGCCGACCCCAATTTCGCCCCCGCTTACAATGGGTTGGCCAATGCCCATTTCAATCTCCTATGGCCTTCAAGTGAGGATGCAAAGATTGTAAGAGTTGCGGCGGAGCGGGCCGTGGAACTCGACCCTGCCTTCTCTAACGCACGGGTGACCTTAGGCCACTTAAGATTATGCTCCTGGGATTTCCGCACGGCCGAAGACGAATTGAGGAGAGCCGTCGCGCTCAACCCTAACAATGCCAGCGGCCACGAGATTTTAGGCGATTTTCTCAACGACATCGGACGCCTCGACGAAGGTTTGAGGGAGAATCAAATTGCCCAAGAACTCGACCCGAACCAAGACCATCTGATGTTCGCTCTGGATTCCCGGCGCGAGTACGACCGTTCCATCGCGTGGATTCTGATGATGCTTAAGGGTGACCCGGATAACGGCTATTTCCACCACAACCTCTTTCGCAGCTATGTGGAAAAAGGAATGTACAAAGAGGCTATCGAAGAACTCGAAAAGACGCTTAGCCTCTTTGGACTTCAAGAAAGCGCTGCTCGCATCCATCAGGCCTTCGCCAATTCGGGCTATCGCGGTGCGATGCAGCAATATGCCGAGGAGTTGGAGCAGCTCGCCGCGATGAAGCAAGTGTTTATTCCGATTAATTTAGCCGAGGTCTATGCGGCCTTGGGGAACAAGGACCGCGCCTTTTATTGGTTGGAACAAGCGTACGCACATCACGACATCGTGGCCGTAGCCAACGGTCTTGGCCTGGAGATGATCAATGTGGATCCCATGATGGACCCCCTCCGCTCTGACCCGAGATTCAAGGACCTGGTCCGGCGCATGGGTCTGTTGACGTAAGCAGAGACCAGATGAGCGATACGGCTGAAAGATTCGCGCATGTCCTTGCTTTCATCCTCTCGGCGTGGCTCGCGCTCTTGAGCATTACCCACCCGCTTTTCGCTCAAACCACCGTCGGCACGGGTAGCATTGTAGGTACGGTGAGCGACCCCTCAGGTGCAGTAGTCAGCGGAGCCGCTATCACGATTAGTAACTTCGCTACCGGACAAATCATTCGTCTGACCACGAATTCAGCCGGCGCATTCAACTCAGGCGCTCTGATTCCGGGCGACTATAAAACGCGAATTGCGTCCGCTGGCTTTCGTTCGGCGGAAGTGCCAACAACGGTACTCCTTGGCAACACAGCCACGGTAAATGTGAGCTTGCAGCTCGATAACGAGAGGCAGGTAGTCAAAGTGCAAAGCTCCGCCCTGCGGGTGAACACGGAGCAGGCTGCTGTGCAAGGCGTGTTAAATGGAGAGCAGATTGAAAACCTTCCGGTCAATGGCCGAAACTTCCTGGACCTGGCGCAGTTGGAGCCGGGCATCCAGATCCAGGACGGAGCGAACTTCGGAATCGGTAAGGACGGTTATTCGTCGATCTCCATTGGCGGACGATTCGGCCGGACCGCTCGCATTGAGGTGGATGGTCTCGACGTGTCGGACGAAATATTCGGGTCGACAACGATAAATTTTCCTGCGAGCGGCATCCAGGAATTCCAACTCAGTCAGTCGAGCATGGATCTTTCCACAGAGCTGACTACCTCCGGCGCGGTGAATGTGGCTACACGGTCAGGCACGAACGAGATTCATGGCGAGGCCTTCGGTTTTTTCCGCGATAGCTCGCTGGCTGCGGCATTGCCCGCGCCTTCGGGGCTGTCAGAGCCCTTTCAACGCTCCCAGTACGGCGGGCGGCTGGGCGGGCCAATTATCAAGAACAGGTTCTTTTACTTCCTCGACGGAGAGCGCACCCAGCAGCACTTGCAGGCGCCAGTAATCGTGGGCCCTCCCTTCCAACAATATTCCGGCAGCTTTAGTTCGCCGTACCATGAGAACAACCTCATGGCGAAAGCGGATTATCAGCTTTCCCAGTCAGCTCATGCGTTCTATCGCTTCAACTATTTTGAGAACTCATTTACCGCAAACGGAGTGTTTGGCTTTTCGGTGTACGACGGCAAGAATGTCACGAGGACGCACGTGGGCGGGCTCGACTTCAATAGTGGGAGCTTCACCCACAGCTTCCGATTTGGATACTTGAAAACGGAGCGCAACATCGTTGATGGAACCAGAGGCAGTGGTCTGCCTCTGGCCGACTTCCCATTGGAAATACAGATGGGCAACACGGGATTGCTGACTGGGCCCAGTTACAATGCGCCGACGACGATTCTGCAGAGCGACTTCCAAGCGAAGTATGACGGCAGCAAGATTTTGGGGTCGCACATAATTCGCTACGGGATCGACTTCAACCGTATTACTGCTGGTGGCCTCGTTCGTTTCTTCAGCCTGGCGCCGTTTCTGTTCACGAATGTTGGCGCGTCCGAAGTGAATTTCGCAGCCAACGGACCCTTTATCTGTACCTTAGCTAGCGGAGCGACGGTGACCGGGAGTAGCTGCCCAATGAACTATCCCGTCGAATTCGTCCAAGTCAGCAACGGGCTCGGCTATGTGACCCCCACACCAGGATTAGGCCTTCCGGCCGGCAGCTATTTTTACAACCGCCTCGGCATATACGCGGGTGACAGTTGGAAATGGAAGAAGAACTTCACCTTGAATTATGGCCTGCGATACGTGCGTGAGCCTGGCCGCAGCGACAATGAGTATCCTGCTATTCCGCAGCTCAGTGCGTTAATACCTGGACTTGGCAATCGAGTGCGCCAACCGGATTTGAATTTTGCGCCACAACTGGGTTTTGCCTGGGACCCAGCAGGCAACGGCAAAACCGCGATCCGCGGCGGCATCGGACTCTACTACGAGAATGTGCTCACTAGTATTGCGTCGGCAGATCCCGCATTGCGTGCGCCAACCGGCGATGTCTTCCTCCAGGTACCGTACGCCTGCAACGGAACGGCAACACCGGTAGCCGTGCCCATCCCAGGAGGTGCGCTCCAACCAACATTCTGCAGCGCGATGGTTGGCGGCATTCTCACCAACAATCCGGTTGCGATCGGGACGGTGGTGAACCAGATCGCCGGGTTCCAGAAGCAATATCAAGCCGACTATCCCTATAATTTGAGAGCACCGAATCCGAATTACGTGGGAACGCTTCTGAGCCGGGGTTTCGGAATTGGCTTGAGTGCAAGCATGTATGATCCAAATTTCCGGACGCCGCGCTCCGCGCAGATGAACGTTGGTATCGAAAGAGAAATCCGGCCGGGCATGATTTTCAGCGCCGATTTTGTGCGGAATGTGCAGACACATTACCTCCTCGGAATCGATGAGAACCACACCGGCGACATACACTATTTCAACAAAGCTGCGGCGCGGCAGGCGATTGCCACAACTCTCGCCAAGTGCGGAGTACTAACTGTAGATCAAGCCATCCAGGCCTGCCCGGGCCTGTATCCGGGCGGGGGAGGCGCCAGCATGGCTGACTTCGCCAATAATGGGTTGACCTCGTCCGCCGATTTCGGCCGGCCTTGCGCCGAGGCAATCGGCTACCCCTGCGCCTTCCCAGGTATCAATCCCAATGCGCCACCATTGCCCTTCTTCGAGCCGGTTGGACGTTCCGTTTACGACGGGCTACAAACCAAATTCACGCAGAATGCGCAGCACCCATTCCGTGGCGTACGCACGCTGAACTTGCAGGTCTCGTACGCATTATCTCGGTTCGACAACAGCGGAGGGAGCACGCCCGTCAACCCGATCGCCTCCGACCAGGACTTCGGCCTCGGCGCGACTGACAATGCCAATCCCAACCGCTTTTTCGGACCTTCCGTGTTGGATCGCACCCACCAGATTTCCTTCGGCGGCTACGTAGACTTACCGCGAGGATTCCAATTAGGAATGATTGGACATTTCTGGAGTCCGCTCTCCACTTCTTTGGTAGTACCGAATACAAATCTCGGGCCGGGAGAAATCTTCCGCACAGATTTTACGGGCGACGGCACCGTGCAGGACCTTCTTCCCGGAACACATGTGGGGAGCTTTGATCGCGGGATCAACGCATCGAACATCAACACCGTAATCACAAACTACAACAACACCCATGCGAATCAGCCGACGCCGGCAGGCCAGGTGCTAATCCAGAAAGGCTTACTCACCTTGCAACAATTGCGGCAGCTCGGCGCTGTGGCCCCCATCGTGGCGCTCGCGCCGTCTGGTCAAGTGAACCTCTCCTGGTTGCGCGCGTTCGATTTGAAGGCCGGTTGGTCGTGCACAATTAAAGAGCGGCTGAATCTCCAACCCAGTGTGGGCTTCTACAATCTTTTCAATTTCGCCAATTTTGATCTGCCGGGCAACATGATGAACGGGCTGTTGACTGGAGCTGTCGGCCAGATTAACGGCACCACTGCGCAAGGGCACAACGTAAATCGTGTGGGTGTTGGAACAGGGGTCTACTCGCTTGGCGCTCCCCGCCAGATCGAATTCGGCCTGCGGCTGACCTTCTAGTGCCGACCTGCTGCACCACTTTGCCTTTGCTGAAAGCCAGTCTGTGCTTTAACTACCGAGTCGACAATCCGGAAACTATCCAGAAATTTCAACGGATATGCGTTGGTGTGCCATCCGTGCCACTCAGAATTGTCTACTGACCAACGCATTCCCGCTCTTAATGCTGCCTTTTGCTGCCTCGCGGAATTCGCAAATCCTTTGGAAAGAATGAGAAAGCTGGTAGGGGCGGTGGGGATCGAACCCACGACCTTCGGCTTAAAAGGCCGCTGCTCTACCACTGAGCTACGCCCCTAAAGTGGTTTCAACATCTTACATTGAAAAGATTCACCGCGCATCCCGCAGGCCAGAGCGTTGAAATTCACCAGAATGTGATTTCGCGAGCCAGGCACAACGACCATGCGCTCGACGGCGGGAACGAAAGGCGAATGGAACTGGCACCGAGTCGCAACAGCCTTGTGGCGGGAGTCCCGTAGCCGACAGCTGGCAGCGGATTTGGCAGACTGTCTGGGCCCTGGCAGACGCCAACCGGCGCTTCGATGCATGATATCGATTTTTTTTCTTGACAACCCAACGCAATGCCATAATATGGCACGCGTGCCACAATCTAAGACAAGCGATTCCCCCTACAAGGTCCAGGTTCTCGATCGCGCTTTGGCGGCCCTGGCGATCTTGGCCAACAGCTCAAGCGATTGCAGCCTGGCGGAACTCTGCCCGGCCCTCAAGCTCCACAAGAGCACCGTCCACCGGCTGATGATGGTGCTGGAGCAGCACCGGCTGGTGGTCAAGAACCCGGATACAGGTCGGTACCGTTTAGGGCTGCGCCTTTACGAGCTGGGATCCCGGGCCATCGATGGGCTTGACCTTCGCGGACGGGCGCGGCCTTATCTGGACCGGCTGCAGGACGAATTTGGAGAGACGGTGTTCTTTTGCATTCTGGACGAGGGGCAGGTTTTTTACGTAGAAAAGGTCGAATCGCAGCGCAGCGTGCGCACGGCATGCACGGTTGGAAGCCGCGCGCCAGCGTATTGCACGGCGGTGGGCAAGGCCATGCTAGCGGAACTTCCGGATGCGGAGGTGAGCAAGATTGTGCGGCGCTGGGGTTTGAAGGCGGTCACGCCAAACACGATCACCACGGCTAGTGCACTGAAAACGGAGCTAAAGACGGTGCGGGCGCGGGGCTATGCCATTGATGATGAAGAAAAAGAGGAAGGTTTGCGCTGCATAGGAGCAGCGGTGCGTTCGCATTCCGGAAAGCTGGCTGCGGCCATGAGTGTTTCTGGGCCGGCGTTCAGGATGACTAAAGAGCGGGTTCCTGAGATTGGCCGCGCGCTGATGGAAGCAGCGGGCAAGCTCTCCGCGGAATTGGGATATCAGGCGGCACCAGCGGAGTTGATGCACAGCGCAGCGAATTAAGCGGGGGTGAAAGAGCCGGCGCAAGCCGGTTTTTTTGCGGCCTGTATTGGAAGTGGGATGCAGTCTCATAATGTGGTACGGCGCACTCCGGCGAGGCGGAGCGGCTGGACCGCATCTCGGGAGAAGGAGAACGGAACACGCGCAGAGGTGCACTGCGCACGGATAGGAGATAGCGATGCGGGGAAAATTCGGAGTGGGAGTCGTTTTCTGTCTGGTAGCTGTGCTGCTTCCCAACATCTTGAGGGCGCAACTCACCACGACCACGATCTATGGCCGAGTGACCGATGCAAATGGCGGCACGATCGGGGGCGCTCAAGTGACGGTAACGAACACCGACACAAACCTCTCGCGAACGGCGCAAACGAGCGGCGAAGGCGAGTACAGCGTCGAATTCCTTCCAGTTGGCAACTACAAGGTGGAGATTACGGCCCAATCATTCAAGAGATTCGTGCGAGCCGGCGTCGTGCTGGAAGTGAATGTGCCCGCCCGTATAGACGCGACGTTGCAGTTGGGAGACATCAACCAGACGGTCACAGTCTCCGAGAGTGTACCGCTGGTGAACACCACCAGCCCGGAACTCGGGCGCACCATTGAGAATCAGGAAGTCGTTAACCTGCCGCTCGTAAATCGCAACGCGTATCAATTGCTGCAGCTCACGCCAGGGGTTCAGAACAGCAGCTTCAATCCGGGCCAGCCAAATCCGGTGATCACCCTCGGATACCCGGAGCAGCGAACCTTCATTAATGGCGGCGTGGACGGCGGAGCAGGGTCGGTAAGCTATTACCTCGACGGCGGAATCAACATGACCGGGTTGCGAAACACGGGCAACATTCTTCCTAATCCGGATGCTATTCAGGAATACCGCGTCGAAACGAACAACTACAACGCGGAGTACGGGAAAATGTCCGCCGGCGTCATAACGGTGCTTACAAAAACCGGCACGAACAATTATCACGGCGGGCTATTCGATTATTGGCGGACCGATGCCCTGAACGCCGCTCCATGGAACTCGACAGTTGGTACTCCTCCTCTGCGGCGCCAACAATTCAGCGGGACTTTTGGAGGCCCGATCCGAAAAGACAAGACCTTCTTCTTCGGCTCCTACCAGGGCCTGCGCCAGCTCAGCAGCTTCCTGTTCACCGGCGCGACGTTGCCAACCGCGGCGGAGGCGGGAGGAAATATGGCCGCCCTTCTAAAGGGCGGTTCCTTGCCGAGCCAGTACACGTGCGGTTCTACGACGGTGATCTGCTCTTCGTTGCTGGATCCAGTCGCCAAGACGCTGCTCACTTCAAGCGTTTTCCCCAATATCCCCACGGGGGGTACTGGCGCCTTCCAGGCGGTGGCCCCGAGTCCGTACAACACGGATGAGTTTCTGATTAAGGTGGATCACACTCTCACCAGTAACCAACGCCTGAGCGGAAGCTACTTCTATACGAGCGGAAACAATCAAGTTCCTCCTCTGAATTCAACCACCGGCCAACCCAACGGCAATGTCCCCTGGGACGTGCAACAATTCACCTGGCGGCAGCAAAACGTGAACCTAAGCGATACTTGGACGGCCAAATCCAATTTGTCGAATCAGTTGTGGCTCGGCTACACGCGCAACATCGCTGGACGAATAAACCTGCCAGGCACATCACTGGGCGATCTGGGTTCCGAATTCACGGTCCAGGGACCGCATTCGCTCCCGCAGATTTCCGTAACGGGATTCTTTACGGCAGCCAGCGCCATCGCCGGGCCTGTCGCCAGTTCAAACTTCTATTCCGTGCGGGACGTGGTCAACTTAACCCACGGCCGGCATTCGATTTCTTTCGGAGGCGACGAAACTCTCGATAAAGACATTCAGCAAACCTTGTTGAATAATTACGGCGTGTTTGGCTTTAATGCCACGAATATAAAGGACGCCGCGTCGGGCAAGACTCTTGCAGTTCCCGCGCTCGCGAATTTCGTGATGGGTCTGCCGACGTCTGTCTCGCAGGACGCCCCGGTGACCGGCTACACGAACAATTGGAGCACGGGGTTATTCGCGCAAGACAATTTCCGAATCTTCCCGCGCCTGACTCTCAACCTGGGTGTGCGCTGGGACATTCAGACCCCGCCCACAGATCCTCAGAATCGAGGGACCAGCTTCCAGGTGGGAGAACAATCGACGGCGATTCCGGCGGCTCCGCAGGGCGCCCTGTTCAATGGCGATCCAGGCGTTACGCGCGGCATCGTGCCTGTCCGGTGGCATCATGTTTCGCCCAGAGTCGGATTTGCTTGGGACCCGTTCGGTGACGGTAAAACCTCGATCCGAGCCGGTGCCGGAGTGTTTTACGGCAGCGTTTCGGGCAACGAATGGAACACGGTGACCAATTTCGAGCCTTCCGCCGTGCGCTTCGGTTTCACCAACGTGACCCAGCAAGTGACAGGTTCCGGCTTGACTGCCGTGCCACAGGGCGCGACGCTTTCATGCCCCTACAATAAGCTGGTGGCGAAAAATGCCTCAGGCACGCCGCTTGGGCCGACGGTGATTTGTGCTGCGGGGAGCGGCACCGGGGTAAGCGGGACCGATCCATTTCCGTTCGTTCCGCCTCAGTTTCTCACTCCCGGAGGGCCGTTCTTCGGTTTTTCGAAGAATTTCCAATGGCCGTATAGCTATCAGTTCAATTTATCCGTCCAGCGGCAAATTACCTCGAATTTCACAGTGTCCGCGGCTTACGTGGGCAATCTGACCCATGATCTGCCCTTCGCACAAGACATCAATGCCCCTGCTACGGGCGCTCTAGCGCCCGCCTGCGCGACCAGCGCTGGCGCGAATATCGTGAATCGCCGACCGATCGACAATACGGGGGTGGCCACTTGCGCTGGTCCGGGAAGCCCGTTTGGCACTGTTTTGCTTGTGCAATCCAATCAAACGGCCTCGTACAACGGCTTGCAAGCAACAGCACAACTAAGGGTGACCCATGGTGTGATGCTGTATGGCTTCTACACCTTTAGCCACACCTTTGACAGCGTGCAACTGGACAACAACACCACACAGGGCGGGGCGCAGGACATGACCAACTTGGGTTTGGAACGCGGACCGGCGGATTTCGACCTCCGCCATCAGTTCGTGACGGCGCTGGTGTGGCGATTGAACTACTACCATGGGAATCATTTGTTGGCGCGCGAAGTCGCGAATGGCTGGACAATCTCCCCGATCATCAACATTCATAGCGGGTTTCCCTTTACCGTTCTCGACGGCAAAGACGCCAACCTGACCGGCAACAGTGCCGCTGAGCGAGCCGGGCTTGTGTCCGGGCAGAACCCGGTCTTAAGCAATCGCACTGCGGCCGAGTGGTTCAATACCGCCGCGTTCTCGCAGAATCCCTCGGTTAACGGCATCTCCGTGAATGGAAACTCTGGGCGTAATATGCTCCGTGGTCCGACATTTAAGGACGTGGACCTCGCGATCTCCCGCGACTTTGCTTTCAAGGAGCACTTGAATCTACAGTTGCGCGCCGACGCGTATAACGTTTTCAATATGGTGAGCCTGAATCCTCCGGGCGCCACGGTCGGCACCGCCACCTTCGGAGTCATCACGTCGGCGAGCGCGATGCGCCAGCTTCAGCTTGGTGTTCGTCTCACCTTCTGACAGCGGACCTCGTTGCCGAACGCTGTTTTTCTGAATCTCGGGCAGCGGGGAGAAGCGCTTTGATCCGGCTGCTTGAGATGTCCCAACCAGGAGTTGCATGCAAACTGATTTGTCTTAAGCTAGTCAAGGAAACACAGTATGTGTTTAGAGGAGACATGAACACCATCACTGCAAGTCCGCTGGAGAAAATGGTATTTCGGAGCACCAATGCCAAGATGGGGCGCCACATTTCAGTCACGCCCCAAAACAGCACGATGCGCCATCTCGCCTACGGACGCATCAGGCTCGATTCCACAACGCCGAGCGTTTCATTTGCCAACGAGGATCGCGAAACCGGCCTGATCCTGCTTTCTGGCAAGGCCGCGGTGAGAACGGGTGGGAAAGAGTTCGAACTCGGTCAGTACGACGCGATCTACATTCCGAGGGACTCAAAGATCGAGGTTTCCACAAAGAGCGGAGTAGACATCGCGGAGTTTTCTTCCGATGTGGACGGCAAATATCCGCTCAAGGTCGTGCGTTACGCGGAGACTTCTCAGGATCCGGGATTGAAGTTCAGCGCGGGCGGGGTGGGTTCCTCGCGACAGTTGAATATGCTGATCGCAAAGAACGTCGAAGCGGGACGCCTTGTCGCCGGGTTCACGCATTCGGACCCGGGTAATTGGACGAGCTGGCCTCCCCACGAGCACGCGAAAATGCTGGAGGAAATTTATGTGTATTTCGACATGCCGGAACCCGCGTATGGTATCCAGCTGGTGTATAACAACACGGAGTATCCGGAACTCGTGACAGTGGTGCGCGACGGCGACGCGGTGTTGATGCCCAGCGGGTACCACCCGAACGTTTCCGTCCCAGGCCACCGCATTGCTTTCCTTTGGGCGATGGCTGCGCATCGCGAAGTGGAGGACCGGCAATTTGGCGTCGTGAATATCCAGCCGGGGTTTCAACAGGGCGGATCTGGATTGGAACTCGGCCGCAAATAAAAGAATTCTGGAGACCTTCCAGATGAATTCATCGAATTCGCCGCAAACTCCGGTATCGGCGCTTCCAACAATCGAGAATGCGGCGACCGTTGGCGCTCAAGCCAGCAATTTCCGCTGGGTCATCTGCGCGCTGCTGTTCCTCGCCACGGTGATTGCCTATGTGGATCGCGGCGTCATCGGCTATCTCGAAAAATACCTGGAAACCGTCATCGGCTGGAACACCATCCAGTATGGATATATTACGGGTGCATTTCAGGTGGCTTATGCGATCGGGCTGGTGTGCGCGGGCCGGCTTACGGACCGCCTGGGTACGCGGAAAGGTTTTGCGATCGCCATTTCCATTTGGAGCATCGCCGCCATGCTGCCGGGCGCGGCGTACTCGGTTGTTACATTTGGTGTAGCGATGTTCATCCTGGGCTTGGGCGAGGCGGCCAATTTTCCGGCCTGCATCAAGACCGTGGCCGAGTGGTTCCCTAGAAAAGAACGCGCCCTGGCGACGGGCATCTTCAATTCCGGGGCGAACATCGGGAATATCATTGTGCCGCTGGTGGTGCCATTTCTGGTTTATTCGCTTGGGTGGCGAGGGGCGTTTATCGGAACTGGCTCGCTGGGCTTTGTTTGGCTGGGGCTCTGGCTTTGGCTATATGCGAAACCGGAGGCGCACCCACGCGTATCGGCGAATGAGTTGGCCATCATTCAGAGCGATCCGCCGGAAAGAATTCAGGGCGTACCGTGGATCAAGTTATTCCCCAGGAGGGAAACCTGGGCATTTTCCGCTGCTAAATTTCTCACGGACCCGATCTGGTGGTTTTATCTATTTTGGTTGCCGCGCTATTTGCAAGGAACATTCCACCTCAATCTCTCACAGAGCCGAAAGCCGGTCGTGGCGGTCTATGTTGTGTCCATCGTTGGGAGTATTGGAGGAGGATGGATTTCGGCGAACTTTCTGAGGCGAGGAAAAAGTCCTAACTTTGCGCGCAAGATGGCCTTGCTAATCTGCGCGGTGGCAGTCGTACCCGTGGTTTGGGCGCCGTTTTCGGGGAATTTGTGGGTCGTCGTCGGTCTGGTGGGCCTCGCTGCCGCGGCGCATCAAGGATGGTCGGCAAATTTGTTTACACTGCCCTCGGACACTTTCCCAAAGTCAGCGGTCGCGTCCGTCGTGGGGATCGGAGGGATGATGGGAGCAATCGGCGGGGCGCTGCTGCAAACGGCAACAGGCCATATCGTTGCCAGGACGAACAGCTACGTCCCACTCTTCGTTCTGGCTTGCTCGGTCTATCTGTTGGCCTTGCTCATCATCCAGCTGCTGGCGCCAAAACTGGCGCCGGCCAAAATCGAATAGGAATGGGAACTTTCTTTGATGAGCCTTGAAGCATTTCAGTTGAGCGGAAAGAATGCGCTGGTAACGGGCTCGCACCGAGGACTCGGCGCGGCCATTGCTGTGGCCTTCGCAAAAGCGGGAGCAAATGTGGGTTGCCACGGGCGAGACCCGAAACCTGGTCCCGCCTGCGAGGAAATTCGTGCTGCCGGCCGCAAGACATTCTACCATTCTGCGGATCTGGCAAATTCCAAGGCATGTTCCGGCCTTATCGAGAAAACGGTTTCAGAATTCGGATCCATCGACATTCTGGTGAACAATGCGGGAATGATTCGAAGGGCTCCCGCCGCGGAATACCCCGCTGAATTTTGGGATGAATTGATTGCCGTGAACTTGACGGCAGTGTTCCACCTGTCGCAACTTGCAGGGCGGCACATGCTCGGAAAAGGGACGGGAGGAAAGATTTTGAATATCGCTTCCCTGCTCTCCTTTCAGGGCGGAATCCTGGTCCCGGCATACGCAGCGGCTAAGGGCGGGGTTGCGCAACTGACGAAGGCGTTGGCGAATGAATGGGCGGCCAAAGGGATTAACGTGAACGCGATTGCGCCGGGATATATGGCAACGGACAACACCACTGCGTTGCGAGATGATCCGGTCCGCAGCCGCCAGATTTTAGAAAGAATTCCTGCGGGACGGTGGGGCGCGCCCGGTGATATTGCCGGCGCCGCAATTTTTCTTTGCTCAGCGGCCAGTGATTACGTGCACGGTCACGTTCTTGCCGTGGACGGAGGTTGGTTGGGGCGCTGAGGAAACTAAGCGTGCGAGCATCACGGAAAAAGTTGCATCGCATTGCGTATTCAATAGCCTGAGAAAATGGAGAATGCAGATGGGTACGCAGACTAAAACGTTTCCCGAGTTCGTGGTGGTAACCCACAGCGATGGCAAGGAGTCCGTGCCGGAAAAAGGATTGAAGCGCCGCGTGCTGGCCTACAACGACAAATTGTTTCTTGCGGAACATGAGATGGTGAAAGGCTGGGTTGGGACAGTGCACAGTCACCCGCACGAGCAAGTCGTGTACGTTGTCCATGGACACCTCAAGGTGACCTGCCAAGGCAAAACGGTCGACGTTCGAACAGGCGACAGCTTTGTCGTGCGCGGCGGCCTGGAACATGGCGCATCCGCAGTGGAAGACTCCCTAGTAATCGATGTCTTCACCCCGTGCCGGGAGGATTACCTCTCTTGAGCCAGCTTCCAAGAGTCTCCGATTTCATTTTTCACTCCGCCCCAAAATCAATGCGCACCACTTCTTTTCGGATGCTGTGGCTCATCCCGGCTCTTTTCATAGGTTCGGCTTGCGGGGCGCAGCAGATCAATAATATTAAGGTGGCCGTCACCAATCCGAGTTCGAGCGTTCGGAGTGCGGCGGACATCGTCATTCCGATCGCAGAAATCCGCAAAGTCGCACCTGACTTCAAACCTGGTGCGATGATCGTGACGGTAAGCAACGCAAGCACCATCGAAGAAGATGCCTCTGTTCTGCAGACGGAAGAGCTGCCCTCCCAAGCAGACGATTTGGACGGCGACGGAAGGGCTGACGAACTGGCATTTCAGGTTGACCTTGCCCCACATCAAACTCGCATTGTGACGATCTCGTACGGCGAGGGGGCGCGCATCTGGCGATTGCGTGGCGATTACAAGCAAAGGACCGCGGCGCTCTTCAGCCGCAAGATCGAAGGCCTCGGTTGGGAATCGGAGCGCGTCGCGTTTCGCATCTACTTTGATTCTCGAAACGCCGTCGATATCTACGGCAAACGCCATCCCACTTTGCAGCTGGCCATGTACGCTTCACCGGATTACGCGTATCACGAGGAATCGCCGGAAGGCCGCGACATGTTCAAGGTCGGCGACTCGATCGGAATTGGCGCGGCTGCAGCCATGGTCGACGGCAAGCTGGTCAAAGTGGCCGATGTGAAAGAACGCAAGTGGAGAATTCTGGCGAGCGGGCCGGTGCGCTCCATCGTCGAACTGGAGTACGACGGATGGAACGCCGCAGGGAAGATCATCCATCTTCAATCGCGAATCACACAGTGGGCGGGAGAACGAGGATTCGAACACACGATTTCGGCGGACTGCGGAGACGGCTTCGAATTCGCGACCGGTTTCCCTGTCAAACCCGGAATAACTCCGGTGAATTCTGGAAAAGATTCGCCCGCGACCTGGATCGCGAGTTGGGGAGAGCAGGTCGTGGCGCCCGGCGCTACGGCAACGCAGGAGATTCCGGGGGAGAATCTCGGACTCGCAGTTCTTACTCTGGCCAAAGACGCAAAAATTGGAAACCACGCCAAGAATAACCTGTTGGAGTTCCATTTGAACGGTGGCTCGGCGGGATGGTACGCGCTGGCAGCGTGGGACCAGGAAGGTTCGAACCGCAAGATCACTTTCCGGAATGATAAGGGTACCGAAGAGCGTCAGCCTATTGTGCTTCCTTCGGATGGAATCAAGAACCGCGAACAGTTCCTGAATGCGGTTAAAGATCAAGCCGACCGCATGGCGCTGTCAGCAACGTTTCGAATTCTATCGCGTGCGGCGGGCCCCGAACCCGCGCCCGCCGATACTCTCGTTCGCCATGAATCAAAGACTGTGGACCAGGCTGTGGGACTGCTGCGTCAAGAGATTGACCGCACGGCGACAACTTGGGAACCGATTCTTCGCGCTACGCCGGAGCCTATCAGCACAAAAGCGGGGCGAGGATTTTTCACGGAAGGCGATAACAATTCCGGAGAATGGCAAACGCAGAACGGATATTACTGGACAGGGAGTTTCTGGATCGCGGAGCTTTGGCAGATGTACGCCACAACGCATGATGAGAAATACCGCAAGTGGGCGGAGCTGTGGGGCTCCAAACTGATCGGCCAGGAATCGCAAGACAATCATGACGCCGGTTTTTTGAACTATTACTCTGCGGCGGTTGGCTACGATTTGACGCAGGATAAGACCTTGCTATCCAGCGCGATGCGCGGAGCGGAGCGTCTCGAACAATTGTTCAATCCAAAATCGCAATTGATTGCGTCGTGGAGTCTCGATGGCGACGACACCATCGTGGACACCATGATGAACCTGCAATTGTTGTGGTGGGCGAGCGACAGAAGCGGCGATCAAAAGTGGCGGGAGATTGGCAGGAAGCACGCCTTGCGGTCCGCCGAATGTTTTGTGCGCCCCGATGGTTCCGTCTTTCATTCCGTGCATTACAATCCGGGAGACAACCGCCAGGAACTTCAATTGCATGGTGGCAGCAGCAAAGACACCTTGCTCAAGCTCGAAAACACGACCGCTCCGGGAGAATTGGTTTTCAGGCACACGCATCAGGGCTATGGCCCGGACACGACCTGGTCGCGCGGACTTGGCTGGGCGATCTACGGTTTCTCCGTCGCGTACTCCGAGACACACGAACCCCAGTTTCTTACAACAGCACAACGAATCGCGGACTACGCATTAGAAAACCTCCCAAGCGATTCCGTTCCGTGGTACGACTTCGACGACGAAGGCGTTCATTTCCGAAACCGGGACACTTCTGCGGCTGCCATCATTGCCGGCGGGCTCTTCCGCCTGTCCACCATAAGCACCGACCCTATACGCGCGAAGAACTATCGAGACACCGGCGAACGTATCGTGCAATCTCTGATCGACCGGTACTTAACCCCGGTGGGAGAAAACGATCACACGCTGCCGGGTGTACTGCGTCATGGAAGCAGCGTCCGCCCCCACGATTCGATGTTGATCTACGGCCAATACTATTTGCTGGAGGACCTGCTTTGGCTTCAGCAGCACAAACGCCCTGCGCCTTCGCCGGCGAAATGAGGCTTGCGAACGATGCACCAACCGATCTTCCGGGCGACGGACAGAGGCATCTAGAGTTCACCTAATGGGAATGACAAGACCCCTCGCGGTGAAGCCAATCTCATTCATGCTTGTGGCTTTCTTCTCTCTCAGTTCCGTTGCCTTCGCACAAACTCAGCCTGACGCGTCACAAATTCAGACTTCAGAACTCGATCGGCAAGTCCGGGATTTCTTCCAGAAAGAGGTCACCGCGCACGTTGCCGACATCAAGACGCTTGATACTCCTCCGGACCGCGTAGTGGGCGCATTGGCGACGGGTGAATTCTCATGGGGAACCTTCATGAGAACTCTCGGGGCCTATTCCGAGCTCGCAGGGACCAGGACGATTGCCGGCCACGACGTCCCCCAAATGATCGGAACAATGGCGACGATCGAATTGAATCACGGTGGAAAGACCTGGGCTCAGTTGTACGCAGCAATGGCCCTGGAAAGCTTCGGGAAGGACCTGAACCACAATGCCTTATGGCAGGGAATGTCTTCCGAGGAAAGAAAAACGTATGTTGCCTTGCTCGACCCTGGCCGGTTTTATGATGCAAAGACTCACACGCTAATCCATCTCCCCGAAAACTATTTTGGCGTTGCAGCGCGCATCGCGGCGATTGACTACGAACTGGGCCTCAACAAAGATCGCGCCTCTCTGGATGACTTGCTGAATCAGGCCGCAAGACAATTCACCAGCGGAGCCCTCTTTGCCGATGACGCGCTGCCAACCGGCCGTTACGACCGCTATTCGAATGAGTACGTCCGAGCGCTCTTTGATGCGGCCGAACTCGCCGGGCGCGACGACCTCTTGAAGGCTCTCGCACCATCGCTAAAGGAGCAGATGAATCTTTGGTGGGACTTGCTCTCACCAGACGGCTACGGTTATTCCTGGGGCCGCAGTCTTGGCGCGATCAGCTACATGGACACAATGGAAATCGCCGCTTTTCTGGGTAAGCATCCTGAATTCAGGCCGACTACTCTTCCCCAGCTCGCGTCCGCCTACTTTGCCGCATGGTCCTGGTTGCGGCGCGACTTCAGCCAGCAAACCCACTTGCTTTCCATCTTCGCGTTCGGAAGGGGCGACTACAGCTACATCACAAAGGAACGCGAATGGCAGCAGACCACAACCTTTTTCGGCAAGGTGATTGGCGCTCACCAGGAGTTCATGAAGGTTCTGGAAAAAGAAGGTGTAAGCAGCTTTCCCGCCAAATTGAATCTCGCTGACGTTGCGCGCTTCGAATATTTCCGGAACAGCCCCGGCCGCAAATTTGGAATGTGGGTGGTTCGCCAGGGAAACCTCCGTTTTGCCTTGCCGTTCGTGACCGGGCCGAAAGCCGCAACATCCGATTACGAACCTGCACCACATGGATTTCCCGGTTTCGCTGCTCCCGTCGAGAAAATATATCCCTGCCTCATTCCTTTTCTTGAACTGGAAGACGGCCGGACCATCGCTGCCGCGGACGGCGCCGATGAGATTCAGCCTGCCGCTAATGGAATGAGCGTGACTGCGCTTTGGAAGCACTGGGTGGTTGCCGGTTCGAAAGCCGGAGAAACGGTGGATCCAGATCTCCTATCGGAGGTCACCTGGTCGCTCGAAGGAAATGTCCTTCATCGGGTGGAATCGCTGACAGCCACAAAACCTCTGAAGATTCGCCGCCTCTGGCTGGCGATACCAAGCCGCAACAGCCAGCTTGCGACTGCCGAGCGCAAGGGCGCCCGAATCGATCGACTCGGTTCAAACGGAGCGACGCTGGAAGTACAAGTCCTGCATTCCGACTGGCCAATCCAGTTCTCCGCTTTCGCGACAGGTGATGATCCTTTAGGCCGCGGCGATCGCGGAGCAATTCCCTTGCATCTGATCCTCGAATCACGAAATGTCACTCTGACACCGGCGGTTCCCAGGATTTGGGAGATCATTCTGACGGTTCATTAAAGGCTGGATGGAGCGGGGCACGAAGATGATCCCGTGACGGAAGTCTCAGGTAGTTCAGATGATTGAGCCAGCTGATGGAGGACCTTAGAGCGCTGAAGAAACCGACGTTCCTGCCGCAGCAAAGACGGTCGCCATCTCCGCCTGCGCAAATGTCAGGAAGCACTCCACTACCACGGGATCAAACTGCGTGCCACTCGCTTCTTTGAGCCTCCGCACCGCTTCCTCGTGCGGCAATCCTTTGCGATATGGGCGCGACGAAACCATTGCGTCGAACGCATCAATCACACAAACAATCCGCGAAACGACGGGAATCTCCGTGTCTTTCAACCCTGCGGGATACCCCTTGCCGTCAAATGATTCGTGATGGTGGAGAATGTCGAGAGCTGCGCGTTCAAACCCGGGGAGCATGCGCAATACCGCCCAGCCGTACTCCGAGTGTTTTTTCATGAGCGCGTATTCTTCGGGATCGAGACGCCCAGGTTTTCGAAGAATCGAATCCGGAATTCCAACCTTGCCGATGTCATGCAAGAGCGCGGCAACTTCCAGGTTCTGAAGCGCTGCCTCTTCCAGCCCCAGCTCTTGCCCCACGCGCATACCCCATTCCGCCAGCCGCGTGCTATGCACCCCGGTATTGAGGTCTTTCAGGTCGAGCAGTTGGTTGAAAGCGCAGATGACTGAATTGCGGAATGCAGCAGACTGCTCTTCGAGTTGCTTAATACGAAGAGACTCCAGCGCCCCGAAAGACGGGGAACCCTCGATAGGCGCTGGAATCCCGTTATTCGACATCGCAGTTACAAGCAAACCAAGAAGCACGAGCCAGACCCAGAACCGGATGAAGAGCCAGAGCTATTTACCCAAGCGGAGACCGCCTGATAGACGTCAAGGCGGCCGTGATTGAGATCCGGCGTTAGCTTGATCGCGTGGGACAGCGCGCTGGATGCCTGGCTCTGATTTAAGGATGACGACTTTGCACTGAGCATCAGAGCGACAGTGCCGGCAGTGATTGGCGAGCTAAACGACGTGCCCGAGGCGCTCGCGTAGGTGCCGCCAGGGAAGGTGCTGATGATGTTCTCCCCAGGGGCGGCAATCCAAACATCGGTTGAGCCAAAATTCGAGAAGGATGAGCGGCTGTCCCAGTTTGTCGTAGAGGCGATGCCGGCGACGTAGTTGTTCAGCGCCGCGGGATAAACCGGGGCGCTAGTGCTTTCGTTTCCGGCTGCAGCAACAAGAACGACGCCCGCCTTACTGGCGTAGGCGGCGGCTTGGGTGAGCGCCGGAGAAGAAGAGGTGAGATCAAAGCTCATATTGACGACGTTCGCGTGGTGCTGAACGGCGTAGTAAAGAGCTGCAACGATGTTGGAAAGATAGCCAGTGCCGTTCGATGAGAACGCCTTGAGCGGAAGGATCCGGGCCTTTGGCGCTACCAAGTGGACAAGTCCAGTCGTCATCGTGCCGTGGCCAAATGCAGAGTACGGGCCACCGTCCAATACTGCGGCGGTGGACTGATCAAGAACGGCGGCAGTGGACTGCTGTACGACGACAGGACCTTGTTCCTGACTTGGGGAGTCGTCGGTGTCGTTGCCGCTTTGCAGACCTGACACGTCGAGCCATTCCGAAGCGCCCGGCTGGTTGCGCGTAAAGTCATAGCCGGGAAGGAGAACCGCCTGGAGCACGGGATGGTTCACGTCGACACCGGTGTCGATCACGGCAACGACGCCCGTACCACTGATCCGAAAACCGTTCTGGGCGTCTTGGAGCCGGATGATTTGGGCAGCGGGCTGAGCCGCATAACCGTGCCATACGACCGTGCCGTAGTAATTCACCGGGGCCGTGTCGTAAAGCCCAGAGGGAATGCCGCCGTTGAGGGAAGGCTGAGGGATAGGCATGAGACGGTCGGCCTCAATGCTCACAATCCCTAACAAGGACTCGACGAAGTTCAACGTTCCATTGATGAGATTCACAAGAATGTTGTTCGACGAGGTCACTAGAAAATTTTGGCCGACCGGGCCATCCAAGCCACCCTGAACCTGGCATTGGAGCAGATTGCAAAGATTAAGGACGGAGGACAAGCCGCCCGTGGTGCGAACGATGTAACGGTTTTGCGCCGCTGCCGGACTTGGAACCACCAGCGTAAGAACGAGTATCGCGACAACCAGGGTTATGCGTTTCATATTTGCTTGCCCCTAAGGGCTCTCCCACAAATGAATTTCTCGTTGATTGGCGCAGTTCGTTGCCCTTCTAGTTTCTATAGGGCATGCTCTCCAGGCCAATAGTACGAGTGTGTCTTCCTGACTAAACAAAAATCCCAGCGGCTTTGGTACTTCTGTACTAAGCTAGCCGCGCCCCGTAAGTGCATGAAACGATTGCCTTTCATGCCCTTCCTCCAGGCAGGCGGCCCAGCGCTTCCCGCAGCGAAATCACAATCGGTTGGCCGCCGGAGCGCGCAAACGTCATCTGTAGGTCTCCGCTGTTGTCTACCTCACCGCTAAACTCGCCAAACTGATTCGCCACCGTATGCACCACGTGTCCGCGCATATTCGAGAGCAGTATCCGCGTGTCCCGCGCAATAATCTCCGGATTGCTCAAGTCCAGCAGTTGGCCGGTAATCAAAATGCGGTTGCTCCCTGGCTTTACCTCCACCTGAACATCAATCTGATAGGGGTCCGCGCGATAGAGCATTTGTCTTGTGCTGACTCCTGCCGATCGCGCTCCTTCGAAAACTGGCTGCAGAAAACTATCGAAGAGCACCTTAATCCGGCTGTCCGCTCCCTTTCTTTGACCCGCGAGGCCAGCGCCCGCAAATGCGGCCTTGGCCAGTCTGACGGCGCCCTCGGGCGGCTGATACTTCCCTTCTGCCGCCCCCGATTCTCGAACTCTCTGCCACAACGAAACGGTTTCCATGCAGCGTTTACAGCCTTCCTTAAGGTGCTTCTCCATCAACTTCTTCTCGTCAGCCCTAACGACTTCATTCACAAAGTCGATCCACTTCTCGGTCTTAAAATGTTCCATTTCTTCCCCCCAGATTCCTTTCGTTCTCCTATGCACTCCCCAGTGCACGGGATGAGTTGACCCTCGTGGCATAAGGGGCGGCAGGAGCACAAAAAATATAGGGGATCCGGCGATTAGGTAAGTCTTGTGGAATCAGCGAGTTTGCCGACTAGGACGAAGGGGGCCCAGAAGTAGGGATGAGGGTTTTCCTGGCGCAGCTCCCGCATGGCGCGCTGCAAAGCGTCGGCCATGTTTCCGTTCGCGATGTATTCCCGGTAGAAGACTTGCATCAGTTGCGATGTGCTTCGGTCGTGTACGTCCCATAAAGACAAGAGCAGCGTTGTCGCCCCGGCACAGAACAGTCCTCGCTGCAGTCCAAGCAATTCATCGCCGGCAGCAACAAAGTTCATTCCCGTCGCGCAGCCGCTCAACGTCACCAGTTTTGCGTTCAATCGCATCTGGTAAAGGTCATACAAATTCAGGTACCCATCGCCCAGCCGGATTCCCGAAAACATCGGGTTGTCCTGGCGATACACGCCATGCGTCGCAATATGCAGCAAACCGCTCTGCGCACCTTTTCCGCGCAGCAGGGACGATGTCGCTTGCTCCCCAAGGTGCAGTGACGCCTGAGGCAGCAACGCCGCAACCTCCTTCACCTCGTCCAGGATTCCCGGCGCTCGCTCGTCCGCGATTCCCAGAATCAGCGAACCCCTGCTCGTGCTCGCGGCTTTCTCCTGGCACAACGAGAAAACCGTCGCACTAGGCGCATAGGAAACCGCATACGCATCGCAGAGATACTCCGCTCCATTTCGCAGCGCATGGAACGGCAAGAAATGCAGAGAACCGTGAGGCACCACAATAAGCTGCTTCCCCTGAAAAAACGGGCGCAGCGGTGCGATCAATTCGGCGTACAGTGACTCCAGGTGACTTTGCGTGGCTCGCAAGAGCGCCTGCTCAAATCGCTGCACGTATTCGTTTCCCATTCGAAACTTCGACAGCTGGAATCGCAGCAGTTGCAGGAAGTGGGCCACCCTCGACAGCACCGTCACCGGCAGGATTCGAATCTCCGTGCGCGTAACGACCGCGGCAACCAGCCGGTCTCCTGCTGAAAAATATTCCACCAGTGTGGCGTCCGCCGGAAGACTGGCCTGCAACCTGGTGAGCGAAAAATCCGCCGGCGCCTCCAGCGTCGCGTTTTCTCGCTCATGCGCCGGCAGCTCTCGCAACGTCCGCAACAATTCTTTCTCGTGCGATTGTGCCTTCTCCTGCAATCCTTGCAGCCGTTGCCCCGATTTCTCCTCGGGTCGAAGTTCCTCCAGCTCGATGCGGTGGTAGTACCAATTGAGTTCCTCGCGCAAATCCCTGATCCGGCGCACCAGGTCGCTCTGCCCCGCCTCTCCCAGCGGAAGGCTTTGCCCGCTCTGAAATATCATCTCGATCATGCTTCGCGATTTCGCGGCTTCCATGCACGCGAGCGCCTCTTCGGGGGAACTGTCCCTCCCGTCTCCCGCAATATACAAATCCACCAGGGCTTCGTAGACCTCCATCCGGTTTTTGATAAACGAGATTTTCAGCTCTTCGCCCTGCAAACGGCTGCGCAGCGCTTCCAGCGCTTTCCTCGCTTCCAGGTAAGCCCTATGCGCCGCAGGCCGGTCGTTTCGGGCCTGGGCGATCTGCCCTTCGAGCAAATGCGCTTGATAAGCCAGCACCGGCGTCTGAACTGCTTTCAGCCGCGCGAGTGATTTCTGCGTTTCCTGTTGCGCTTCGCCCGGGTCTCCCACTTGCAACGCAATGCGTGCGAGCAGCAAGTGCGCAATCGCAGCTTTCCCCGAGAGCGCCGTTTGATCGAAAAATCCAGCCGCTGCCGCGCACAGCCGCCGCGCTTCAAAATGCCGTCCTTCCTGAAAAAGCAGCAATCCCTGGTACAAGTCAATCAGCCATGGCCAAACGAGATTCTTCTCCCGCCCGAACATTTCCCGCGCTTTCGCAAACCGTTCCAGCGCCTGAACCGCCTTTCCTTGCTGCCCGTAGGCCGTCGCCTCGTTCGCCAGCGTCTTCGCCGCTTCGTAGCCCATCCCCAGCTTTTCGAATCGCAGGAATCCTTCATGCGCCATGTCCCGCGCTTCTTCGCTCAGGTTCAGTTCTAGGTAAATATCGGAAAGGTCTAAATGACACAGCGCAAAGTGGTAGGCATCGCCGGTGGCCTCGCATGCGCGCCTCGCTGCATACAGCGCTTCGATCGCCTGGCTGTATTCCCCGCGCAGATAATAAAGATATGCAATGTTGTAATCTGCCTGCGCCACCAGCAGCGGCATGTCGTTCTGCTCGCAAAACGAGCGGGCCCCCTGGTACGTCGCCAGCGCACGCGGAAAATCATTCAGGCTGATCAGGCATACCGCCATGTTGCTGAGAACAACTGCGATTCCTTCCGCGTCTTTGTACGGCATCAAGGCCGTATACGCAGTCTCGTAATGCGCGATGGATTCTTCGAACCGGTCTTGGCGGTGATAAATATTTCCGACGTTGATTTCCAGCCGCGCCAGCCGCCACGGATCGTTCAGCCGCGCAAAAATCTCTCGCGCGCGCTCCGCGGCCTGAAATGCCTTGTCGTACTCACCGACCAGGATCATCGGTTGAATCGAGCTGCTCAGCGTCCGCGCCGCCTCATTCCAAATCCTCAAGGACTCGTAAAGCTCGAAGGACTGCTGGTGGTGTTCAATCGCGGCACGATAGTCGCCTGACGAATACAGAGCGTTTGCTTTGGCGCGCAGGCTAAGCGCCAGCGCATCTTTACGGCGCAGCCGCTTCGCCATGAGCACCGCCGCCTCCGCCAGGTGCAGTGCTTCCTGCGTGCTCACGCGAACTTTTTGAACAACGAGCCGCGCGAGTTGCTCGACGGTCTCAGGCCGGATCAAGCCTTTATGTTTTGTAAGAAATTTGCGTCGGGCCGTTTCCGAGGAAAGGTGCCCCAGTTCTGCGAGCACTGTCTCATTCGAACGTTTCGTGAGCGTCGCCGGCATTAGCAGTAACCCAGTTCCTCGAGTTGCCTCCGCAGCCGTTCGATGCATTTCTGCCGCGTAAATCCAATCGACCCCACCGCGAGGCCCAGCTCCTCGGCCACCTCTGTGTACGGCCGCGAAGGCGATTCGAAAAATAGCAGCGTCACCAGCCGTCGGCACTGCGGCGACAAAATCGACATCGCCTCGCGCAACAGCTGCTCTTCCTGCGTCTGCTGAACAAGGCTTTCGGCCAGCGCCGGCGTTTCCGGCTCAGGCAAATCCGGCTCCGCATCCCGGCTCACCACGCGCTGATTGAGCCGCTTCAACCGGTAGCATTCGTGATGCGCAACCTGCATGAGCCATTTTGGCAGCGCGCGTGGCTCTCGCAATTCTGGCAAGCGCACCAGCAGCTCCATACACGTCGACTGAAATACGTCCGCGGCCTCGGGCTGCGGAAGACCGTATTTTACCGGGATTGAGTAGATGAGCGCTTTGTATTTGTCAATCAGCAGCGACCAGGCTTCCTCGTTGCCTGCAAGGCATTCCTTGACGAGCCGCGTGTCATTCCACGCACACGCCGCCTTTTTCGGTGCTCTGGTCGTCACCGGGCTCATCGTGCGGCGTTCTCCGGCGAGCTCTTCCGATAAAGTTGTTCCACATTCCAGAGTACGTAAGGTTCCAAAACCGCCGGATGAAAATTGCCAACCGAATTCTTTGCTCCCACCAGGATGTCAGGACTCGCCAGAAAAATCATCGGCTGGTTCTCCGCGAGAGTCTCCTGCGCCCGGTCATACAGTTTTTTCCGCTGTTCGAACGTCCGCGCAGACATCTGCTCCTCGATGAGCCGGTCAATCTCCGCCTCCCACGGCGTGCCAGGACGCGCCTGCGCTGGATTCCACAAGTGCGTCCCGCCGCTTGACAACCACACGTTAATATCGGAATTCGGGTCAGCATCAAAGCTCGCAATCCCCATCACGCAAGCGTCATACTCCTTGGTCTGCGTAACTCGATCCAGCAGCGACCGAAATTCCAGCGGCACCACCTGCACGCGCATTCCAATCTGCTTCAAATCATCCTGAATCAGCGCCGCCATCTTCGCGCGGTCCGCGTTGGTGGAACTCGTGAGAATGGAAAACTCCACAGGCTTTCCGTCCGAGTCCTGCAGCACCGATTCGCCATCCGCTCCGGTGCCCCAGGAAAATCCAGCCTCCTTGAGCAGGGCACGCGCCTGCTCCAGCGACCGTGCCGGATGCGCGAGCTTCCCGTTACCCCATCGCCGGTTCCCCGGCGCCACCAATCCCCAAATGGCGGCCCCGCGACCTTGATACACCAGCCTCACAATCGCTTCGCGGTCCACCGCAGCCGATACCGCCTGCCGGAACTTCACATCGCGAAACCACTTCTGTCTCCGCTGCACGTCCGGTGTCGTTTTCTCGCCAGCATCGTTCAAATTGAAAAACAGAAAGTTGTATTCGAGCCCCGGCCCCGCGTCCATCATCGCGTAGCCCTTCTGCTGCCGCGCTAACACCGAAAAATTCTCCGCGCTCACTTGGCTGATTACGTCCGTCTCGCCCGATTGAAACTTCAACACCTGGGCGTCCGCATTCGCCACGAACAAGAACACCAGCTCATCCACATACGGCAGCCGGTTCCCTTTCGCATCCGTCTTCCAATAATAAGGATTGCGCTCCAACACCAGGCGCTGCCCCGCCACATACTCCTTCAAGCGGAACGGCCCCATCCCCGCCCATTGAGTCGCCGCCGTTGCCAGCGTCCCAATCTGCCCCAGCTTGCCTTCCTGGTAAGGTCTCTCCAGCAAATGCCTCGGCAAAATCGCCAGCCCATCGAACAGCCTCTCCCCCACACCGTAAGTCTTCGCTAACTGAAAAACGACCGTTTGCGCGTCCACCTTTCGCACCACGATCGGCTTCCCGCCCACAATCAACAGATCCCGCTGCGGAGCGTGCACAGTCTCATCCAGATACACCCGAAAAGTGAAGACCACATCATCCGCTTCCAGCGGCTGGCCATCCGAAAATTTCAGCCCCTTCCGCAGCACCAGCGTGTATTCCAGCCCATCCGCGGATATCTTCCAGGATTTCGCCAGCGCAGGCTCCGTCAGTTGCGTCGCGCGGTTGATATGCACGAGATCCGCCTGCATCACGCCGATCACTTCGCGCGATCGCGCATCCGCGGCAATCAACGGGTTCAGTGTCTTCGGCTCCCCGCGCAGCGAAACCACCAGCCGCCCCCCGGAACGGCCCATTCCCCCAGGAAGCACGAGCATTTCTTCATTTGTATTTTTTTGTTGCGGACTGGCTTCGGCAGGATGGAAAGCAAGCAGCAGAACAGGCAGGACCAGCATCGAGAACATCCGGCAGCACAAGGACTTTGCACCTCTGGTTTTCACGTCAGGCTCCCAAGACCCCTCCTTTCTATCTTGTACGCCGGGCCCCGCTCCTGCAATGAACTCGCTAACCCAAGGTATCCTAGAAAGAACGGCACCATTGCCAGCGCCGGCAGGTACATCCACCAATACGAAACGAGAACGCTGTATTGCTGCAGGCTCGACAGCAGGTTTCCCCAGCTTGCGACCGGCTCCGGCACGCCCAGCCCAAGAAACGATAGCGTCATCTCCGCCAGCACATATTGCGGCACCAGAATCGCCGCCTGCGTCAAAAGCACGCTGCCAGCCTCCGGCAGGATGTGACGCCGCAGCACGTAAGCATCCGTCGCCCCAAATCCTCGCGCCGCGCGTACAAAATCCCGCTCCTTGGCGCTGAGCACCACCGCGCGCACCAGCCGCGCCGGCCGCGCCCAACCCGCCGCGCCGATCACCGCCACGATCAGAAAAAAAGCCGCAAGTGGCCGCACCGCCAGTGGCAAGAATGCGCGCACGCCAAAGAGCAGGTACAACCATGGCAGCGCCAGAAAAAGCTCAGCGACGCGCATGAGCAGGTCGTCTCTCCAACCTCCGTAGTAGCCCGCCGCGGCCCCCATCGACAAGCCGAGGCTCAACGTAATTCCCGCACCCAGCAGCCCGGCTAGCAGCGACACCTGCCCACCAAACAACAAACGTGACCATTGGTCCCGGCCATAGCCGTCAGTCCCCAGCAGATAGACCCGCGAGTCCTCCGCCCCGAACAAATGCAATCGGCACGGTAGAAACCCCAACAACCGATACCCTGCCCCACTCACAAAAAACGTCAGAGGATAGCTCTGTCCCGCGTCTTCCTCATATTGATCGAACGTTCCCTCCCGCAATCGAAATGCATACACAAAAGGCCGCGCGTGGAATTGTCCTTGCCCATCCACAACGTGAAGCCGCATCGGCGGCAAGTACGGGCTCTTCCGGTCCTGCTCCGCCGGATCGTACGGCGCGAAAAATCCAGCGCATGCGACGATCGCATGCAACACCCCAAGCACCACGAGCCATCTCGCAACATTGCGCTGGATTCTCATCGCGAGCCGCTCTCTGTCCGGATGCGCGGGTCCGCCCAATATAGCAGCACGTCTGCCAGAAAATTCCCCGCCACCAGAAAAATCGTCGAGAACAGCACTCCGCCAATTACCACATACAGATCGCGAGCCAGGATCGCCTCCAGCAAAAACGGTCCAAGCCCCGGCCAGCTCATCACCACTTCAATCAGCAGCGACCCGCTCAACAGCGCCCCGATACTAAATCCCAAGAGCGAAATAAGCGGATTCGCCGCCGCTGGAAGGGCATAGCGGTAAAGAAGTGTGCGCCCTGAAATTCCGTGACCCTGTGCGGCCAATAAAAACGGAGCACCAAGAACTTCTGCCACCGCCGCGCGCACATGCCGCACAAGCAGCGGCAATGCAGAAAGCACCAGCGCCAGAATCGGCAGCACCGTGTGCAAACCCAAGTCTTGCAATTTGTGGAGAAATGAAAAGTTCTCAAAATCAACCGAAGCCATTCCCCCCGTCGGAAACCACCCCGTTCGAACAGCGAGCACCAGCAGTCCCAGCGCCAGCGCCAGATCCGGAATCACCAGAAGCGCCGCCGTGCCCCACGTAATCATGCGGTCCGGAAATCGCCCCAGTCGCTCCGCGCTCCACACCCCAAGCGGCAGCGCAATCCCCCACGCAAGCACCGTAGCCGTCACCGTCAGCAACAAGGTATTCCGCGCTCGCGCCAACAGCAGCGGCGCCACCGGACTGTTGTAGGCAAACGAAAACCCCATCTCGCCGTGAATCAGCGAATTCACCCACGACGCATACCGCTCCGGCAGCGGCCGGTCGAGTTGGTACTGCGCGCGCAGCGCCGCCACCGTCTCCGGCGCGATCTGCGGATTCAGCCGCATCTCGTCGAAGTAATTTCCCGGCGCCAGCGTCGTAAACAAAAACGCAAGAATGGACACTCCGAAGATCAGCAGGAAGGCATGCGCCAGCCGGCGTAAGAAATAACGCATCATCGCCCGATCGGCGCCATTGGCGCGCGCGCCAATCGGGGCACCGCCGCCACCAGTCGCCGCGTAATTTGCTCCCGCGGCTCCCGCAAAACTTCTTCGACCCGCCCTTGCTCCACAATTCGCCCGCCACCCATCACCACGATTTCGTCGGCAAGATGAGCCGCCATTCCCAAATCATGAGTGATGAACACGCAGGTCATCCCCAAAGCGCTTTGCAGTTCCAGCAAAACATTCGCAATTTGCGCCTGCACCGAGCAATCCAGCGCCGAAAGCGCCTCATCCAACACCAGTACCTTCGGCTCCAGCGCTAACGCCCGCGCAATCGCCAGCCTCTGCCTCTGACCTCCGCTCAACTCGCCGGGCAGTCTCTCCGCAATCTCCGCCGAAAGTCCCACGCGTTCGAGCAGCGAATAAGCCCGCTCCTTCATTTCCTCACGCGAAATTCTCCCCTGTAAAATAAGTGGTTCCGTGAGTATTCCGATCGCCTCCCATCTAGGATTCAGCGAATTGGCCGGATCTTGAAAAATCAGTTGAATCTGCGGCCGTATTTCTCTCCGCTCTTTTTCCGCGATCTTACAAATATCCTTCCCGCCAAACCAGATGCTCCCCGATGTCGCCTCCTCCAAACACGCCAAGCACAGCGCCAGCGTGCTCTTCCCCGACCCCGATTCCCCCACGACCGCCAGCGTCGTCCCCGCAAAAACCTCAAACGAAACGCCATCGAGAGCGCGCAGTTCCTCTTGCGCCCCGCCGCGATTCCGCCTCGCGTACCGCTTCACCAGATTTTCGGCTTTGATCAGCAGCTGCATCTCTCGGTGTCCACGCAAGCTTCACTTTTCGTACTTGAAACAAGAAACCGTGTGCCTTTCATTCACGCCCAAGAGCGTCGGCTCACGATCCCTGCAGACTTCCATCCGTTCGGCACACCTCGGTTCGAATGCACAACCCTTCCACGGCAAGGATGAAACCGACGCCTCGCCCGCAATGGCCGGAAGTCTTGCCTTGCGCCCATTCCCGTTCCGCTCAAGTCCTGCCGGAACACACTGAAAAAGAGCCTTCGTATACGGATGCCGCGGTTCCTTCAGCACCTCTGCCGCCGGCCCCAGCTCCACAACCCGCCCGCCATAAAGCACCAGCACGCGATCCGCAAACCCCGCCAGCAGCGCCGGATTGTGCGTAATGAAAATCATCGCGACACGCAGTTTTTCCCGCAACGTTCGAAACACTCCAAGCATTTCCATTTGCGTTGTGGGATCGAGCGAAGCCGTCGGCTCGTCCGCCAGAATTACGCTCGGCCCGCAAGCCACCGCCTGCGCGATCAACACGCGCTGCCGCTGCCCTCCACTAAGCTCGTGCGGATACGACCGCGCAATCCGCTCCGCCTCCTCAGGAAAAACCATCGCGAAGATCTGCCGCGTCTTTTCACGCAAAACACCCTTGCCCTCCGTCCCATGCGCCGCAAGCACCCGATAAACCTGCTCGCCCGCCCGCATCGTCGGATGCAACGCCAGCGACGGCTCCTGAAAAATCAGCGAAATCCGCCCCCCGCGAATTCCCCGCAACTCCTCCGGCGCAGCCTGCAAGAGATCCTTCTCCTCAAAAAGCACAACGCCTCGAGTGATCCGTCCATTCGCCGGCAGCAGCCGCACCAGCGCCGTCGCCAGTGTGCTCTTCCCTGACCCGGATTCCCCGAGCACACCGAGTATTTCCCCCGCCTCGAGATCAAAGCTCACGCCAGCCAGCGCCGCGCGCTGCTCCCCCTCGCGGCCCCGATACAGAACGTGAAGATCCCGCACTTCCAGAACGGACGCCATGCTCCAGCCTTTTTCAGGATACCTCTCTCTTCAATTCATGTTGGAGCAGTATTCCAGCCCGAACAAGAGAAACGTCGTCCCTCGCGCACCAAAGGTAATTCTTTTGCCTTAGCGCAAGAGGACCATCAAAAGCAGAGGTATGGGTAATGGGTTAGGAAATGCGCCGGTAAACAGGGAGAAATCAAAGCTACGTTCTCAAAGCAAAACCCAAATGCGTGATTGCAAGAATTCAAGTCCGTGCATTCCTGCAATCCCGCGTCTATTCCGCACGACTTCAGCCCAGATCGTTGGATCGAAAGCGGCTCGCCCGTTCTTCGTCTCGAACCTCGACGACCGCCTTACTGCGCCGCTTGTCGGCTCGCCACCGCAACATCCGCTCGCGGCGTCATCGCGACTACCAGATATTCCCGCTCCTTGCCGTCCGTTTCCGCCACGCGAAGCAGCATCTTATCCTTGTGAATCCTGAATTGCGCCGTTTCGCCAACCGGCAGCAGCACTGGGTGCTTGTCGTCCTTTGGCCGGATCCGGTACGTGATCCGCTCGGTCTGCAGCACATACTCCTGACACAACACTTGCTTGGTGTTCTTGTGCTGGCCGTCCGTACCGAAGATTTCCCCAGCCACAGTCTTCCCGTCCTTTTCCGCGTAACCACAAGACTCCGATTCCATTTGCATCAGCACGCCTTTTTCATAAGCCGGGGCGTTTTTGGCTTGAACACTCATCGTCATCGCGAAAACCACAACCGCTGCCATCGCAACTTTCATGGTCATCCTCCATTCATCTTCTTCCAACGCCTGCAACCGGCACTACAAATCGCCCTGCAATTCATGGAACAACGCGAACACACATCCCGCGCCCTCGATGAAGGCAACTTCACTGCTCACGGTATAAGGGGGAGAAAAGCGGAGAAAAATATAGACTAAAAAAATGCCCCGGTTATAGCCAGGAACACGCCGCCGCACGGCGTTATCCGGCGGGGCAACCACCCCACGGCCTGTGGCTCAACGATCAGCTTTCCCAGGAGACTGCTTCGACCCGCACACGCGGCCGTTTGCGCTTCCATTCGTAATCCTTGCGCAACATGGCCTGGTGCTTCTTCACCTGCGCTTCCAATTCGCTGAACGCCTTCTTGCAACTGGTCCGCACGCTGGCCCCCGTTCCCGTGGCATGCAGCGTCCCCGCAGGCAGCGACAAGTTCAGCGTGCAGCAACTCTCCTCCGTCCGCTGGTTCTTGGAGAGTGTCACGTGCAATTGCACCAGGTCCGGCGAATAACTTTGCAGCAGCTTTCCCAGCTTGCTCAAATGACGCTCAACTTCGGTTTCCACCGCTTTGTGCGCCTCGACGTGTTTGTAACTGATCGAGAGTTTCATGTTTGCACCTGTAGG
>Ga0210409_10000722_pt1 | contig 49062 bp, 45 predicted proteins | sample IncBWH17MmetaG_FD_161649 | JGI IMG/M metagenome (GOLD analysis project Ga0210409, IMG submission 161649) | Forest soil microbial communities from Barre Woods Harvard Forest LTER site, Petersham, Massachusetts, United States - Inc-BW-H-17-M | ecosystem: Environmental > Terrestrial > Soil >... | reverse complement strand
CGACCGTCGAAAGAGAGAGGGCGTCCACCCCCGCTCGCTGAAAGATCGCGGGGGCGAGCGCCGCCCCGGCGAGGCGCCGCCGGACCGCGGGGTCGGAGGTGTCCACCACCATCCGCTCCCCCGTCTCGGGGTCGAGAAGGGCCATGAGCCCGACCGCCGGGAGCTCGGATTCGCGGGGATCGGAGAGGAGGAGGGCGATCACGTCGTGCCGTCGGCGCAGGATGCCGAGGGCTCGCTCGTAGCCCTGGTCCTGGAAGTCCGAGAGAACCGCCACGATGCCCCGGCGCTTCATCACCCGGTGGGCGAAGCGAAGGGCCCCGGCCAGATCGGTCCCCCGCCCCGCGGGAGAAAGGGCCAGCAGGTCGCGAACGATCCTGAGAGCGTGGTCGCGGCCGCGGCCGGGGGGCACGTGGGCCTCGACGCGGTCGGAGAAGAGCACGGCTCCCACCCGGTCGTGGTTGGCCACCGCGGAAAAGGCCAGGACCGCGGCCAGCTCGGCGGCGTAGTCGCGCTTCAGGAGAAAGCGGGAGCCGAAGGCCTGAGACCCCGAGACGTCCACGAGCAGGAGCAGGGTCAAGTCCCGCTCCTCCACGAACTTCTTGACGTAGGGAGCCCCCATGCGGGCGGTCACGTTCCAGTCGATGATGCGCGCGTCGTCGCCCGCCTGGTACTCGCGGACCTCCGCGAACTCCATGCCCCGACCCTTGAAGACCGCGTGGTAGGACCCGCCGATCCCGGACTCCAGGATCGCCCTCGTCCGTATCTGGATCCGGCGGATCTTGGCGAAGGTCTCGCGGTCAAGCATGGGACTACGGCACCTCCACCCTCTCCAGGACCCGCTCCACCACCGTCTCGCTGGTGACGTTCTCGGCCTCGGCCTCGTAGGTGAGGAGGATGCGGTGGCGCAGCACGTCCTTTGCGATCTCCTTCACGTCCTCCGGCACCACGTAGCCGCGGCCGCGCAGGAACGCCACCGCCCGGGCCGCCTCGGAGAAGGCGAGGGTGGCGCGGGGGGAGGCCCCGTAAGCGATGAGGGGCGTCATCTCCCCCAGCCCCACCTCCCGCGGATGCCGGGTAGCGGTGACCACGGCCACGATGTAGTCCCGGATGCGCTCGTCCAGGTAGACCTCCCGCACGCGTCGGCTGAGCCGGATGACCTCCCCACCCTTGAGGACGCGGCTCAAGGCGGGGGCCTCGCCCGACATCATGCGATCCAGGATCTGCCGCTCCTCCTCCCGCCGCGGGTAGTCCACGCGGACCTTCAGAAGGAAGCGGTCCACCTGGGCCTCCGGCAGCGGGTAGGTTCCCTCCTGCTCGATCGGGTTCTGGGTGGCAAAGACCAAGAAGGGCTCGGGGAGGGGGTGGCTCGTCTCGCCCAGGGTGACCTGCCTCTCCTGCATGGCCTCCAGGAGCGCCGACTGCACCTTGGCGGGGGCGCGGTTGACCTCGTCGGCCAGGAGCAGGTTGGTGAAGACGGGCCCCTTGCGGGCCACGAACTCGCCCGTCTTCTGCTGGTAGATCATGGTCCCGATGAGGTCGGCGGGCAGGAGGTCGGGGGTGAACTGGATCCGGGCGAAGTGCAGGTCCAGGACCTGGCCCAAGGTCTTGACGGCTAGGGTCTTGGCCAGGCCGGGCACGCCCTCCACGAGGAGGTGCCCGCGGCAGAGCAGGGCCACCATCATGCGGTCGATCAGGGCCTTCTGGCCCACGATCGACTTCCGGATCTCGTCCACCACCGCCTGGACCTGGAGCGACTCCTCGCGCACGGTCTCGTTGAGCTTGGCAATGTCGAGGTCCGCCTGGGCCATGGGTGTCCTTTCTAGGCGCCACCCCCGCGGTTAGACGCGGGACGGCGCCGCGCGGTCTCAGCTAGGGGGTCGGGGGCCGGGCAAGGTCAGCGCAGGTGGCCGATCTTGGACTGGAGGAGGGCCCGCCCGCGCTTGAACTCGGCCACGTCGCCACGAGCGAGGGCGGCGATGGTCTCCCCCGCGACCGCGGCCAGCTCCCCCCGATCCAGGCTCGCCAGCTCCTCCTGGACCTGCTTCAGCTTGGCGGCGATGCTGTCCAGGGTCCCCACCTCGGTGGCGTTCAGGGTGGCGAGCATGAGGTTTATCCGGGGCGCGGTCTCCATCGCTTGACCGTATCCCGCGTCCCGCCACCCTGTCAAGATACGGGAGCCGCACGGGAGCCGTGACGGATGGGATTCAGTCGGGAACGGCCCCGGCTTGCGAGGTTTGAGACAGGGACGCGAGGACCCGAGGCGCCCCCCATGCGAGAGGGCTCGGCCCTCCGGTCACCGCGTCATTTGAGCGAACTGCGCTCAAGGAGGGGGCATGCGTGGACCACAACTCTTGGCGGGCGCTGTCTTGGCGTTGGTCCCTCTGGCGGGGTCCAGTCAAGCACCACCGGACGGAGCCTCTCCGCGGCCGGGCCGGCCCGGAGCTTCCCCGCCTCCCACCCACACGTCCCTCAAAGACCGGCCCTGGAGCACGTCAGAGCAGTACCCGGAGGCCCTCCAGCGTGTGTGCCGCTACAAGGCCCTGATCGGGGGTGGCCGCCCCGGGGTCGTTCCCCAGGCGGACGTGCTCATGGGGATGCTCGAGCTCGCGCCCCGAGCCATCTATCCGGCGCACCGGCATCCCGCTCCCGAGCTGTATTACGTGATGAGCGGGCGGGCGGAATGGACGGTCGGTGAAGAGACTTTTGCTGCCGGGCCCGGGACCGCCATCTATCATCCCCCGAACACCCTGCATCGGATGGTCAATACCAGCGACGAAGTCCTGCGCACCGTGTACATGTGGTGGTCCCCGGGCGGGGACCGAAGGGTGATCCAGGTGGCTTCCGAGCTTCTTGAGGGCGTGCCGGCACAGCCGGAGAAAGCGAGGTTCGAGGAGCCCTGAAGGGGCCGAACCTGGAACGAAAGGGCGGTCGCGGAGACGCTAGAACTCGATCCTGGCCGCGAACTGAACGTTGCGCGAGCCGCGGTTTCGGCGCTGACTATCGTCCCCGACGTTAGACTCTGGGGGCCGGGCCCGCCGACGTTATACTGGAGAGTCGGGTCTTCTCCCGACAGACGAGGTTCGCGAGCACCCATGTCCCAGCCACAGGAGTTCAAGGTCACGATCCTGGGGTCCGGCCCCGCCGGCCTGACCGCCGCCCTCTATGCCTCCCGGGCCAACTTGGCGCCTCTGGTGGTCGAGGGGGGCGGGGCTGACGACCCGACCGACGTCCCCGGGGGGCAGCTCATGCTCACGAGCGACGTGGATAACTACCCTGGCTTTCCGGAGGGCATCCTGGGGCCCGACCTCATGGTCCGGATGCGGAAGCAGGCCGAGCGCTTCGGAACCGAGTTCCGGGCGGGGGCCCTGAAATCGGTGGATCTGCAGAAGCGGCCTTTCCTGCTCACCCTCACGGAGGAAACCGTTCGCACGGAGACCCTGATCGTCGCCACGGGGGCGGCCGCGCGCTGGCTGGGACTGCCCGAGGAGCTGGAGTTCAGGACCCGGATCGGCGGGGTCTCCGCCTGCGCCACCTGCGACGCCTTCTTCTACAAGGGCAAGGAAATCCTGGTGGTGGGGGGCGGCGACACGGCCATGGAGGAGGCCTCCTTCCTGACCAAGTTCGCGAGCAAGGTCACGATCGTCCACCGACGCGAGGAGTTCCGGGCCTCCCGTATCATGCTCGAGAAGGCGCGGAAGAACCCGAAGATCCACTGGATCCTCAACAGCGTGGTGGAGAAGATCGCGGGTGGGCCCGGGAAAGGGGTCACGGGGGCCAAGCTCCGTAACGTGAAGACGGGGGCGCAGAGCGAGGTGGCCTGCGGGGGGATCTTCGTCGCCATCGGCCACGTGCCCAACACCACCATCTTCAAAGGCCAGGTGGAGACGGACGAGAACGGCTACCTCCTGACCCATGACGGCACCACGGCCACGAGCGTGCCCGGCGTCTTCGCCGCGGGCGACGTCCAGGACCACCGCTACCGGCAGGCAGTCACCGCCGCGGGAAGCGGCTGCATGGCGGCCATGGACGCGGAACGGTTTCTGAGTCATTAACCAGTGGCCGACCGGCCCCGGAACCCGCCGGGTCGGCTCGGGCGCGACCCCGTTCCTCACCCCGTGCGCGCGCGGGGTGCGAGACGATCGCCGCGTCCGCCCGTACTTCCCCGCTGATGTCCGAGACAGCGGGGGCCCGCGAACCGGACGGAAAGCGCCTCCGCATCCTGTTTCTCGCCCCCCAGCCGTTTTTCGAGGTGCGCGGCACCCCGCTCGCGGTGCTCGCCATGGTGCGTGCCCTCATCCGCCTGGGCCACCAGGTGGACCTGCTCACGCTCCCCCAGGGAGATCCGGTGGACGTACCCGGGCTCACCCACCGCCGGAGCCTGCGCCTGCCCGTGGGACGTGTGGGGGCGGGGCCGTCCCTGGCCAAGATGGCGCTGGACGTGCCCTTCCTGGGCGAGGCGGTCTGGCGAATGGGCACCGGCGGCTACGACGTGGTGCACGCGGTTGAAGAGGCCGCGCACCTGGCCGCCCCCTTCGCGCGCCTCTTCGGGCTCCCCCTGGTGGCGGATGTGGACTCGTCCATACCCGATCAGCTCCGCTACTCGGGCTTCGCGGCCCGCGGCCCCCTGCCCTGGGCGGCCGAGGCCCTCGAGCGCTTCGCCCTCCGGCGGGCGGCGGTGGTGGTCACGGTGTGCCGGAGCCTGACCGAGGGCGTGCGCGCCCAGGCGCCGGGCGTGCCCGTCTTCCAGGTGGAGGACCCTCCCCTGGTGGACGCCACGGACGCGCCGGCGCGCGAGGCGGTGGAGGCCTTGAGGCGCGAGCTGGGCCTGGGCACGGCGCCGGTCGTGCTCTACTCGGGGAACTTGGAGCCTTATCAGGGCGTCGATCTTCTGGTCGACGCCGCCGCCCGCGTCCCCGAGGCTCGGTTCGTCTTCATGGGCGGAGAGGCGGCGCAGATCCAGGCGCTGCGCGCGCGGGCCGCGACGGGGGGGGTGAGCGGAAGCTGCGTGTTCGCGGGCCCGCGCCCCCCCTCCACCCTGCCCCTCTTCCTCGCCCTGAGCGATGTCCTCGCCTCTCCCCGCCGCCAGGGCGCCAACACCCCCTTCAAAATCTTCACCTACCTGGCCTCCGGGCGGCCCTTGGTGGCCACACGCATCCCCACCCATACCCAGCTCCTGGACGACTCGCTTGCCTTCCTGGTGGAACCGAGCGCGGAAGGCCTGGCCGCCGGCATCCGCCAGGCCTTGGACCATCCCGGGGAGGCGACGGCCCGCGCGCGCCGCGGCCAGGAGCTGATCGATCGGGAGTACAGCCCCGCCCGCTACCAGGAGAAGGTTCGCGCGGCCTACGAAGAGGTGGCGCGCCGCCTGGGGTGAGGAAGAGCCGAGGCGCCTCAGTGGCGCGCGGCCAGGAGCATGCGGTAGTACCAGTCCTCCCGGTCGGGGCGCGGGTGGGCGGCCAGGGCGCGGGCGCGGGCGGGCCAGCCCAGGTTGGGATCGAGCCATTCGTCCCAGGCCCGCCGACGCTCCGGCGCCTCCGCGGGGTGCAGGAGCACCTCCGCCAAGGCCCAGGGATCGGAGGACACGTAGGGCGTGATCCGGAGCGCGGCCACGGGGCGGCCGCCCAGCGGGATGGCCAGGAGGTCGTGGTCGAGAACGTACTGGGGGTGGCCGTTCACCCAGCGCAGGTCGTCCTGCTCCTCCCGTCGCCGGCGGCGGACCACGGTGTCGAAGGCGACGCCGTCCGCGCTCACCTCCACGTCCATGCTCCGGAGGAGCCGCGGCCCCTCGAGTCCGGCCACGAGGGTGATGGCGTCCAGGGGCCGCGGCGCGGGGAGCCGGAAGACGGTGGGCGCGACGTTGTCCGGGGTCAGGACCGTCCGCAGGTCCAAGTCCCCCGCCGGCCCCGCCTCGGGAAAGGCCTCGACGCTGGGGCCGAAGGGGGGGACGAAGTCGTGGAAGATCACGGCCGCTCCCGCCTCCGAGCGTCGCCACCGTCCCCCGATGGCGGAGAGCGCCTCCTCGAAGGCCTTGGGCGCGGGCAGATCCGTGGGGATCGCGGGTGTGAGCACCCAGGCCACGTCCTGCGCGAAGCTCACCTCGTCCAGGAAGGGAAGCGGGTAGTGGCGGAAGCGCTCGTTCCAGGGCTGGGAGGCGATGATCTTCTCGCCGCTCTCGTAGGTGAGCCGGTAGGCGGGCCCGTAGGAAGCGTAGGCGCGCCGTATGCCACGCGCCTCCAGGGCGCGGCGGGCGGGGGCGAGATCGGGCAGCAGGAAGGGCGGCTGCGCGCGGTCCGCGCCCCGCCAGACCGCCAGCAGGCGCGTGCTCCCCGTGAGATGGAGGCCGGCCAGGGCGAGCACGACCAGCCACGCTCGCCGCGGCCGGGCGGAGGCGGCGGGGACGAAAACCGAAAGCGCGAGGACGGGGAGGAAGAGGGGGGTCAGGAAGCGAATGTTGTGGGGGGTGGCGCGGACGGGGAACGGGAAGGCGAGGAGGGCGAGGGCGGCGGCCCCCAGGAGGAGGCCGGGGGCACCGCCGCGCGCCCGGCGGACGGCCAGGACGAGGAGCGATCCGTAGATGAGGATGAGGCCGGCGGCGGCCGCGCGCGGGGCCGAGACCACGAAGTCGGGGGTGTCGGCCACGACGGGAACGTGGGTGCCCAGCACACCCCCCAGGGGTCGATGGAGCTCCGGCAGCACCTGGAGCAGGTGGGCCCCCATCGTCTCCTCCCGCCCGGACACGCGGACCACGCGCGTGGCTTGACGGTCGGCCAGAGCCCGCACCCACCAGGGGGAGCTGGTCGCGAGGAGGGGCAGCAAGGCGGCCAGGAGCAGCCGGCGGTGGCCGCGCGCCCTCCGGAACAGGTAGAGGCCGCCCGCCAGGACCGCGCTCGCGGACATGAGGTGCGTCCAGAGCGCGAGGCCGGCCAGGGCGCCCCAGACAACGAGGCCGCCCCGCGGCTTTTGGCCCTGCTGGAGCCGCTCCCCGACCCGAAGGGCCAGGACGAGGAGGACGCCGCAGAGAAGGAGGGTGGAGGCGTAAAACGGGGGGGGAAGGGTGGTAAGAAACAGGAAGTACGGGGGCGGACAGGCCATGAGGATCGCGGCGGGAAAGGCGGCGGCGGGGTGAAGGGCGCGGCCGAGGGCATGGGCGATCGGAATGAGGGCCAGGCCGAGGAGGAAGTACGAAAGGCGCAGGGCGTCGGGGGTGGGTCCGAGCGCGGACACGAAGGGCGCGGCCAGCCAGGCGTCGAGGGGCGAGCCGTAGGGCTGTCCCCAGAGGGTGGTCCCCTGACCCAGGTGTCGGGCCATCAGCCCCACGATGGCGGTGTCTCCGTCCACGGGCGTGCGCAGGGCCTCGATCCAGAAGGGGACGCGCACCACCACGCCCACCAGGATGGCGACGGGGATCTGAAGGGCGGGCCTCACGGCGGCCCCGGCTCCTCGGGAGCCTCGCGCTCGGGTGCGCCCAGGGCCCGATCCGCTGCCCAGAGCCGGAAGCTCGGGATGAGGGAGAGCACGAGAACCAGAGCCGCCCCCGCGGCCACGGCTTTCCGTGGTTTGGAGAGGACGGCCGGCGAGCGCCCCGCGGCCCAGGCCAGCGCCGCCCCCACGAAGAGGACGGGCAGCACGGGAAGGCGGTAGCGCGCGTAGCCGTGCGTCGCCACGTGGATGAGGTTGTAGTAGACGAGGAAGCCCACGAGGAGAAGGGGGGCGCGCTCGAGAGGAAGGCGGGCCAGGCCGGCCACGAAGAACGCGAGCAGGGCGAGGTAGGGGAGGAGGACGAAAACGGCCAGAGCGGCCGCGACCGCGGGCCTCACGTCTCCGTAGGCGCCCCGCTTGACATGGATCAGGGGCTGGCTGTCCGCCTCCCAGAAGTTGGGCATCTCCTCCTTGAGCTTCTCGAGGATCCAGGTGGGCTGGCGGGCCCAGATCGCCTGGAGCCCCTTTTCCCGCGCGAAGCGGTACTTCTCGATGCGGCCGTGCACCGCCCAGTACTGGTCGTAGACCTCCTGCCGCGAGAGCGGCGCGTTGCCCTGGAAGAGGTTGAGGGCGCCCGCGGTGGAGACGGGGACGAAGGCGTCGTAGACGACCCAGTTGCGCCAGGTCCAGGGGGCCACGGTCAGGAGCGCCGCGGCCAGGAACGCCCCCCCGCGCGAGAAGGCCCGCGGTCTTTTGAGCGCGAGCCAGAGCGCGGCTAAGGGGACGAAATAAAGGACCGTCTCCCGGGTGAGCGTGGCCAGTCCCCAGAGCAGGCCCGCCAGCGCCGCCGTGGGCACGGACCCCTTCGCGTCCGCGGCCAGCAGCCGCTCAAAGCCCCACCAGAGGAGGGTCAGGAACAGGGTCTCCGCCCAGAAATGGACGGAGAACCAGACGAGCTCGGGATAAAAGGCAGTGACGGCGGCCGCGATCTGCCCCTCTCGCGGCCCCAGAGCCCAGCGTCCCGCCCCCCCCACCGCCGGCACCAAGAGCGCACCCACCACCGCCTGCAGCGCCTTCACCGCCTGGAGGCTGCCGAAGAGGGCATAGGACGCGCCGATGAAGTAGGGGTAGAGCGGCGGGTGGAAGATCAGGCGGAAGCGGAGGGGGGAGAAGGAGACCTCCGGCGAGGTCAGCACCTGCACCCCCCAAGTCGTCCACACCGTCTCGTCGGCCACGGGAGCGGTGGCGGGCTCGATCAGGAGGAAAGCGACGCGCACGAGCAGCCCGGCGGCGGTGAGGAGGAGGAGCATTGAGCCCGCAGTATTCTAAGGCCAAGGCAGCGTGCGGCCCTGCGGCCAGGTCCACCATCCAGGGTTGGCGGGGCGGGCCCCGGCTCGAACCCCGGTTTGGTCCTACGCCCGTCGATGCTCAGAATAGGGGTTTCGGGGAGCGCGCTCAGCGCTCTCGGGAGGGGACGTGCGCGCGCTTTCCAGGACGGTGACCGCGGCGGGGGCCCTTGTCCTCTTCTCCGCGTGCGGTCCGCCGCCGCCGGCCGTCGACCTCCTGCGGGCGGAGGACGCTCTCCGCGAGGCCACCGTCGCCGGCCAGGGACGCGCGGCCGTGCTCCCGCAGGTCGGCCAGCCGGTGAGGATCAATGACGTGGTCCGGCGCACGCTGCCCGCGGGGCCGCCCAGCCGCTACCGCTTCCGGCTAGACATTCCGAAGGGGGCGCGGCTCGCCGTGGCCTGCGCCATCCCCGAGCCCCACCAGAGCCGGCCGGGGGTGGAGTACGTGGTCAAGGTGGCCCGAGGGGGCCGCGAGGACACGATCTGGACCAAGCTCGTCGACCCTCTCGGACACCCCGAGCAGCGCGGCTGGCTGGAGGCTGACATCGACCTCTCCCGCCAAGCCGGCCGGGGCGCCGAGCTCGTGCTGGAGACCCGCGGCTACGAGGAGACCGGCGACCCCACGCGCGCGGTCTGGGGCACTCCCGCCCTCACCGCGCCCCGCGATGACTCGCCGCTCGTGGTCGTCTACCTGGTCGACACCCTGCGCGCGGACCACACCGGGCCCTACGGCTACCCCCGGAACACGACCCCCCGTCTCACCGCCTTCGCCCGGGACGCGGTGGTCTTCGAGCAGGCCATCGCCCACGCCTCCTGGACCAAGCCCTCGGTGGCCTCCCTCATGACCTCCCTGCTGCCCGGGCAGCACCGGGCGGTGCAGCTCCGCGACCCCCTGGATGCCTCCCACCCGACCCTGGCCGAGATGATGCACGCCAAGCGCTACGCCACGGGGGCGGCCATCGCCAACTCCGTGATCTACGGGGCGGAGTCCAGCTTCGACCGCGGGTTCGACTACTTTGCGGGCCTGCACGGGGAGGACGACCGGCCCTCCAAGCTCGTGAACGCGGACGTGGTCGTGGACGCGGCCCTCGCCTGGCTGGACACCCGCCGGGGCCTGGCCACCTTCCTCTACGTCCACACCATGGACCCGCACGTGCCCTACGCTCCCCCACCCCCGTTCGACATGATGTTCGAGCCCCATCCCGCTCCCGGGCACCCCGCCGCCGACCCCCGCACCGACTACAAGGAGCCGCTCGACCGCGAGCGGATGATCGCGCAGTACGACGGCGACATTGCCTACGGGGACCGGGAGTTCGGGCGCTTCGTCCAGGGGCTGAAGGCCCGCGGTCTCTACGAGAGGGCCCTCGTCGTCTTCCTGGGCGACCACGGCGAGGAGTTCCTGGACCACGGCCAGTGGCTCCACGGGCGGAGCGTGTTCGACGAGCTCGTCCACATCCCCCTCCTCGTGAAATTCCCCGGCCAGCGCAACGCGGGACGACGGGTGGTCCCGCAGGTGCAGGAGGTCGACATCCTGCCCACCGTGCTCGAGAACCAGAGCCTGCCCGTGCCCGCGCCTCCCCTGATCGCGGGCCGGCCCCTGCAGCGGGTGCTCGAGGGCACGGCCTCCCCCACCCCCGCCGTTTCCGAGATCTCCCACCGCGGATTCGTCGCCCACGGCATCCGCACGGAGGCGGACAAGTACATCCGCCGCTTCAGCCCGGTGGAGGACGAGCTGTACTTCGACCTCGTCCACGATCCCAAGGAGACGAAGAGCGTCCTGGGGTCGGCCCCGGAACGCCTGCGCCTTCTCAGGGCGGGGGTGGAGGCGGCCATGGCCCCCAACCCCTTCCGCTACACCTTGAAGATCGCGGGGGCGGGCGAGTACGCGATTGGTCTCAAGACCGGGGGCTGGATCGAGGGGGTGGAGGCCACCGGGCTCGGCCCGGGGGAGCGCTACGAGATCCAGGAAAATGGGCGGCGGCTGGAGGTGCGTGTGCGACCGCGGCCCGGGCGACCCCGCGAGGTCGCCTTCACCGCGCGCCCCCGGGGCGCGCCGGTCTTCCTGGAAGGAAAGCGCGACGGCCGCGCGCTGGGCCCGCGGGACGTGGCCATCGGCCGCTCCGCGGCTCCCGCGGACGCCGTTCCCCTTAGACTTCCCGAGGTCGAGTCCGCGGGGGGGGTCGAGCACTTCCACGACCTTTTCGCTCCTCCGCCGAGCGAGCGCCCCGGCCTCTCAATCTGGCTGTCCCTGCCCCCGGGTCGCACGCTCATGGATTTCGACAAGCAGCGGACGCAGGAGCTGAAGGCCCTCGGCTACCTGGGGCCGGGGTAGACGAAGGCCGTGCTAGCATCCGGTAGTGGATGACGCCCTCCAGGCCGCGGTGGCCCTCTTCAACAGCGGGCGCTTCAGCGAGTTCCAGGATGCCCTCGAGGCCGTAGCCGGCGCCACCCGATCCCCTTCCGAGCGGCAGTTCTACACGAACCTCTCCCACCTGGCCGAGAGCCTGCACCAGCTCGGCAACGGCGACCTCGCGGACGCGGAGGCCATGCTGGGTCCCGCCCTGCGCAAGCTGGATGAGTTCGTGCCCCGCTACCGCGGCCTCAACATCGACGCCCTGCGCGAGGACTGCCGCCGCGTCCTCAGCGAAATGCGCGACGTCAGGGCCGGGCGCAAGCCCGAGTTCGACCCCTCCCGCCTTCCCCGCCTCCGGGCCCTTCCGGGGTGAGGGGGGCCCGGCTCGTCGTCTTCGATCTGGACGGCACGCTCGTGGACTCCAGCCGGGACCTAGCCACCGCCACCAACGCCGCCTTGGCCGCGGTGGCCCCGGGCGTGGCGCCCCTGTCCCTCGACGTGGTGCGCTCCTTCGTGGGGGAGGGGGCGGGGGTCCTGATCGAGCGCAGCCTGGCCGAGGCCGGCATCCACAAGCGGGCGGAGGAGGTCTTGCCCACGTTCCTCGACCTTTACCGCCGCTGCTTGCTCGAGACCACGCGGCTCTACCCGGGGGTGGTGGAGACCCTTGACCGCCTCGGCGGCCGCATCCTCGCTGTCCTCACCAACAAGCCGGGGGACATGAGCCGTGCCATCCTGGCCGGCCTGGGGGTGGCGGACCGCTTCGCCCGCATCTACGGCGGCGGCGACTTCCCCGGCCGCAAGCCGGATCCCGCGGGGCTGCTCCTCCTCCTGGAGGACTTGGGGGCGAGGCCGGAAGAGGCGGTCCTGGTGGGCGATTCCGCGGTGGATGTCCGAACCGGGCGGGCCGCGGGCGTGCCCACGGTGGGTGTCACCTACGGCCTGAACCCCGAGAGCCTTCAGGAGGCTCCCCCCGACGTCACCATCTCGGACATCCGCGACCTCCCCCCTCTCTTGGCCGGGGCCTGACCGCGGTAGCGGGCAACTCTCCCGACCCCCGGGCGCGGGGGGTCGTGCGTTGTGCTACCCTAGCCGCACGCGTCTGGCCCAAACAGGCGGCCCCCGGGAGACGAGAGGGCAATGTCGAGCATTCTGATCTGGGGCAAAACGCGGGATGTCGTCGTGGGCGATCTCCCCCCGGGGATGTCCGCCCAGGAGGTCGGCAGCCTGTCCGCGCTCCAATCCTTTCTGGACGGCAAGGCCACGACCCTGATTCTGGCCGACCCCGCCTCCCTGGAGGCGGAGGGAGCCGCCCTCAACGAGTGGCTCAAGGCCGGCCGGAGCCATCAGGCGGTGGTGGTCGCGGTCACGGAATTCGGAGAGGGCGACGAGGTCCTCCGCCGCTTCCCCTTCCTGGACGACATCCTGGTTCGGCCCGTGACGGGGGCCCGCCTGCGCCTGCGCCTGGAGCGGGCCTTCGACACCATCCACAGCCGGCGCGTGATCCGCCAGCTGGAAGGCGCCCTCACCCGCAAGAGCGAGGAGCTGCACGACCTGAACCGCATCGGAGTGGCCCTCTCCGCGGAGCGCGACATCAAGAAGCTCCTGGAGCTGATCCTGTTGAAGAGCCGGGAGATCACGAACGCGGATGCGGGCAGCCTCTACCTGGTGGAGCGGGGCAAGGACCAGGAGTCTCCCCAGGACGCGCGGCTCACGTTCGAGCTCGCTCAGAACGACTCCGTCGTGGTCCCGTTCGAGAAGCAGACCATGCCCCTGAACGAGACCTCCATCGCCGGCTACGTGGCCTTGAGCGGCCGCGACGTCAACGTGGCCAACGCCTACCAGCTTCCCGCCGGCTTCCCCTTCAAGATCAGCCGCTCCTTCGACGAGAAGTCCGGCTACCGGACGCGCTCCATGCTGGTCGTCCCCATGCGCGACCACGAGCACAAGGTGATCGGCGTGGTCCAGCTCATCAACAAGAAGCGGGACCCCAAGATGGTGCTGCGCCCGGTGTCGGTGGTGGAGGAGGCGGTCATCCCCTTCACCTCCGTGGACGAGGAGCTCGTGAGCTCCCTCACCAGCCAGGCCGCGGTGGCCTTCGAGAACACGCTCCTCATCCAGGACATCCGCCACCTCTTCAACTCCTTTGTGGAAGCCTCCGTGACCGCCATCGAGTCCCGCGACCCCACCACCTCCGGCCATTCGAAGCGGGTGGCGACCCTCACCGTGGGCCTGGCCGAGCAGGCGGACTCGGTGGCCACGGGCCCCTTCCGGGACCTCCGCTTCAGCCGGGACCAGCTCCAGGAGATCCGCTACGCGAGCCTCCTGCACGACTTCGGCAAGGTCGGCGTCCGCGAGAAGGTGCTGATCAAGGGGAAGAAACTCTACGTCGGGGAGATGCTGGTCATCCGCCAGCGCTTCGGGTACATCAAGCGCACGCTGGAGGCGGAGCACCTGCGGTCCAAGCTGGAGCAGGTGCTCACGGACCGGTCCTCTACCCAGCTCCTGGCGGAGATGGACGCCAACCACGAGGAGCGCCAGCACGAGATCGACGCCATCCTGCGCATGATCATGCAGGCCAACGAGCCCTCCGTCCTGGAGGAGGACAGCGTGCGCGCCCTGCTCGACCTCCCCAACCGGACCTTCCGCGACCCGGAAGGGAACCGCCAGCCTTTCCTGACCCCCAACGAGGTCTCGGCCCTGTCCATCCGCCGGGGCAGCCTCTCCGAGAAGGAGCGGCGGGAGATCGAGAGCCACGTCACCCACACCTTCCGCTTCCTCTCCGAGATCCCGTGGACGGGGGACTTCCGCCGCGTGCCTGAGATCGCTTACGCCCACCACGAGAAGCTGGACGGCACGGGCTACCCCCGCCGCCTCACCGCCAAGGACATCCCCGTCCAGTCCAAGATGATGACGATCTCCGACATCTTCGACGCCCTCGTGGCCTGGGACCGGCCCTACAAGAAATCGGTCCCCGTGGAGCGGGCCCTAGACATCCTCAAGGAGGAGGCGGGCCAGGGGAAGCTGGACCGCGACCTGCTCGGCCTGTTCATCGAGGCCAAGGTCTACGAGAGGACCCTGCCCCGCGCAGGGACGGAGGCGGAGCTGGCGAGATAGGCTCGCTTCCCGCGTACGATTCCGGAATGCCCCCCCTCATCATCGCCCACCGCGGCGACTCTGCCCATCGTCCGGAGAACACCCTGGCCGCCTTCGCGAGCGCGCTCGAGGCGGGGGTGGACCTCCTGGAGTGCGACGTCCATCTCACCCGGGACGGCCAGGTGGTCGTGATCCACGACCCCTCCCTGGACCGCACCACCAGCGGCCGGGGACGCGTGGGGGACCTGACCCTGGCCGAGATCCGCGCCCTCTCCGCGGGCTACCCGGAGCGCTTCGGCCGTGCCTACGCCGGGGAGCGGGTGCCCACCCTGGCCGAGACCCTGGGCCTCCTGCGCGGCCGGGGCCGGATCATGGTCGAGATCAAGGGGGAGGCGGTCACGGAGGCGGAGGCGGACGGCATCGAGGCCCGCGCCATCAACGAGGTGAGGAAGGCCCAAATGGCCCGGGACGTGGCCTTCCTGTCTTTCGATCGGCGGGCCCTCCTCCGCTGCCGGAAGCTGGCCCCGGAGATGCCGCGGGGCCATCTGTTCTCGCGCGCCTCCGCGGACGAGATGGTGGCGGGGGCCCGGGAGGCGGGCTGCGACATCGTGATGCCGGAGAAGGGGCTTCTCACCACCGAGGTCCGGGACCGGGTGCGCGGGGCGGCCTTGAAGCTCGCCACCTGGGTGGTGGACGAGCCGGAGGAGCTGCGCGCGCTCGCCCGCTTCGACCTCTACGGCGTGGCGTCGAACCGCCCCGGGGTCCTGCAGGAGGCCCTCGCGGACGGGATCGCGGGCTAGGCGCTCACCTCGATTCGGGCCGCGGAGGGGCTACCGCCCGACCCCCGGCCAGCTCCTCAGGGGGGTCGTGGACCGGACCCGGTGCATGCCCGCCCCCGCAAACCGCGCAAAGGCGGCATCCGCCCGCTCCGTGAAGTCCACCACCCCCGGCACCACCACGGGCGAGGTGCAGTCCTCCAGCAGGTAGACCCTCTCCGCCCGCCCCGGGTCGCGGGCCCGGATCTCGGTCAGCAGGTCTTCGACCGTCCAGGCCAGGCAATGGCTCTTGGCCTGGCCGGCGAAGATCAGCACGTCGAAGGACAGCAGCGCCTTCAGGAGGGCGGTGTTCTCGCCCGCGATCGGCAGCCCCTCGTGGTCCTCCAGGACCTCGGGCCGAAGCACGGAGTAGTGCTCGGTCAAGGGGTTGTTGCCCTTGATCTCGAAGCGGGTGGGGCGGTCGCGGGCCACGGCGTGGAAGAAGACTGCCTCCTCCACGGAGGAGACGAGGGCGTGGCCGATCCCCCCCAGCATGGCGTGGTAGGGCCAGATGGTCAGCGGGTACTTGCCCCCCGCCTGCAGCTTCCCCGCGTAGTGCCGAACGTAGGCCTCGAGGTCGAAGCCGGGGCGGGGGGCCACCGCGGCCAGGATCTTCGGGTTGACCCTCCAGACTCCCGCCACGACGTCCTCCCGGGAGACGACGGTGTGGGGGCCGGGATGCGCGCCCGCCTCGTTGACCCAGAAGACGGGGTGGAAGATCTGGATGGCGCTGTGGGTGTCGAGGGTGGCCACGATCTGGGTGATGGCGCCCAGGTTGGTGTAGATGAACCGGCACAGACGGGCGTTGTCGTCCACCGCCCCCGTCCCCGAGCGCCCGGCCACAAAGAGCTCGAACCCCGGAAGGCAGAACGTGTTTTGCACGTCCACGAGCACGAGGCAGACGCTCGGGGAATCGGAGGCCGCGGGAGAGATCCCGTGCTCGGCGGCCCAGGCTCGGGCCTGCTCCGCCCTCTCCAGGTAGGGAACGCGGAAGAGCCGGGCCGTGGCCCCAGGATCGAAGTGGGGGGGTAGAGGCCAGCCCACGGCTGGAGGTCGGCCCCGGCCGGCCTTGCGGGCGCTTCCCCTTCCCGAGGCCCCCACCCTCCTACTCTACCCCCCTCCCGAGAGTTGTGGCCCTTCAGACCTTTAGGGGATGGATGACGAGGCCCGAGGGGAGCTTGGGGTGGAAGAACGTGCTCTTGGCGGGCATGGACTCCCCGGCCTCGGCCACGCTCACGATCTGCTGGACGGGCGTGCCCCGCAGGAGCACGGCCAGACGGCAGGTTGCCTTCGCGAGGGCCTCCTCGGCCTCGGCCAAGGAGTGCACGTAGCTCACCGCGCGCGGGGGGACGGAGAGCAGCTGCCCCAGCACAACCTGGTGCAGGAGATAGGCGTCGAGGACGCGCAGCGACGGCGGCGTTTCCTTGGGGAGGCGCGACTCGACAGCCCCCTGCCCTTCCGCCACCAAAGCACCCTTCCCCGGCTCCGCGAGGGCGAAGGCGTAGGGCTTGGTGGACGCGGCTACCGCGCGCGCCGCGGCCGCGGCGTCCCCCACCCGGCTCAGGGCGAAGAGGCCGGCCAGGGCCCGACCCGCTTCCTCGAGCGAGGGGCCCTCGGCCAGGATCCGGTGGTAGGGCAGGACCACGAGACCGGGCGCCCCCAGGGGGGTGAAGTAGCCGAACGTCCAGGCACCCTCCGGCCCCACCTCATCGCGATAGCGCAGGGCGGTGGCGTACCGGTGGTGGCCATCCGCGATGTAGGCCGGGACCCCCTCCAGGAGCTCGCGGAAGACGGCGATCCGGGCCGGCTCCGTCACGCACCAGAGCCGATGCCCCACGCCGCCGTCGTCGACGTAGTGGACGAGGGGGGGCGCGGCAATCGCGTTCGCCACCTCGAGGCCGAAGCGGATCTTCGGGTCCGGGAACATGAGGAAGATGGGGCTGAAGTTGGCCCGCGTCGCGCGCAGCACCCGATAGCGGTCTTCCTTGGCCGCGGGGCGGGTCTGCTCGTGGGGCAGCACGCTTCTCCGGGCCGGGTCCTCGGCCAGGAAACGGGCGAGGAGGCCGTAGCGCCGGAGCGTCCGCTCCTCCCAGGGGAAGCTCTGCTCGAGCAGGTAGAGGCCGGGCACCTCGTCCGGGGCCAGAAGGCCTTCCGCCCGCCAGCGCGCGAACGTCTCCCCCGCCTCCGCGTAGGCGGCCTCGCCCGCCCCGCGGTTGAGGATGATGCGGACGATGTTGCGGGGATCGCGCGCGTAGAGCTCCTCCTGGTAACGGGGGGGGATCACGTCGTAGGGCGGGGCCAGGACCCGGTTCAGGTCATTTTGGGGAACCCGGTAGCGGAGGCCGGCGAAGGGCTGGATCTCGGGCAAGGCTTATATTCTCCCGGGGAAAGCCGTCAGCTCACACCGCGCTCGTGTAGTCCACCCGGTAGATGAGCCGGGCCATGCCCAGGCGCATGTCGTCGCCCGTCTTCAGGAGCGCGGTCTCGACCCGCTTGCCGTTCAGCCAGCAGCCGTTCCTGCTCTGGAGGTCAACGATCACGAAGCCGTCGGGCGAGCGGTCGATGCGGGCGTGAAAGGACGAGGCCTTGGGATCGCTGATCACGATGTCGTTGTTCCGGTGGCGGCCGAGGGTGTAGCTGTCCTTGATGAGGGGAAAGGAGGTCTCGACCCCGTCCTTCACCATGACCAGCCGGCTGACCGTGAGCCGGGTGGCGTTGGCCAGGTAGCGGGCCGCCTTCTTGCTCACGATCTCTTTGGTGTCGTCCTCCTCGACCTTGCGCACGGGCACGCCCGCGTTGAACTCGACCGAGGGGCCGGTCGCGGGGGGGGCGTCAATCCACTTCTGGGTCCCCCCCCCTTCCCGGACGGGGGGGGCGAGCACGGGCGCGGGCTCGGGGGGCGGGGGCCCGAGGGTGAGGAAGCGGGCGCCCTTAAGGTGCTGGAGGATCAGGAGGGTGGCCATCTCGTCGGGGTTGCCCACCAGGTGGCAGATCTCGCCCACGTTCCGGCGGCCGTCCACCAAGAAGAGGACCCGCCACTCGTCGGGAAGGAGGGTGACGCTCTGCTTCACGCGCTCGGGGTTGACGAGGGCCTCCACGATCATGTCGCGGTCCGGGAAGGCCGCCGCCAGCTGGCCGCCGTCGTCGCCGCGCCGCACCCCCTCCATGATCAGGTTCTGAAGGTCCATCTCCAGGGTGACCGCGGTGGCCGGGGGAGGGGTCTTGTCGTAGAAGGTGAACGTCCCCTGCCGCCAGGAAAAGGTGTGGAAGATCACCTCCGAGACCTGGATCTTGAGGAACGAGGCCAGCGCCTCCTCGGTCAGGACCTTCTCCGAGAGCAGGACCTGGCCGATGCGGGCCCCCGCCCTCTGCTTTTGCATCACCCGCTCCACGGTCTGGGCGCTCAACTTGCCGAGGCGCACCAGGGTGTTGCCGAAGCGGAGCTCCTCCGCGGTGGAGCTCGCGAAAACGGCCTTGCCGTCGCGGAAGAAGAGCTTCGTCTCCTGCTCCGGCCGCTCCAGGACGAGCACGCCGGTGCGTCCGCCCAGGCCAATGAAGGTCAGAAGGTCGGGGACCTCGAATGCAGCCAGGTTCCCTTCGAGGGTCTTCTCCATAGGGGCGCGGGGTGGATCGGATTGTAGCATGCGGTCCCGGACCTCCTGTGGTAGACTGGAGGGGTCTCGCCGCACGGGGCCGTAGCTCTGTCCATCCCTGGCGCGCCTCCTCGGTCCCGAGGAGGCCGGGTTGAGCACCTTCAAAGAATTGATCCGTCAGGTCAAGTCCGAGATCCGCGAGGTCTCGGTCGAGGAGGCGCGGGCCCTCGCGGGGGCGGGGGCCGCCGTCGTCGACGTCCGGGAGGCGGACGAGTGGTCGCAGGGCCACCTGCCGGGGGCGATCTTCATCCCCCGCGGCTTCCTCGAGTTGAGGGTGGAGGAAAAGGTCCCCGACAAGTCGCGCGAGGTCGTGGTCTATTGTGCCGGGGGCACCCGCAGCGCGCTGGGGGCCAAGACCCTGGCGCAGCTCGGCTACTCCCGGGTCGCCTCCATGGCCGGCGGCTTTAGCCGCTGGAAGGAGGCGGGCCTGCCCGTCACCGTGCCCAAGACCCTGAGCGCCGAGCAAAAGAACCGCTACAGCCGCCACCTGCTGGTCCCCGAGGTGGGGGAAGCCGGCCAGACCAAGCTGCTCGCCTCCTCCGTCCTGCTCGTGGGGGCGGGGGGCCTGGGCTCCCCCGCCGGGCTCTACCTGGCCGCGGCCGGGGTGGGGACGATCGGGATCGTGGACTCCGACGTCGTGGACCTGACCAACCTCCAGCGCCAGGTTCTCCACACCACCGCCAGCGTGGGCCGGCCCAAGACGGAGTCGGCGGAAGCCACCATCCGCGCCCTGAACCCGGACGTGAAGGTGGTCCGCCATGACCTCCGCCTCGATGCCAGCAACGTCTTGGAGGTGATCACGCCCTACGACGTTATCGTGGACGGCTGCGACAACTTCTCCACCAAGTACCTCGTGAACGACGCCGCTGTCCTCACCGGCAAGACCAACGTTTACGGCAGCATCTTCCGCTTCGACGGCCAGGTCTCGACCTTCGTCCCCCGGAAGGGACCCTGCTACCGCTGCCTCTACCCCGAGCCCACCCCCGCGGGGCTGGCTCCTTCCTGCGACGAGGCGGGGGTCCTGGGCGTGCTTCCCGGAGTGGTGGGCCTGATCCAAGCCACGGAGGCCATCAAGGTCATCCTCGGCAAGGGCGAGCTGCTCATGGGCCGGCTTCTCACCTACGACGCCCTGGCCATGACCTTCCGCCAGTTCCGGGTGCGCCGCGATCCGCGCTGCGCGGTGTGCGGCGAGGAGCCGACCATCCGGGAGCTCCAGGACCTCGAGTGGTCCTGCCACTTCGAGCCCCGGGGGGAGGCGGTGGCCCGGCCATGAGCGTCGCCGCCTCCTCCCCCGCCCGCGTCCTCGACTCGATCGCGCGCGCCATCGGGAACACGCCGCTCCTGCGCTTGCGCCTCCCCGGGGCCCCCCCGGGCGTCGAGCTCTGGGGCAAGTGCGAGTGGTTCAACCCCGGCGGCTCGGTGAAGGACCGCACCGCGCTGTCCCTGGTCAGCGAGGGCGAGCGGACGGGGGCCTTGCGCCGGGGGCAGACCATCATCGACTCCTCCTCCGGCAACACCGCGGTCGGCCTTGCCCTCGTGGGGCGGGCCCGCGGCTACCCGGTCGAGCTCATCATGCCGGAGAGCGCGACCGAGGACCGCAAGCGCATCTGCCGCGCCTACGGAGCGCAGCTCACCTTCACCCCCGCCTTTTCCGGCTCCGACGGCGCGCTCCTCAAGGTGCGGGAGATGGTGGCGGCAAGTCCCGACCGCTACTTCTACGCCGACCAGTACCGCAACCCCGCCAACCCCCTGGCCCACTACCAGACCACGGGCCCGGAGATCTGGGAGCAGACGGAGGGGCGGATCACGCACTTCGTGGCCGGGCTCGGAACCACGGGAACCGTGGTCGGGACCGGCCGCTTCCTGCACGAGCGCAACCCGCGGGTGCGGGTGGTGGCGGTCCAGCCCGACGAGCCCCTGCACGGGCTGGAAGGCCTGAAGCACCTGGCTAGCGCGATCGTGCCCGAGGTCTATGACCCCCGGATCCCCGACGAGACGCTCCTGGTCTCCACCGAGGATGGCCTCGCCGCCTGCGCCGAAGTCTTGGGCTCGGACGGCATCCTGGTCGGCCATTCGGCGGGGGCCGCGCTTTGGGCGGCGCGGAGGGTGGCCCGCACCCTCGAGCAGGGGGTGGTGGTGGCCCTTCTCTGCGACGGCGGCGAGCGCTATCTGGCGGAGCGTCGTTGACGATCCGCCGGCCCCAGCTGACCGCCATGCTCGAGCACGCGCGCCACGGCTACCCGTTCGAGGTGTGCGGAGTGCTCCTGGGCGAGGGGTCGCGGGTGGCGGCCATCGTTCCCGTCGTCAACCGGGAGACCGAGTCCCCGCGGGTCCGCTACCAGATTGCCCCCGAGGACCTGATCCGCGTCCAGCGGGAGGGGCGCGAGCGCGGGGAGGAGATCCTCGGCTACTACCACAGCCACCCCGATCATCCCGCGCGACCCTCCGAGACCGACCGCCGCATTGCCGCCCAGGGCCTTTCCGACGGCGTGATCCACGTGGTGGTGGGCGTGGAGAGGGGGGAACGCGCCACCCCCACCGCCTGGGTCTTTCGCGACGCCACCCAGGCTTTCGAGGAAGAAGCGTTCGAGGTCCAGTAAGACAAGGAAGGAAAACATGGCCATCCGCGTGCAGATCCCGTCCCCCCTGCGCTCCCTCACGGGGGGAGCGGAAGAGGTGGAGGTGGAGGCCGCCGACATCGCCGGTCTGATCGAGAGCCTGGAGAGCCGCCACCGAGGGCTGAAGGACCGCCTCTGCGACCCCTCGGGAAATCTCCGCGCCTACGTCCGCCTCTTCCTCAATGATGAAGACGTGCGCTTCCTGGGAGAGCTGTCCGCCCCCCTGAAGGCGGGCGACACCGTGGCCATCGTCCCCGCGATCGCGGGGGGGCGCGGCTCCACCCCCGCGACCCGCTGAGACGGGCGGGAGGGAGGCTCAGCGGGCGTCGCGGGGGAACCGGCGACCTCCTCGAGGAGCCGCCCTCCTCACCGCCGCGCGGGGAGGGCCGACCCAGAGGAGGGCGAGGGCCAAGATCAGGGCCGCGATCTCCCAGGGGGCGAGCCAGGTTCCCGCCACGAAGCCTCGGCTCCAGGCCATGATGCCCAGCCCCAGGAGGGCGAGGGCGGGCAGCAGCGACAGGAGCGAGAGCCAGGCCCGGCCCGCCCCCGCCAGCAGGTTCGGGAGCAGCAGGACCCAGAGCACCGGCACCGGCTGCCGCCAGAAGAGCAGGCCGCAAAGCGCGGCCTGCAGGAGCCGACCGGGCAGGACGAAGCCGCCCGCGGACACGGCGCGGAGGAGGCCGGGCAGGAGGGAGAGCGCGCCCAGGACCATGAGCGTCCTCGCCCCCACCACCCGGCCGAAAGCCGAGAACCACACGGGCTCCGAGGCGGGGCCGCGGGGGGCGCGCCCGAGGGCTTCCACCACGCCCAGCACGCCCGCGCCCATCCGCGCCAGGGCCTCCGCGTCCAGCTTGTCCGCGGTGTCCCCGGCCTGGTGGTACCAGGGGTAGTAAGCGGAGAACGAGGAATCGGACACGAACACCGCGGGCAGCCCGGCCTGAAGGAAAGACAGGTCGTCGCCGTAGTGGTGGGGGGCCCGGAACGCGCGGACGGTGGGCTGGTAGAGCCAGGAAAGGCGCGGGTCGCCCAGGGGGAAAGGGGTCCCGCCCTCCCGCGCCCCCTCCTGGACGGCGCCGACCAACCAGGCGGGAGCGATCACCGGAATTCCGGGCCGGAGGGGATCCGGGTAGGCGATGGCATGGAGGACGGGGGTACCCCCCTTCCACCCGCACATCTCGATCACGAGAGCGGCCACCACGTCTCGGGCCGTGCTCCCCAAAGCGCGGATGAAGGCCCGCGAGCCGGGGGTGGGGGTGCGCCCCGGGGGCCCCGCCTCCTCGCCGTCGAAGGACACGAAGACCAGGGTTCGCGACCGCGGGCGGGGCGCCAGCGCCCGCGCCGCCTCGATGAGCAGCCCCACGCCGCCCCCGTCGTCGTAGGCCCCGGGGGCCTCGGGGGCGGTGTCGTGGTGGGCGGCGATCACGAGGAACTCCGGCCCCGGCGCGCGGAGCACGCCCACCACGTTGGCCCCGCGCGTGCCCTGGCTCTCGAACTCCTCGAGGCGCACCTCGCCCAGCCCCGCCTCCCGGAACTCCGCCGCGACGTAGGCCGCCGCCGCCTGCGTTCGCGGCGACCCCCAAGGATGGGGGCCGAGGGCGGCCAGGGCCGCGGCATGACGCAGGGCGGCCTCGCCGCTCAGCGACGTGGCGAGGAGCAGGGTGGGGAGGAGGGCAGACATAGGCGTCGTGATTATAGGATCGGAACCCGGAAGACGCGGGGTCGGGAAGATCCGCGTGCGGGTAGAAGCAAGGGCAATTGAACCCGCTGACGGCCGGCTATCGCGGATTGCGATGCAAGGGTAGCGACACGGGAGCCCGGGCGTCGGACACAGGCAGGTCACTCCCGGTGCGATCTGTAAGCCGCCCTCGGGGCCTGGGCCCGGCGGGGAGCGTCGACAGGCGCGCACAAACGGCGGTAGGACGTATGCGGGCAAGAGAGCGATAGAAAGCTCTTGACAATCGGTTTAGTTTTACCTATACTTCGAGTGTGAGAAGGGCAGCTGCGAGGGGGGCCTGGGGGACAGTAGAGTGGGCCCAGGACTCCAGAGGCCAGGAGTCAGCGTTCAGGTTCTTCGAGTGCCTCGACGACGCCGACAAGGCCAAGATACTTGCCCTGTTCCAAATGCTCGCCGAGCGGGGCAGCATTCAGAACCGCGAGAAATTCAAGAGCCTGGGCCAAAAGGGCCTCGGCCTCTTCGAGTTTAAGAGCTTCCAGCTACGCTTCATCGGGGACTTCCGGCTGGGGAAGCGCTTCGTGGTGGCCCACGGGGTCCGGAAGAAGAAGGACGATTTGGACCCGGTCGACATCCAGATCGCGGCTCGCATCTTGAAGGAGAACGACCAGAGAAAGTAAGAGAAGGAGAGACTGTGCCTGACAAGGGAAGGACTACGGTCGAGCTGTTCGAGTCTTCGTCGGTTCAGAACCGCCGGCTGCTGCGCCAAGAGGAGCTCATCCTCAAGGCCGCCACGGCGCTGAGCGAGTTGCTCGAGCGGGAGGGGATCACCAAGGTCGAGCTGGCTAAGAGGCTGGGTAAGACGAAGGGGTTTGTGACGCAGATCCTCGCCGGGGACAAGAACCTCACGCTGCGGACCATCGCTGACGTGGCGGACGCACTCGGTCATAGAGTCGACGTCGGTGTGGCGGCAGTCGCAAGGCGGCCCGTCGGAGTCGACGTCCGCCTGAAGAGACAGCCCAGAGCCGCCCGCGCCAGCCGCTAACCCTGGGCGCCTCGCCCCGCGTAGAGCGCCGTCTCTCGGGCACCACGCTGGCCGCGGACCCCACCTGCGGGTGAAGGATCCAGGGGATCGACGCGACATGCTAGACTTCCTGCTCGTGTCCCGAGAGCTGGGGGTGTGCGCAGCAGCGCTTCTGACCGCCCTGACCCTGGCCCCCCTGGCCCGGGCGGGCACGGTCCGGGGCCAGATCGAGCTCCTCGAGAAGGGGGGCCGCAAGGCGAGCGACCTCTCCGAGGTCGTGGTCTATGTCGACGGCGTCCGGGCTCCCCCCCGGTCGGCCCACGCCACCATGGCCATGAAGGGGAAGAACTTCATCCCCCGGGTGGTTGTGGTCCCGGTGGGGGGCACGGTGGAATTCCCCAACCAGGATTCGATCTTCCACAATGTCTTTTCGCTCTCGGGCGAGAACCGCTTCGACCTCGACCTCTATAAACGACCGAAGAGCGGCTCCTGGACCTTCCAGCACCCCGGCCTCGTCCGGGTCTACTGCAACATTCACCCCCAGATGAGCGCGGTGGTCCTAGTCCGCGACAACCCCTACTACACGCGGCCCTCGCCGGACGGCACCTTCGTCCTGGAGGAGGTGCCCGCGGGCCAGTACACCCTGCGGGCCTGGCACGAGAGGGCGGGCGACGTCGCGTTGGAGCTCGCGGTGCCGCCCCAGGGCGAGGTCACGGGCCGGATCACGCTCGACGGATCCAAGTACAAGCAGGAACAGCACAAGAACAAATTCGGCCAGGACTACCCCACCCCCACCCACGAGACGTACTGAGCGAGGTCGCCACTCGATGGGGCTGACCCAGAAAATCCTCCTCTTTACGAGCGCGCTCGTGGTGGCCCTGGTCGTGACCAGCCTCGCCTTCACGACCCTCCAGGCCGAGCGCCTGGCCAACCAGAACATCGCCCACGCCCTCCAGGAGACCCACCAGGTCTGGGAGACCTTCCAGGCCGACCGCTACAGCAAGCTCAAGCTGGGCTTGCGGGTGCTGGGCAACGACTCCCCCTTCAAGGCGGCGGTCGAGACCAACGATCCCGCCACCGTGTACGACATGCTACAGGAGCGGGGCAAGGACCTGGGAGCGGACTTCTTCGTGGCCACCGACCCCGGCGGGCGGGTCATCGCGCGCAGTGACCGCCCGGTAACGGGAGGCGAGAATCTGGCCGCGGACCCGATCGTGCGGAAGTCGCTGGAGGGCGCGGAGTCCGCCACCGTCTGGCGCCAGGGGGACAAGCTCTACCACGCGGTCTCCGTGCCCATGGCCTTCGCGGGCAAGCTGGTGGGCGTGCTCGTGGCCGGCTACGGCATCAATGAGGCCGTGGCCCACGAGCTCCGCATGCTCACCCACAGCGAGGTGGCCTTCCTGGTCGAGCCGCCGGAGGGGCCGCCGCAGCTCTCCGTCTCCTCGCTGGGGCCCGAGGAGGCGGCGTTGCGCGCGGTGCTGGGCCGCCCCGAGCTGCGGGCGGAGGGCAAGGAGCCCTTCCACCTGGACCTGGCGGGGGAGCACCACATCGGCATCCGCGTCCCCTTGAAATCGGCGTCCGGGGACACGGTGGGCTCGATGGTGGCCCTGCGCAGCATGGCCGAGGAGACGGCTTCCTTCCGGCAGTTTCGGAGCAGCCTCGTCCTGGTCTCGCTCGTGGTGACCGCCCTCGGACTGGGCCTAGCCTACCTGGCCGCGTCCCGCATCACGGGCCCGGTGCGCCGGCTCGTGGACGTCGTGGAGCAGGCCCGGGACGGTTCCTACTCGGGGGTGGTTTCCGTGGACACCCACGACGAGATCGGCGTGCTGGCCCGGGCCTTCAGCGCCCTCCTGTCCGAGCTCAAAGAGAAGGAGCAGATGATCGGCTTTCTGCGGGAGGGAATGACCCTCCTCAAGGGGGGGGGCAACGCAGCGCTCGATCGCGAAGCGACGGCGTCGGGCACCGCCACGACCCTTGCCCTGGGCGGCGTCGCTTCGCCGACCGCGCTGACGATTGGGCGGGGATTCGCGGGCCGCTACGAGATCCTGGGCGCGGTGGGCCAGGGGGGCATGGGTGTGGTGTACCGCGCGCGCGACCGGCAGCTCGACGAGGTCGTGGCCCTCAAGGTCCTGCGCCTGGACGTCCTCCGCGAGGACGCCACCCTGCTCGACCGGTTCAAACTGGAGATCAAGCTGGCCCGCAAGATCACCCACCGCAACGTGCTCAGGACCCACGACTTCGGCGAGGCCGACGGCGTGTCCTACATCTCAATGGAGTACCTGGAGGGGGTCACCTTGAAGGACCTCATCCGGAGCAAGGGCCCCCTGCCGCTGCAGATCGGCCTCTCCATCGCCAAGCAGATGTGTAACGGACTAGAGGCCGCCCATCTCCAGGGCGTGGTGCACCGCGACATCAAGCCCCAGAACGTGCTCATCCTGCCCGAGACGGGCGAGCTGAAGATCATGGACTTCGGGGTCGCGCGCATCTCGGAGGTGAAGGGCGAGGCCTCGGGCCTCACCGCGGCGGGGGCGGTCGTGGGCACGCCCGATTACATGCCCCCCGAGCAAGTCCAGGGGCAGCCGGCTGATTTCCGCTCCGACATCTACTCCCTGGGCGTGGTTCTCTTCGAGGTCTTCACCGGCGAGTTGCCCTTCACGGGCGATACGGTCGCGGGCATCCTCCTCGGCCACATTCAGAAGGCGCCTCCCCCGCCCCGGACGTTGAACCCAGGGCTGGCCCCGGCTCTGGAGGCCCTGATCCTCCGCTGCATGGAGAAGAGCCCGGCCCGCCGGTACCCGAGGGTGGGCGACATCCTGGCGGATTTGGCCAACATCTCATCGAGCGTGGAAGCGGCCTGAACGGATCGCTCAAGATAGAGCTGCCGCGCGACTTCGATCGTTCGGGCATACCTCGCTTGGGCGATTTAACCGCCGAGCTTCTCGCACCATTTACAGAAGGGGACTCGTTCAAGTGATGAAAAGTCGCCCCATCGTCAGCCTGCTCAGCTCTCGGGTACCCTGCGGGCGACGAGGACCGGAAGCCGGATCCTACGCGACTCTGGCGCGCGTGGAGGCGACGAGACGGACCTTGATTCCCAGGCGAGCCAGCATGTCGATGAGAGCATCGGCGCTGAAGAGCTCGACGCGGCCCCGGAGCAGGTCGCTGACTCGTGGCTGACTGATTCCAAGGAGCTTCGCTGCCTGAGCTTGCTTCAGGCCTCGCGACCCAAGCTCCTTCTCGATCCTAATCATGAGGTCGGCGCGCACCAGGAGGTGCTCTGCCTTGTCGGGAGGGAACCCAAGATCCCGGAATACGTTTCCACTGGACCGAGTCACTCTAGGTTTGGTCTTGTGCGTCATCGTCCCCTCCGCCTCGCCGCGAGCACGTCGCGCAGCCGGGTCCGCGCTACTTCAATCTCTCTGTCGGGCGTCTTACGCGATCGCTTTTCGAACGCGTGCAAGACGTAGACACCCTCCTCGAAGCGCGCAACGTAGAAGACCCGGTGCTCCTGCCCCGTGTGGACTCGAATCTCTTCAACACCCGAACCGACACTGGCCATCGGCTTCCAGTCTGTCGGCTGAAGTCCCTGCTGAACCCTGCGAAGCTCGAACCCCGCGACACGACGCGCCTCCTCGGGAAACGCCCTCAGGGCGTCGAGCGAGGACCCAATCCAGAGAATCGCCTTGTCCACACCAGAGGATTATACAAAGTCCAGTATAGAAACGCAATCTCAGGTAGCCACACCTCAGACGGCGCTGTTGCCTCCCAGGTCAACACGGCCTGATTTGTCGGCACGGTGCCCGCTAACAGCCGGCTGCGCCATTGCTGACCCGGCCGTCACCCACGTCGAGCGCGACGTGACCGTGCGATCCTTGCTTCCATTCATGCTTGTGGATCCGATGCTCGATCCGCTGCATGCACTTCCGCGCTTCAAGGCGCTCCTGGCCAAGTGAACCCGGGAGGACACCGCCCGCTGGGCGTCGATCAGGGGGGGGTCAGACCGACGCCGTCGTCAGCTGCTCGTTGAGAGCGGCCAGCGCCCGTTTCAGCTCCCCGGGCACACGGTCTGCGAACTGGTCAAAGAAGGCCCGGAGCTCCGGCACCTCGGCCGCCCACTCCGACCGGTCCACCCGGAGCAGCGCCTGGCGCTTGGGGGCGGAGAGGTCTAGTCCGTCCCAGTTGAGGGCGGCGGGGGTGGGGACGAGGCCCACGGGGGTGTCCGTTGCCGCACCCGTGCCCTTGACGCGCTCGACCATCCAGAGGAGGACCCGGAGGTTCTGGCCGAAGCCCGGCCAGAGGAGCCGCCCATCGTCCCCGGTTCGGAACCAGTTGACCTGGAAGATGGCGGGGGGCCGTCGCAGCTGCGCCCCCATGCGCAGCCAGTGGCGGAAGTAGTCGGCCATGTTGTAGCCGCAGAAGGGGAGCATGGCCATCGGATCGCGGCGCACCACGCCGACCTGTCCGGTGGCGGCGGCCGTCGTCTCCGAGCCCATGGTGGCGCCCATGAAGACGCCGTGCGCCCAGTCCCGGCTCTGGACGACGAGGGGGGCCACCCGCGCCCGGCGGCCGCCAAAGATGATGGCGGAGAGGGGAACCCCGCCCGGATCCTCCCAGCGGGGGGAGATGCTCGGGCACTGGCGGGCGGCGGAGGTGAAGCGCGAGTTGGGATGGGCGGCCTTGCCCGTCCCGTCCCACTTCTTGCCCTGCCAGTCGAGAAGATCCGCGGGCGGGCTCTTGTCTTTGCCCTCCCACCAGGGGATGCCGTCCGGCGTCACCGCCACGTTGGTGAAGATGGTGTCGTGGCTGATGGTGGCCATGGCGCTGGGGTTGGTGTCGGGGCCGGTGCCGGGCACCACCCCGAAGAAGCCGGCCTCCGGGTTCACCGCCCACAGCCGCCCGTCCTCGCCCGGGCGCAGCCAGGCGATGTCGTCCCCCACCGTGCGCACGTGGTAGCCCTGGGCCTCGAAGGGCGAGACGAGCATGGCCAGGTTCGTTTTGCCGCAGGCGGAGGGGAAGGCGGCCCCGATGTAGTGGGTCTCGCCGTCCGGGAGCGTGAGTTCCAGGATCAGCATGTGCTCCGCCATCCACCCCTGGTCGCGGGCCAGCGTGCTGGCGATGCGCAGGGCGAAGCACTTCTTGCCCAGGAGGGCGTTGCCGCCGTAGCCGGAGCCCACGCTCCAGATCAGCCGCTCCTCCGGGAAGTGGACGATGAACCGCTTCTGGGGCGAGAGGTCGCCCGTGGAGTGCAGCCCGGGCACGAAGTCCTCGCTCCCTCCGAGCTGGTCGAGGGCGACCCTGCCCATGCGGGTCATGATCTCCATGTTGGCCACAACGTAGGGGCTGTCCGTGACCTCGATGCCCACCTTGCTGAACGACGAACCCGGGGGGGCCATGAGGTAGGGGACGACGTACATGGTGCGGCCCTTCATCACCCCCGAAAACAGCGGCCCCACCCGTTTGCGGGCCTCCTCCGGCGACATCCAGTTGTTGGTGGGGCCGGCGTCCTCCCGGGCGCGGCTGGCGATGAAGGTGAGGTGCTCGGTGCGGGCCACGTCCGAGGGATGGCTGCGATGCAGGGTGCAGCCGGGCGCCTTCTGGGGATGCAGGCGGATCAAGGTCCCGTCCGCGAGCATTCCCTCCCGGAGGCGCTCTCTCTCCGCTGCCGATCCGTCGCACCAAACGACGCGGTCCGGTCGCACCGTCCCCGCGACCTCATCGACCCAACGCTCGGCTGGTGTCATTCCGGGACCTCGCGGCTATGGCCGCCGCACCCCCAACGGAGCAGAAGTAAATTCTAGGGTCGCCTCGCGCGGGGTGTCAAACTCGCTGGCACCAACCCACCCTGCGGCGGGCCCCGCCAGGCGCCTCGGCCCGGAGCGACGCTGGGTGCGGTCCAAAAGCCAGGGGGCTCGACCCGTACGCCGAGGCGAAGAGCCCGCCGCCGCGATCGGCAATCACGCAGGGGAAGCAAGCCTACAGAAGACCCCCAACGGCCGCCGCGGCCGGAACGCGTTTGCGGGCCGAGGGAGGCTGCCCGGGGGGTACACTATCGGCGCAATGTTCTTCCTCGATACCCGGGCCGCGCGGGCCACCTGGACCGTCCTCGTGTTCGCGGCGGCCCTCAGCCTCGTGTATCTGCTCCGGAAGCCGCTTCTCCTGCTCGTCTTTTCGCTCTTCTTCGCGTATCTGATCTTCCCCCTCGTGAGCCTGATCCAACGCGGGCTCCCAGGCAGGGGAGGGCGCCCGCTGGCGATCGGGGTGGTCTACCTGCTGCTGTTGCTCGCCCTCGTCGGGCTCGGGTTGGGGGTGGGACCGCGACTCACCGAGGAAGTCACGCTGCTGACCGAGAAGGCGCCCCAGATAGCCCAACAGATCGCGAGCGGTCAGATCATCAGCGCCGTTCTGCAGAAACACGGGTGGGAAGCGGGGCGGGTGCGACAGGTACAGGAGGCGGTGCGCGCCCACGCCGGAGAGATCATTGGCTACGTTCAGGGTGCGATAGCCGCCGGGCTCAGGTGGTTGGCGGGGGCGTGGGTCATCGTGCTCGTGCCTGCCTTTGCGTTCTTCATCCTGAAGGATGCCGAGCCCGTAGTGGCGGGGATCGACAGCCTCATCGAAGAGCCACGACACCGTGAGCTCTGGCGTGACATCACCGAAGATGTTCACTTGTTACTCGGCAGGTACGTCCGCGCGCTGATCCTGCTCTCGCTGATCACGTTCGTCGTCTGGTCGGCGGCATTCTTCGTGGCGGGCGTGCCGTATCCCGTCGGACTGGCCGCGATCGGGGGGGTGCTCGAGTTCCTTCCCGTCGTCGGCCCGCTCGCGGCGGGCGTGATCGTCGTGAGCGTCGCCCTGTTCGGCGGCTACGCTCACCCCTGGCTTCTCGTGGCCCTCGTGCTGGTCTGGCGTGGAATCCAGGACTACGTGTCGAGCCCGCTCGTCATGGGGCGCGGCGTGGAGATCCATCCGGCCCTCGTCACCTTCGGCGTCATCGCCGGGGGGGAGATCGGCGGCCCCGCCGGAATGTTCCTCTCGGTTCCCGTCATCGCCGCCCTTCGCATCGTCTGGCGCCGCGTGAGCGCCTCCCGCAGCGGCGTGGCGCGCGCCTCGGCCAAGGGGTCACCTGGGGTCACGGTTTCGGATGTTACCGCCGGGGGAGGTGCCGAACCGACGGGCCGCGCCTCACGGCCCTGATTCGACACGGCGGCAGGCACCCTAGGTGGTGGGCAGCAGCGCCGAAAATAGAAAAGCGTGATGGCACTGTCTACCCGTATGTGCTCGTTGTGTGCCCCTTGCGAGACCATACCCGGGAAGCCTCGGCCGGATGTGGAGGATGCAATTAAGGGCCACCCGCAGCATTCATTGGATTCACTCCGCGGGCGACCGGAGGCGACGGCGCGAGTGCGGGCCACTTGCAGGGCCCTGCAGGGAGAGCCTAGAGCCAGCCGCCTTTGAATCCGGCCCGGCGCAGGCCGGCCACGATGTAGGGGCAGCTCCTCATCAGCCTCCAGACGAGCTCGGTGCGGTCGTTCTCGATCATGATCACGATCGGCCCCTCGTTAATCCCGAAGTGATGGGGAGAGACCCAACCCCACTTGCTGCGCTTGCGCTCAGGAAAGGTGGGGTTGAAGGTGGCCTTGAAGCCATACGGGTTGGCGGCGTGCAGGTTCAGCTTCTCGCGGTAGTAGAGGATCGAGGGAATCACGATCTCGGGCGCGAAGGGCAGCGACGTCACTACCGCCCACGGGGCCAGGGTGCCGTCGTCGGGGCCGTGGGGCACGCCCCGAGCAACATAGTCGTAGAACCGCCGCCAGACGCCGTTCAACCGCAGCATCTTCGGGCCCGGCCCCTCGCTGGCGGTGAGGCCCCAGCAATTCCGGCTGTAACCCTCGAAGCCACGGGGATTACGCACGGCGTACTCTTGTTGGACGTGGGTGGCGCGCCGGGAGTTCTCGAAGTAGTCGAGCTCCCGCTCACGCAGGTACCTGTCCTGGATCCCGCGGAAATCGATCCAGAGGTGCGACATCTGGTGAACGAAGAGAGGTCCGGCGTGGACGAACTCGTGGCCGTAGATCTTCCGCCACGCGTACGTCGACAGCCACGCATCGTAGCTCTCCCGGGGAAGCGGGAGCGTCGGCGAGCCAAGCCCGAGGACATAGAGGATGATGGCCTCGTCGTAGCCCTCCCAACGGTACTTGAGGAACCCATGCCCGGGTTCCCACCCGTGGCTAACCGTCGCTCCCCGGTTGAGGGCCCAGCGCCAATCCACCCGCCGGTAGAGCGCGTCGGCGAGCTTCCGGATCTCGGCTTCCTGCTCCGCGTCCTCCTGGTAGTAGGCGGCGGCGGTCAGGGCTCCGGCGACAAAGAGGGCGGTATCGATCGTGGACAGTTCGGAGCCGAGCGCGCGCCGGCCGGTCGCCATGTCTAGGAAGTGGTAGTAGAAGCCCTTGTGACCGGTGGCGTCGGGCTGCGGCCCCTGGGGGCTACGCCAGAAGAATCGCAGAGTGGCAAGCGTGCGGTGTGCCGCTTCCGTGCGCGTGAGGAAGCCGCGTTCGACCCCGACCGGGTAGGCGGCCAGGGCCATTCCGACGGCGGCGATGCTGGCCGGCCAGTCCTTCCGCGTCTTGTCGCGGACGAGCCCGTTGCCGGGGTTGGTCTCGTGGAGGAAGTACGAGAAGCTCTCCTGCTGCAGCTCGTCGAGCGCGCGCTGGGGTACTTGGGCGGGAGGCAGGGCGCGCGTTCTCAAGGACGGTCAGTCCACACTGACGCAGATGCTCAGAGTCTCGCCGGACGCGAGCGCACGACCACATCTTCCGGGTCTGGGAGTGGAGGACGAAAACATGTGCCGGTTCCTCTAGGTCGCGACGGATCCCGGGAAGCAGCCGGTGCGCGACTTGGCACGGTCACCTCGGCACACTATTGAGTTTGGTCAGCTCACTCGAAAAAAGAGCATTCTGCGGGAATTCCGCGACGAGCTCCGTGAATTGAGTGCGGGCCACTTCCGTCTTCTTCTCGCGCAGCGCGGCCAGTGCCAGCAAGATTTTCGCAAACGGCCGGAGGTAGTGGCCGTGCGCGGCAGCGACCTCGAGCTGCTGAATGCCACCGCTCTTATCGCCATGGATTCCGGCGAAAAAGAGAAAGAATCGCTTGGGGCCGGAAAGGCTACCGATGATGTAATTCGCCGCCCCCAGGGAGAGGTAGGCATCGGAAGCTTCGGGGGCGACTGCCAGTAGCTTCTTGGCGTACTTATCAGCATCCCGGATCATTCTAAGGCTTTCAAGCTGACGCCTATCGATCAGGCTGGCGTAGTCGGCCTCCATGCCTGCGCTCAAACCCATGGCGAACAAAGCGTTCGTATCGTCGGGGTCTGTCTTCAGTCGAACCCGGGCCAAGCCCTGTGCCTGTCTGTCCGCGGCAAAGAAGGCCGCGCGTAGCTCTGGGTCCGGCTGGAGAGGAATCTCACCCAGAAAGCGCTTGTCGTCAAGAAAGTACGCGGAAGTCAAGATGCCTTGCCGGTAGCACTCCTCAAACAGGTAGCTCGCCGCCTCCGAAGCACTCCCGAGAGGATCGGCCGGATGGGAGTGCAGCCACGCGTGAAACAGGGCGCGCGCTTCCACAAACTTCAGTTCATAAAGAAGGCGAAAGCCGGCGTCGAGTTCCGGCGTTTCGTGAGAAGCAGCGAAGGGGGCGAGCCGGGGGCCGGCAATGGGTCGGTAAAGCGATTCGGCGGAGGGGGTTTTAGTAAACCTACCGAGAGATGCCCAATTGGCGGCTTGCCGTGGCGAAGTGGTCTGAGCTCGGCAGAGCACGGGAAAGCTAAACAGGAATACGAGAAAAAGCGCAGACCGCTCCCGGGCACCACACAATGGAGGTCGGGGCGGGCGGCGCGGGTCTCCACACCGCGGCTTTGATGTCACATTAAGCTGACCGACTGTGCCCTCAGGCACGCACGGCGCACCTACGGGCTTCGGGGTAGGTGGAGTGGCCCCGGGATCTGCTGCGCGAGCAGGAGCACCCTGTTGCCTGAGCGCCCTGAGTTGGTTGCGGTTGGTGCTGATCCAGGCCTCCAGCTTCTCGAGGACACGGCCGACCGCATCACCATATCCTGTGAGGACAACCTCGCTCAACCCCTAGCGCCAGGCACGCGAAAGGCCGGTGTGGTGCGACTCGGAGGAGTCGCCGGCACACCGTCCTCTCCAGCAAGATCAGCGCCACCCTTGGCTGCACCCTGGGGGCTCGCGAAGCCTGAGGATCTCGCTCTCCAAGGAAGACGAGTTGCCGAAGGCAGTAAGCGTGGCTCAGGCCGATTGTAGATTGTTCATTTCAATTGGGTTGATCGACCTCCGGGAACGGGGCGACCTCCGCCATCGAAGAAGCCCGTATCTAGGAGAGGCGTATCACGGAGGCGGACCTCCATCCGCGCAGGGGCCGAAGTGGCACGGGGGTTGCTCTTGACCCGCAGCGTAACAGCCTAGTTGTCCTCGGCCTTTTGATGGGAGTGAAAATGAGACTTTTGAGTATGACAGGACTTGCACTGGTTGCTGGCTTTGGACTCAGTGCGGCCGGAACCCATGCCGCCCAGGCACCGTCGCCGGCGGGGGGCACATCAACCTCTAGCGCGACACCGGCGGAAGACCAAGCGGCCTCCGAGTTGAAGGAACACCACCGGCACCACCATGACGGTGGCGTTACCAAGTTCATCGCCATGAGCCTCGACACCCTGGGCACGGATGATGCCAAGCGTCCCCAGATCGAGCAGCTCCAGAGTGACCTCCACGCCCAAATGGCGCCCGGTCGAGAGGCGGAACAAAGCCTCCAGCTGGAGCTAGCCGACGGAATCACCGCCGGCACCGTGGATACGGTCAAGGTCGATGCGGCCATCGCGAGACTCACCACGGCGGCGGACACCGAGCAGGCGGCCAGTCTCGACACGCTGAACAAGCTTCACGCGATCCTGTCTCCGTCCGAGCGTGCGGCCCTTGTTGACAAGGTCCAGGCCCACTGGGAGGTCTGGCGTCAGGTCAACCACGAGGAGCAGCCGGGCGGGCGGGAACGCGGCGGCCGGCTGGCGGAGCTCACGGAAGAAGTCAGCCTTACGCCGGATCAGGTCACCAAGATCTCTGCCGCCCTCCACACGGCAATGGCCGGACTCTCCGACAAGTTCGATCCCAAGAAGGGGGAAGCGCACGTGCACGCCTTCTCGGCCGCGTTCGCCGGTCGCTCGTTCAATGCGAAGGCCGTTACGTCGAACGCGAACGCCCACCTCGCGAGCCGCGGGGCGACCCGAATGGCCATCTTCTACGAAACCGTGACTCCCCTGTTGACGCCGGAGCAACGCACGAAACTCGCCGCGGAGCTCCGCGAGCATGCGAATCACCGAGCGGCTGCTTAGGAAAAGTGAGGATCTCATGAACCGAAGTCTTGTGACGATGCTGACGGGAGCGGTGGTCGTTTCATGCCTAGCGGCCGCCCCGGCTAGAGCGGGCCTTAACGTTCAGATCTTCCCGCCTGCCCTATTTAGAGCGACGACCACACCTGTGTACTACCAGGGCCACCCCTCGTACTGGTACGGAAGCCGCTGGCACTATCGGGACGGGCGGGGCTGGCAGTCCTACAATGAGGAGCCCCGCTATCTTCGCGACTACCGCACCCAACATGAGACTCAGCGTCACTACTACGGACGTGACTCTGAGCACCACCGCTAAGAAGGCGAGCACTGGTAACTAGACCTCCAGCAGCGTGGGGGGGTCTCACGCTGCAACGTCTCGGGCCATGACCGTAGGCCCCATCGATGCTAGCGGTGCATGATGACAGGACGAGATTCATGAGGACCGACCGCTCGTATATTTCGTGCGGCGGTTGGAAGGGACCAGCAGCATGGCATGGGAGGGCAGATGATGTCGGATGCCAGCTCGCCGCCCCTTGGGGCAGCTGCTTGCTCTTGAACCCTTCCCCGCGGGCTGCCACTGTCAAGACGCCGGTCAAGACCGGCGAGGAGAGTTCATGCTCTGGACCATAGCCGTGATCCTCGTAATCCTGTGGCTGCTAGGGGCCCTCGGGACCGTCTCGCTTCCCATACTGTCGGGGAGCACGGTGCACCTCCTCCTCATAATCGTGATCATCATCGTGGTCCTTCAACTGTTCCGGCGCTAGCGACCCTCGCGCATCGCGGGTTCGTCCGCGACGTGACTCCTTGAAGCGGTCGCGCGGCGCGGCTTAATTGCCGCACAACCGGCGGATCACTTGACCGCGGTGCGGGCCCCATTTTGCCGCTGCTCATCGGACCCCGGGGACCGGGGAAGCCTGCAGGTAGCGGCTGGGTAGGGGGTGGCCGAGGCGTCCGGCCAGGGACCGCGAGGCGGCGGCCACCCCCTCGATGTCGACGCCGGTCTCGATCCCCATCCCCCGGAGCATGTAGAGCAGGTCCTCGGTGGCGAGGTTGCCGCTGGCCCCCGGCGCGTAGGGGCAGCCCCCGAGGCCGCCCGCCGAGCTGTCCACGATGGCAATCCCCTCCTGGAGCGCGGCCAGCACGTTGGCGAGCGCGGTGCCCCGGGTGTCGTGGAGGTGCACGGCCAAGGCGGAGCCGGGCAGCGTCTCCCGGAGACAGCCCATCAGCTCCGTGACCTGAGAGGGGACGGCCACGCCAATGGTGTCACCGATGGAGATCTCGTGGCACCCGATGTCCAAGAGGCGCCGCGCCACCTCCAGGACCTTGGCCCGCGGCACCGGACCTTCGTAGGGGCAGCCGAAGCAGGTCGACACGTAGCCCCGCACCCACATCCCCTCCCCCCTTGCCTCGGGGAGGAACTCGGCGAAGCGCGCGAACGACTCGTCGATGGTGGCGTTGATGTTCTTCTGGTTGAAGGTCTCGCTGGCCGCGGTGAAAATCGCGATCTCGCGCACCCCCGCCTGCCGCGCCCGTTCGAAGCCCTGGCGGTTGGGAACGAGGACCGGGATACGGGCCTTGGCGTGGGGGGCCACCCGCCGGAAGACTTCGTCCGAGCCCGCCATCTGAGGCACCCAGCGGGGAGAAACAAAGGCTCCCACCTCCACCACCTTCAGGCCCGCCTCCAGGAGCCGGATACAGAAGGCGACCCGCTCCTCCACGGTCAGGGGCGTGGCCTCGTTCTGGAGCCCGTCGCGGGGCCCCACCTCCACCACCGTTACGCGAGGGGGCAGCCTCACTCGATCTCCACCAGCACTACCCCCGGGCTCACCATGTCTCCCACCGTCACCGCCAACGAGCGGACGGTTCCGTCCCGCGGCGCCCGAAGGGTGTTCTCCATCTTCATGGCCTCGACCACGAGCACCCCGTCCCCCCGGCGCACGGCCTGACCGGGGGCCACCATCACCGCGATGACCTTCCCCGGCATCGGCGCCTCGAGCGCGCCCGCCGGTGCCCGCGGCCCAACCGGGCTGCCCTCCGCCTCTTCCCGCAAGCGGTACACCACGCCCCTCCAGGAAAGGTGGATCTCGCTCCCGTCACGGACGCAATGGAAGGTCTCCACCCGCGTCCCCTCCCGGAGTACGTACGTGCCGGGGGCCACCTCCGTGACCGCGAGGGAGAAGGAGGCGCGGCCCACGTGGACCTCGAGGCCGTCGGCACCCTCCCGCACCGTCACGTCGCGCCGCTCGTCCCCGCAGCGGAGCCGCACGTCAGCGCTCCCCCAGCCGCCAGGGCCCGACGGAAGCCCAGGGGTCTGGCGCCTGGCCGCGGGCGCGGGGCCGAGCCCCCGCTCGGAGATGGAGCGCGGCCGCGAGCGCGGCCAGGGCCTCGGCGGGGGGGGATGGCGGCGGTGACGGGGTCCCGAGGTGCTCCTCGATGAACCCCGTGTGGAGCTCACCTCTCCGGAACGACGGATGGTCCACGATGGCCTTCAGGCGGGAGAGGTTGGTGACCACACCCAGGACGGCCGTGCGGCGGAGGGCGTCCGCCATTCGCTCGATGGACTCCGCGCGGTCGCGGCCCCAGGTCACGAGCTTGGCCAGGAGGGGGTCGTAGTGGATGGTCACCTCGCCCCCCACGTTGATCCCGGAATCGACGCGCACGCCCGGGCCCTCCGGCCAGGCCAGGTGGAGGATCCGCCCCGGCGAGGGCAGATCGTCATGCTCGGGGTCCTCCGCGTAGAGTCGGCACTCCAGGGCGTGGCCGCGCCCCCCCACTCCGTCGGGGCCGAAGGGCAGCTTCCGTCCCGCCGCGATTTCGATCTGCGCGCGCACCAGGTCCAGGCCCGTTACCGCCTCCGTGACCGGATGCTCCACCTGGAGCCGAGTGTTCATCTCCAGGAAGTGGAATCGCCCCCCGGCGTCCAGCAGAAACTCCACCGTTCCCGCATTGACATAGCCGGCGGCGCGGGCGGCCGCCACCCCCGACGCGCAAAGGGAGTCGCGCGCGCTGGGGGGGAGGGCGGGGCTGGCGTCTCCTCCACGACCTTCTGGTGCCGTCTCTGGATCGAGCACTCGCGCTCCCCGAGGTGGACGATGCTCCCGTGGGCGTCGGCCAGCACCTGGACCTCCAGGTGGCGGGGGCGCTCCAAGAAGCGCTCCAGGACCACGGCGTCGTCGCCGAAAGCCGCGCGCGCCTCGCGGCGGGAGGCGGCGAGGGCAGAGGGGAACGCCTCCGCCCCGGGCACCACGTGCATCCCCTTGCCCCCGCCGCCCCGCGAGGGCTTGATCATCACCGGCCAGCCGATGCGGGCGGCTTCGGCGAGCAGGGTAAGGTCGTGCTGATCGTCGCCGTCGTAGCCGGGCACCACGGCAACCCCGGCCGCGGCCATCAGCCGGCGGGCCCCCTTCTTGTCCCCCATCCGCCGGTGCACGGCCGCCGGGGGCCCGATGAAGGTGAGGCCCGCCGCCTGGACCGCGTCCGCAAAATCGCCGTTCTGGCTGAGGAAACCGTAGCCGGGATGGACCGCGTCGGCCCCCGTGGCCCGGGCGGCGGCCAGGACGGCGGGGATGGAGAGATAGGACCGCTCAACCTCCGCCGGCCCCAAGAGGACGGCCTCGTCCGCCTCCCGGACGTGCCGGGCCTGGGGCTCCACCTCGGAGTAGACGGCCACGGTGGGGATGCCCAGGACCCGACACGTGCGAGCCACCCGCACGGCAATCTCGCCGCGGTTCGCGATCAGGATCTTGCGGAACAGGGCCATGTCCCATGTTACCGTCATCCGCCGGCCCGCGCCCTTCCCCGGGGCTCAGGGAAGGGCGGCCCCGGGGGCCAGCGATGGCAGGTCGAAACGGCCGATCCAGCGGTGATCGAGGGTCCCCAGGTAGAGCCTTCCCTCGTGCTCGCGGGCGGTGGTGATCTGCTGGACCCGCCGACCCCCCGGATCCTGGAAGCTGCGGATCAGATTGCCTTTGGCGTCCAGCTCCACCACGAGGCCGTAGGGAGCGGGCTTCGGCCAGGCCAACTTCGGCAGCTTGGACAGAAGGCTCTTCGCCCAGGGGTGGGGGTGGAGGGCGTCCAGGAGGTCGTTGCGCACGGTGAAGAGTGCCACCCAGAAAGTGCCCCGGGGGGAGCGGTCCAGGTTGTCCGGAAACCCGGGCAGGCCCTCCGCGAACGTGTCCGCGGTGCCCGCGCGCGGGCCTTGGAGCCAGTAGCGGGTGATGCGATAGCGGTAGGTCTCGTTGACGAGGACGAAGCTCTCGTCCCGCGCGAGGGAGACGCCGTTGGCGAAATAGAGCCCGCGCAGGAGGACCCGGGTCTCCCTCGAGACGGGGTCGTAGCGCAAGAGTCGGCCGTGGGGCCGGGCCTCGAGCAGGTCGTAGAGGTACTCGCTCTGGCCGAACCGAGAGCTCGAGTCCGAGAAATAGATGGTCCCGTCGGCCGCGATGTCCAGGTTGTTGGTGAAGCGGAAAGGAATGCCCTCGGCCTCGGTAGCGAGCACGCTCACGCGGCCCTCCGGGTCGACGGCGAGCAGCCCCCGGCGGGAATCGCAGACCACGAGGTTCCGGGCAGGGTCGAAGCGGAGGCCCAGAGGCCGGCCCCCGGTGACCGCGAATTCCTCGGGGGAGCCGTCGGGCAAGCGGAGGCGCAGGAGCGTGCCGTCCGCGGTGCCCGTGTACAGCCGGCCCAGGCCGTCGAAGGCCACGTCCTCGGGGCCGTGAACGCGGCCCCCGGCCAGGAGCGTCGCCGAGGCGAGGGCGTCGTTGGGTGCGAGGGGACCCGTGAGGGGGGGCTTGGGGGGTGGGGCGTAGGCGAGGGGCGCGATCGGCGCGGGAAGGGCCAGAAGAAGGATGAGGGCCAGCCCCAGGAGGGCGGCCGCACCCCCGAGAAGACGCCGCCCCAACCTACCTCACCCAGGAAGGCTTGCGCTTCTCGAGGAAGGCGCGCATGCCCTCTTGACCCTCGGGGGAGGCGCGCAGGTCGGAAATCCGTTCCACGGTGTAGCGCTGCACATCCTCCACCCGCCGCCAGGCCACCTCGCGGATGAGGGCCTTGGCCTCGGCTACCGCGCGGGGCCCGGATTGGAGCAGCTCCTGGACGCGCCCTTCGACGGCGGCGTCCAGATCCTCCAAGGGAACGGCCGCGCGAACGAGGCCGATCTCCGCTGCCCGCACCGCCTCGAACCGCTCCCCGGTCAGGAATAGCTCACGCGCGGCCGACTCCCCTATCTTGCCGATCACGTAGGGCGAGATCACGGCGGGAACGATCCCCAGCCTCACTTCGGTGAAGCCAAACTGCGTGCCCAGGGCCGCGATGGGGATGTCAGAGGCCGCCACCAAGCCCGAGCCGCCCCCCAGGGCGGCCCCCTGCACGCGGGCCACGATCGGCTTGGGCGAGTTGTAGACGGTGAAGAAGAGGTCGGCCAGGGCCTGGGCCTCGCGCAGGTTCTCCTCGCGCGTGAAGCCCGCCGCCGCCTTCATCCATTGCAGGTCGGCCCCCGCGCAGAAGGAGGGCCCGCGGCCCCCGAGCACGACGACCCGGACTTGGTCCAGAGATCCCATGTCGAAGAGCGTCTTGCGCAGCTCCGTGACCATGAGCCCGTCGAACGCGTTCCGATTTTCGGGCCGGTTCAGCCAGACGCGCGCCACGGGTCCGTCCAGCTCCAGCTGCAGGCGTTCCAGTTCCACGTCTCTCCTCCGGCCGGCGAGGGAGCGCAGTATGACATGCCCTCCGGAGCGGGGCCAGTCAGGCCGCGGCGGGGCCGCGCGGGCCTCCCGCGCCACCCGTCACGTTCGGACGATTTGAGACATCTTTCTCGACGACATCCCTCGCGCCCGAAGCGACTGTTACGATTGGCCCTTGAGGGACCTCGTCGTGGACCCGGCTGGCCCGCACCCCTTCTGATCCCGCGCGATCGAGCCTGGAGGAGTCGATGATCCCTGTTGCGCTGGTCGCCCTGCTCGCGAGCTCAGCGTCGGCGCCTTCCTTCACGGTGCAGGCGGATCCCGAGCTCACGGCGCGCCTCGAACGCTCACGCAGTGCCCACGGCATTCCGGGCATGGGCGCCCTCGTCCTGCGGGAAAACCGAATCACGATCGCGGTGACGGGCAAGCGGCGCTCCGACCGTGATGCCCCTCTCGTCGCCACCGACGCCTTCCACTTGGGCTCCGACACCAAGAGCATGACCGCGTCGCTGGTCGCGCGGCTCGTGGAGAGGCGGCGGCTGCGCTGGGACGAGACGCTGGCGGAGGCCCTTCCGGAGATCGCGCCGAGGATGGATCCGGGGTTCAAGTCCGTCACCCTGGACATGCTGATGAGGCACGTGGCCGGCCTGCCCACCGGCGGGGCGTTCACCCCCGAGTTCACGGCCGGGTTCGACGACGAGCATTGGCCGATCGCCCGGCAACGCCGATGGATGGCGGAGCGGTTTCTGTCGCGCCCGCCCACGGAGACACCGGGCACGCGCTTCGCCTACTCGAACTACGGGTATCTGATCCTCGGCCACGTGGTCGAGCACGCCGCCGGCAAGACCTGGGAGGAGCTGGTGCGCGAAGAGGTCTTCGCGCCCCTCGGAATGACCGGTTGCGGCTTCGGCCCCACCGCGACGTCGGCCCAGCCCGAGGGCAACTGGGCTCACGACGTGAAGAACAACGTCTACGTGCCGACCGAGGAGGACAATCCGCCGCTCATCGGACCCGCGGGCACGGTCCACTGCCCGCTCGTCGACTGGGCACGGTTCGCGGCCGCCCACGCGGGCTCCGGTCCCCCGGGGTGGCTGACGGAGGCCTCGCTCGCCCACCTTCACGAGCCGAGGAGTTTCGAAGGCGTTTCGTCCGGCAAGGACATCGCGCTCGGCTGGGGAGTGACGCGCACCCAGCCGCCGCGCCTCACTCATTCCGGCAGCAACGGCTACAACCACGCGGAGATCGTGGTGATTCCGCAATTGCACGCCGCGGTGCTGGTCACAAGCAACGCGGGCGACGAGCCGGCCCGTGCCGCGGCCAAGGAAATGCTCGACTCGCTTGTCGAGCGCATCGTGTCAAGCGAAGGGCGAAAATCGGGCGCTACCGCGGGACCCCCGCACTGAGGGCTCTCGGCCGCAGGGCCTGATGGACCCCGAGGGAGGGCCCGACCCCGTCTCCTCGGCGCGGACGCGGCCCGGGAGCCTCATCCGCTGCGGACTCTCGTGGTCAGGGTGTTCCCACGTGCCCCGCGAGCTCGTAGTTTCGGACGATGGGCGTGGCCAGGGCCACCGCCGCCCCCGCGAGTATGGTGGCCACCCCTCCCGAGGCCACCGAGACCGTGACCCCCACGACCGCGGAGGCGAAGAGAGAGGCCACCAGGCCAGCCTCCAGCTCGCCCAGCTGGGGGCCGCCGATGAAAAAGATCATGTTCACCGATGTCATGCGCCCGCGAAGCCCGTCCGGGGTGATGAGCTGCCGGAGGGTCTGCCGGATCACGGTGGAGACGAGGTCGGCCAACCCGCTGACGGCGAGGGCGAGGAGGGTCAGGAGGAAGCTTCGGGAGAGGCCGAAGATCACGGTGCTGAAGCCATAGGCGGCGACCGCGTAGAGCAGGACCCGTCCGTGCCGCCGGGGCAGGGGCCGGACCGACGTGTAGAGGGCGCCAAGGAGCGCGCCCACGGCGGGGGCGGCCACCAGCCAGCCGTATCCGGCGGGCCCAACGTGGAGGACCTGGTCGGCGAAGATGGGCAGGAGAGACAGCGATCCCGCGAAGAAGGTCGCGAAGAAGTCGAGACCCATGGTCCAAACCATGATCGGCGTGGTGAGGACGAAGCGCAGGCCGGCCTTCAGGGCCTGAAGCGGCGGCTCCGGGACCCCCGCCGGCGCCTCCGTCTTGCCCGAGGTCCTCATGATCAGGAGGGCCGTCAGCACCCCCAGGAACGAGAGCGCGTTCAGGGTGTAGATCTGGGCCAGGGAGGCGGTGGCGCCCGCGCTCCCCGCCCCGAGGTGGGGCCCGGGCACAAAGCGAGCCGCGCTTCCCGCGATCAGCAGCCCCGCGAGGGCGGGTCCACCGATGAGAGAGGCGTGGAACATCGTGAGGTTCAAGGAGAGCGCCCCCGGAAGGTCCTCCCGGGGAACGAGGCGGGGGATGAGGGCCTGGCGGGCGGGGTTCTCGAAAGCGGAGGCCGCGGCCAATAGCGCATTGAGGAGATAGAGGGAGGCCAGGGTCTCCTGGCCGGCGAAGGTGAGGGCGGCCAGGATGACCGAACCGACCGCCATCACCCCTTGCGCCGTGAACATGACCCAGCGGCGGTCATGGCGGTCGGCCACCACCCCGCCCCAGAGGGAGAACACGATCACGGGCACGACCCGGGTCAGGCCCACCAGCCCCAGGGCCAGCGGCGATCGGGTCAGAAGGTAGACGTGCCAATGGATGGCCACCGTCTGCATCTGGGTGCCGGTAAGGGAGACGAGCTGGGCCAGCCAGAGCCAGCGGAAGTCCCGGTAGCGGAGGGCCCGGTAGGGGCGGGCGGTCACATCCTGAATATCCCGAAGCGCGTCTCCGGGATGGGAGCGTTGAGGGCCGCCGAGATGCCCAGGCCCAGAACGGTGCGCGTGTCGGCGGGGTCGATGATCCCGTCGTCCCAGAGGCGGGCCGAGGAGTAGTAGGGGCTCCCCTCCTCCTCGTACTTGGCCAGGGTGGGAGCCTTCAAGGCCTCGAGCTCAGCCGCCGTCATCGGTTCGCCCCGCCGCTCCCGCTGCTCCTGTTTTACCTGGCCCAGCACGGATGCGGCCTGCTCCCCCCCCATGACCGAGATCCGCGCGCTCGGCCACATCCAGAGCTGCCGCGGCTGGTAGGCGCGCCCGCACATGCCGTAGTTCCCCGCCCCGAAGCTCCCCCCGATGATCACCGTGAACTTGGGCACCCCGGTGTTGGCGACGGCGTGGACCATCTTGGCCCCATCCTTGGCAATCCCCTTTTGCTCGTATTCCCGGCCCACCATGAAGCCGGTGATGTTCTGGAGGAAGACGAGGGGCATCCTGCGCAGACTGCACATCTCGATGAAATGGGTGGCCTTGAGCGCGCTCTCCGAGAAGAGCACGCCGTTGTTGGCGATGATCCCCACCGGGTAGCCCATGATGCGGGCGAAGCCGGTGACCAGGGTGGTGCCGTAGAGGGCCTTGAACTCGCTGAACTCGCTTGCGTCCACGATGCGAGCGATGACCTCGTGGACGTCGTAGGCCAGGCGGAGATTGGGGGGCACGACCCCCCCCAGCTCGTGGGGGTCGTAGAGCGGGTCCCGGGCCTCCTCCACCTCCCAGGGCAGCTCCTTCCGCGAGGTCAACCGCCCCACGATGTCGCGGGCCCACTCCAGGGCGTGCTCCTCGTCCAGCGCGTAGTGGTCGGCCACCCCGCTCGTCCGGCAGTGCACGTCCGCGCCCCCCAACTCCTCCGCGCTCACCTCCTCGCCGGTGGCGGCCTTCACCAGCGGGGGGCCGCCTAGAAAGATCGTGCCCAAGCCTTTCACGATCACGGTCTCGTCGCTCATGGCGGGCACGTAGGCGCCCCCCGCGGTGCAGGAGCCCAGGACCACGCTAATCTGGGGGATGCCCTGCGCGCTCATTCGCGCCTCGTTGTAGAAGATGCGGCCGAAGTGGTCCCGGTCCGGGAAGACCTCGGCCTGGAGGGGAAGGAAGGCTCCCCCCGAGTCGACGAGATAGAGGCAGGGCAGGCGGTTCTCCTGCGCGATCTCCTGGGCGCGCAGGTGCTTCTTCACCGTGAGCGGGAAGTACGTCCCCCCTTTGACGGTGGCGTCGTTGGCCACGACCATGACCTCGCGACCGCGCACCCGTCCGAGGCCGGTGACGATGCCCGCCGAGGGCGCGGCTCCCTCGTAGAGGCCGTGGGCGGCGAGGGCGGCGACCTCCAGGAAGGGGGTGCCGGGATCGAGCAGGCGCTCGATCCGCTCCCGCACCAGGAGCTTGCCCTGCTCGCGGTGGCGGCGCACGGCTTCCTCTCCACCCCCCGCCCGAGCCGCGGCCAGGCGCTCCCGCAGATCCACCAGCAGGCGCTCCATGTGCGCGCGATTCTCGCGGAAGGTGCGGCCGGCGGTGTCGATCAGGCTCTCGAGGGCGGGCACCGCTTCGCAGTATGCCACGGCCCCCAGCAGCGGCGAAGGCGGGCTCGGCCTACCCCGGCGGAGGCACGAACGTGCCGCCGGTTTGGGCCACTCGGTCCGAAGTCATAACATCCCTACATGGACTGGACGTCCGCCCCCCTCGACACCCTCTTCCTCGACGCGGGGGGCGTCCTTGTCCATCCCCACTGGGGCCGCGTCGCCGCGGCCCTCGCCCGCGAGGGGGTGACGGTGGAAGCGGCGGCCCTGGCCGCAGCCGAGCCCGGGGTCAAGCGCGCCCTCGACACCCGCGAGCGCATCCGGGCCACCACCGACGCCGCGCGCGTCTTTCCCTACCTCGAGCTCGTGCTCGAGGGCGCGGGCGTCGCCCCCTCGCCGGGGACGGTGACGGCCCTGGCCGAGCTTCGGGCCTATCACGATCGCCACAACCTCTGGGAGAGCGTTCCCCCCGACGTGATCCCCGCCCTCACCCGCGTCCGCGCCGCCGGCCTGCAGCTGGCCGTGGTCTCGAACGCCAACGGCACCCTGCGCGCGGTCCTGGAGCGCTTGGGCCTCGCCCCCTTTTTCCGCACCGTCCTCGACTCCCGGGAGGAGGGGGTGGAGAAGCCCGACCCCCGGATCTTCGAGATCGCCCTCGCCCGCTGCGGGGCCCGGCCCCAGGCGACCGTCCACGTGGGCGACTTCTATCATGTGGACGTGGAAGGCGCGCGGGCAGCGGGCCTGCGCGCGGTGCTCCTCGACGCCGCCGGCCTCTATTCCGGTTTCGACTGCCCGCGCGTCTCTTCCCTGAGCACCCTCGCCGAGGCCCTCACCCAACACCGCTGAGCAGGCGGGCGGGGTGTGTTCTAGGTCACAGTGCTCTCCGTCACAGGTCCCCCCATCGGGCTTTGACAACGCGGCCCCTCTTGCCTACGTTGGAGGGAGCATCGCGTCGCGCGGCGGCCGACAAGGCCGCTCAGGCCCGGCCGCTCATCGGTCAGGACCCGCGACCCGAGAAGCTGAAGCTGCCCAAGCTTCCACGGCGGGCTTCGACTCAAGTCCAGAAAGGCGGAAAAGCATGAGATTCACGCGCTCCTTGTTTACGGTCCTGACCGCCTGGTTGTGCGTGTCCTCGTTGTCGGCGGTCGCTTTTGCGCACGACGATGGCGTCATGTTCGGGGTGCGGGGTGGCTACTACACCAAGGTGGAGAAGCCCTTCGCGGGCGCCGAGCTCCTGGTTCGGGCGGCCCCCCACTTCTACTTCAACCCCAACGTCGAGTACGTGTTCGTGGACAACGGCAGCTACCTGACCTTCAACGGCGACTTCCACTACGACTTCCCCACCCACAGCTCGACCTACCTCTGGCTGGGCGCGGGCGTGGCCTTCGTGCGCGACCACCCGGACGGGTTCGCCCCGAGCACGGAGGTGGGCGCGAACCTCTTGGGCGGAATCGGATTCCGCTCGGAGGGCGTCATCCCCTACATCCAGGTCAAGGCCATCGTCAAGAACGACTCCCTGTTCGTGCTGGCCGTCGGCCTGAGGTTCTAGACCGCTAAAGGATCGTCCTCCGCTCGAAGGAGCGGGCGCCCAGGAAGGTGAAAAGGAGGACAAAGCCCAGAAGGCCAGCGAGGAGCATCGGGGGCGGCATGTGGGGAACGTCGGGCGTCACTCCCCACCGCATGGCCTCGCTCATGAACACGAGGGGGTTCAGGAGGAAGAGATACTGCAGGGGGCCCAAGGCGCCCAGGGCCGCCCAAGGATAGTACGCGCAGCCGAAGAGCATGAGCGGGCCCAGCACGACCGCGAAGAGCAGGCCGCTGAACCGGGGCGGGACTTGCGTGCCCAGGGTCAGGCCGAAAGCGGCGGAGAGGAGGCCGCTCAGGGCCACCAAGGGGGCCAGCACCGCCCAGCGAGGGTGGACGTCTACGCCGCTCACCCGGTGCATGAGGACCATCATGGCGGGCAGGGCGGTGAGTCCGGCCACGCCCGCGTGGATGGCCCCCGCCAGCACCTTCTCGATGGCCACCCCCAGGATGGTGATGGGGGCGAGGATTCGCTCGTCCACCTCCCGGCTCCCGGAGAGGTCGACGGTGAGGGGCAGGAGCACTCCCTGCACGCCCGCCATGAGCATAGTGATGGACATCAGCCCGGGCACGATGACGGTGCGGAATTCTTCTGCCACCAGGTGCAGGCGGGGCAGGATGTTGCCGAAGACGAGCACGACCAGGATCGGCTGGGTGAGGGTGGCCATGAGCAGGGGGACCGCGTTGCGTGAGGCCACGTGCAGGTCGCGCCGCAGCAAGGCCAGGAAGGCGGTCATGGCTCGATCTCCTCTCTCCTGACCCGCGAAGGCCGGGTTGGGGGCGGCCCCGCCCCCCTCACTCCCGCAGCTCCTTGCCGGTGAGATGGATGTAAACGTCTTCCAGGCTGGGAGAGGTGAGGCTGACGTGGTGGAGGAGGCCGCCCTCGTCCCGCACGGCATGGAGGACCCGGTCGAGGAGGCCGTCCCCGGGGTCCACGAAGAGCCGCAGCCGCTCCCCCGCCTCTCCTTCCCCATCCTTGGCCACCGGCTCCACGCGGATCACGCCCGCGATGGTGGAGAGACGAGGCCCCACGGGCGCGGCCGCGTCGACCCAGACGTCCAGGATCTGCCCGCCGGGGAGCCCCTTCTTGAGGGCGGCCGGGGTGTCGAGGGTGAGGATCCGGCCATGGTCGATGATGGCCAGGCGCTCACAGAGACGATCCGCCTCCTCCATGTAGTGGGTGGTGAGGATCAGGGTCAGGCCCTTCTGGTGCAGCCCGCGGAGGGTCTCCCAGAGCATGCGCCGCGCTTGCGGGTCGAGGCCGGTCGTGGGCTCATCGAGGAGGAGGACCCGGGGGTCGTGCATGAGGGCGCGGGCGATCATCACCCGCTGCTGCTGCCCCCCGGAGAGGGTCAGGGGCTTGGCCCCCGCCTTGTCCGTAATCTGCATCTCCGCGAGCAGGCGGTCCGCCCGCGCCTCCCGCTCGGCCGGGGGCAAGCCGAAGTAGCGCCCGTGATAAGTCAGCACCTCGCGGACGGTCAAGTCGCGGTCCAGGTTGCGGGTCTGGGGCACGACCGCGATCCGCCGCTTCGCCTCGCGGGGGGCCGCCACCACGTCCACGCCATCGATGAGGACACGGCCGGAGGTGGGCCGCACCAGGGTGTTGATGCAGCCGAGGGTCGTGCTCTTCCCCGCGCCGTTCGGCCCCAGCAGGCCGAAGAACTCGCCCGCCTCAACCCCGAACGAGATCCCGCGCACCGCCTCCACGGGAGGGCTCTTGCGTCGGCCGGGGTACGTCTTGACCAAGTCCTGGACCGAGACCAGAGGCATCGCTGGTGTCTCCCCGGTCAAGCCGGTTCGGGGGGGAGGCGCCGCCCCTCCCGCACCACCACTCGCCCGTTCTTGACCACCGCCCGGATGGCGGAAACGCCTACCCGGATGAGGTCGAGCAGACGCGCCGAGCGCAACAGGACGAGGTCGGCCCGCTTCCCCACCTCGAGGCTCCCGACATCGGCGGCCAGGCCCAGGGAGTAGGCGGCGTTCACGGTGGCGGCGGAGAGGGCCTCCTCGAGGGCCAG
>Ga0210409_10000721_pt1 | contig 49075 bp, 43 predicted proteins | sample IncBWH17MmetaG_FD_161649 | JGI IMG/M metagenome (GOLD analysis project Ga0210409, IMG submission 161649) | Forest soil microbial communities from Barre Woods Harvard Forest LTER site, Petersham, Massachusetts, United States - Inc-BW-H-17-M | ecosystem: Environmental > Terrestrial > Soil >... | reverse complement strand
TCGTGGGTGGAGAAGTGGGACATCCAGGCAAGTTTGACTTGCGGGGAGACACGACGATGACACAGGCGGTAGCCATTGCGGGGGGTTTCACAGAAACCTCGAAACATTCACAAGTCTGGCTCTTCCGACGTGTTTCGAACGATTGGGTGGAAACACAGCAGCTGGACCTGAAGAAAATGCTCAAGAACGGAAATTTGCGGGAAGACGCGCATCTGCGTCCTGGGGACATGTTGTACGTTCCCAAGAACACCCTTTCGAAGATGAAACGTTTTATTCCGGTCGCCACAGTGGGAACGTATCTCAATCCAGGTATGTTCTAGGAACGTAGTTCAATCCAGGGTTATGACCGCGTCAGCCTGAATGGCCAGTAACGGTGCCCTCTTATGCAGGCCTCTCATTGAACGCATTTCTCGACATTCCGTTGGTGGTTGCCCTTTCAAGTAACGGCGGTAGGTAGAGCCAATGTTCCTCGATCACTTCGGTCTACGCGAGCAACCATTCGGGGTTACTCCCGACTCTCATTTTCTTTACTTCAGCCCCTCCCATCTTGAAGCAGCGGCATCCTTGTTCTATGGGATCCAATGCCGGCGGGGATTCATGGCCCTGATTGCCAAGCCAGGGATGGGCAAAACCACTCTGCTCTTTGACCTTTTGGAACATTTCCGAGACTCCGCCCGGACTGCTTTTTTGTTCCAAGCGCACAGTGACCCGCGGGAGTTTCTGCGCACCCTTATCGCCGACCTAGGCGTCCTTGACCAGAACGATGATCTCGGGCGCATGCACCGCAAATTGAACGAGGTTTTGATCCGCGAAGTGCGCGCTGGCAGGCGCGTTGTAGTCGTGATTGATGAAGCGCAGAACCTTGGGGACTCCGTCTTGGAAGAGGTGCGGATGCTGTCCAACTTCGAGATCCCCGGAACGAAATTGATCCAGATCCTCCTCGCCGGCCAACCGCAATTGGCAGATAAGCTGGCGAGGCAAGACCTGGTTCAATTACGGCAGCGAATTTCGATTTTGAGCCGATTGACGCAATTTAGCCCCAGCGAGACTGCGGATTACATTGACCATCGGCTCAAGGTCGCTGGTTATCGAGGCAAACCGCTGTTCACGGCTGACGCGTTAGAGATTATTCATTCTCGAAGCGAGGGAATACCACGGAATATCAACAATCTCTGCTTCCATGCCTCAACTTTGGCGTTCGCGAATGGTCAAAAGACAATCGACGCATCGATCCTAACCGAGGTGCTTGATGATCTGGATATGGAGATGCTTGGATCAGGTACAGCCAACGACTTGGCTGTGCGACAACAAGCTGTATGTGGAGGCAGTGTTGATCCGGCTGAACTTTTAGCGCGAAGGCATCCGGTGAATCCGAATTGGTTAGGACAAGCCTGTGGGAGGCATGACGCATGAGCAAAAATATCGAAGTACTTTTACGAGCCAAAGAAGCAACAGAACTGTTCTGGTCAAAAAGCATTTCCCAAAAAAGCGCGGAAGTAAGGCGGCCGCCCATGCCCATCGACCCGATTGGCCTTGCAGAAGAGGCCGAGTTGGTTCAGCGGGTGTTCCTGCTGCCCGCTCATGAAGTGCCACGTGTGGTGGTCTTCTGTGGAGTTGGACAGAGTGATGGAGCCGGCGGCATTTGCGCTCGTGCAGGACAGATCCTGGCCGACCAGACAGGCTCTTCGGTGTGCGTCGTCGAGGGGGACTTCCATTCCCCCTCTTTGCATAAATTCTTGGGTGTGGAGAACTCCCGGGGACTCACCGATGCCCTCCTCGAATCCGGGCCCATTCAAGATTTCGTTCACTGCCTCCCGAAAGGTAATCTATCGGTGCTCCCGGGCGGCTCTCGCTCTGGGGAGTTGCAAGCTCCCTGGAAATCCGCGCGCCTGCGATCCCGCATTGCAGAACTCCGCCGAGAGTTTTCCTATATCTTGGTTTACAGCCCACAGGCGAGTCAGCATGTTGGTGGAATGCTCCTCGGCCAGATCGCTGACGGAGTTATTCTGATTCTAGAGTCCATGGTTACACGCCGTGAGACTGCGCGAACGGCCAAAGAAAATCTGGCCGCTGCAAATGTGAAGATATTAGGCGCAGTGCTCAACAACCACACGTTTTCCATTCCCGAAACCCTCTATAAAAAGCTCTAGCAAGACTTCGGCAAAGATAAGTTCGCCGCAAGCCTATCAAAGAAAAAGCACACCCATTGGCCAAACGACGTTGAGGACAACTGCCATCCTGCCACGGTCGCCTTTCAGAGCAATCGAAAAATTCGCAGGGACCAGACGCGGACTGATATTGGTCGAGATAACGAGTTGTATGTGCCGAAGAACGCGCTTGCAAAGATCCACCGGTCAATCGCAGTGGCCAAGGTTGGGACGTAGCTGAATCCCAAAACGTTCTAGGGTTTGGTGGCTGGGGACACAGAAATCGTAGGAGGAAGCCAAATGAAAAACGTGAATTCCGAGAAGCAGAACGGACATAATGGAAACAGAAATGGAAATCGAAACGGAAATGGTAACGGTAACGGTCACGGTAACGGGAAACAGGAACATTCCTTTACGCTGCGTGATCTGGTGGGGATGGCATTCCGGCGACGCCGGGTGATCGTCCTCGCGTTCGCAGGGCTGATGGTGGGATCCATCTTAGCGATTTTGATTTTGCCTCCTACATACGAGGCCGAGATGAAGATCCTGGTACAACGCGAGCGCGTAGACCCGTTGGTATCCACCGAACCGAACGTCAACCAGTCCGACCGCAATTTGACATTGGACGAAATCACTTCAGAGGTCGAACTGTTCCAAAGCCGCGACTCTCTGGAGAAAACGATATTGGATTGCAGGCTTTATGAGCCCAGGAACCCGTGGTCCATAGGAGCCATCGAACTGCGGGTGCTGGGAGCCTTGGGATTGGCGCCGGACAAACAGACGAGGATTTACAAAGCGGTTCTCAAAATGGAGACGAAAGACCTGCAGGTGATCCCGCTCAACGCCTCCGATATCATTAAGGTCACCTATCAATCCGAATCGCCGCAACTTGCCGCACAGGTGCTTAAGGAGTTGGGGGATCTGTATCTGGCCAAGCATACGACGATCCGTCGCCCACAAGGGACGGCAGACTTCTTTCAGCAGCAGGCGCAGCAATACGAGAAAGAACTGGCAGCCTCGGAAGGGCAGTTGGTGCGTTTCACGCAACAAACCGGAGTTGTTTCGGCTGATTTCGAGAAGCAGGTAACACTTCAGAAGATGAACGATTTCGATCTCACCCTGCAGCAAACGCTTGCGTCAATCGCCGAAACGGAGAAGCGGCTTCGCACGCTCGAAGCGGAAGATGGAGCGGTCCCAGCGCGCGTAACCACGCAGATTAAAGTGGCGGACAATCCCCTGCTCATGGCCAATCTGAAAACGACACTGCTCGACCTGGAACTCAAGCGGACGGAATTGCTCGAAAGGTATGATCCAACATATCCGCTGGTTCAAGAAGTGGAAACCAAGATTTCGGAGACTCGTACTTCGATCGCCGAGGCCGAGAGACGAGGCATTCGAGAAGAGACAACGGACCAAGACCCAGCACATGCCTGGGTCAAAACGGAGATGGAGAAAGCCAAGGCGGACTTAACGGGTTTGCGAGCCCGCGCCTCGGCCATGGCCGGTGGGCTGAAGACGCTTGAGAGCAGAGTGCACAAGTTGGAGGGCGAGTCGATATTCCAGCAAGATTTGTTGAGGACCGCCAAAGCCAACGAGGAGAATTATCTCCTTTATCATAGGAAGCGCGAAGAAGCCCGCATCGCGGATGCTCTCGATCAACGGAAGATCATCAATGCCGCGGTCGCGGAGGCACCGATGGCGCCGTTGGTGCCGGCGAGTTTGCCGACAGGTGTCAAACTGCTCCTGGCCGTGGTGATCGCCATACTAGGCAGTATGGGCCTCGGCTTCCTGATGGAATATCTCGACCCATCATTCAGGACGCCCGAGGAGGTAAAGGAATATCTCGAAATTCCACTGCTGGCAACTCTGCCAAAGAACAACGGCAAGGCTCGTTCTGCTTTTCAATTCCAATCGCAAGGTGAGCCCCCACACTGAGCCCTTGCCGCCGGAGTTCACTCATCAGGGGCGCGAGCTACCGTGAGAATCCTTCTGATTTCCTGACACAGGAGGGCGTGCAAATTTGACGGCAACCGCGCCCGAGGAAGCAATCGGCGAGATTCCCATGTCGCTTACCACTTTTGAGGCCCATCCCCTAACGCACAAACTTAGAGACAAAGTATGAATGATCAGAAGCTAGTGCTCGTTCTTGGCACTGCACAGGCGGGGATTACCCTGGTGCGGGAAATCCTCGTGCGCCCCGAGCTTAATCTCAAGGTTGTCGGGTTTCTCGACGAGAAGGGGGAGAATATCGGGAAGTCCCTCGTCAACCCTTCCATCATTGGCTCCGTGAATCAGGTTGGTGACATTGTGAAAGAAAAGGGGGTCAGCCGAGTGATTCTGTCCCTCAACGAACGGCGAGGGTGCACACCTGTCGAACAGCTTCTGCAATTGAAGTTCTCGGGAGTGCAGGTCGAGGACGCGCATAGTATGTACGAGAAGGTGACGGGAAAAATCCTGCTGACGAACCTGGCGCCGAGCTGGCTGTTCCTGTCCGCCGGCTTTCGTAAGTCTCGGTCTCTCCTGGCCGCGAAGCGCTGCTTAGACATCGCGGTATCCCTGCTCGGAATAATCCTCGGGTTGCCGTTAATGGGAGTGATCGCCCTCGCCATCTGGCTGGAAACAGGGTTGCCCATCTTATTCAGGCAGCAACGCGTCGGGTTGGGTCAACGGCCGTTCACCATCTTGAAGTTCCGTTCGATGTTCCAGGACGCAGAAGCGGGGGGGCCGAGTTGGGCTCTGAAGAACGACCCGCGTGTCACCCGTATCGGGCACCTATTGCGAAAATTTCGGCTGGATGAGCTGCCGCAACTATTCAATGTCTTGCGCGGTGAGATGAGTCTTGTGGGTCCGCGCCCGGAACAAACGCAGCTATGCGCGATGCTCGATGAAAGAATTCCGATGTACTGGCGCAGGCACAGCGTCAGGCCGGGAATCACCGGCTGGGCACAAGTAAAATATCAGTATGGATCCACTATCGAAGAGACGGAACGCAAGCTCGAATACGATCTTTATTATATTAAGAACCTCTCTCTCAAACTGGACCTGGCAATCATCCTGGCAACTTTCAACGTGATTCTTTTCGGTCGCGGGGCGAAGTAGCTAAGCTCATCGGATTCCCGCCGCATAACAGGCTGGAACGCGCGGTGATGCGATTACCGGGGCGGACAAGCGGAAATCAGGAACCATCGTTCGGAATTTTCATGAGCAGTAAATCAGTGGACAATTTGCTTTCGAGGTTTTCGCAAACTGCAGAGCTCAGGCGACCAGTTCCGTCCTCACATTCGCCGCGGCCGGAGGACGGTTGGGACAATGCCCAGATCGCAGACGCAACAAAAGAAAGCCCGCGCATAAGACATATATTGAGTGTGGACGTCGAAGATTACTTCCAAGTGGAAGCATTCGTCCGCGAGGTTCCGCGACGCGCGTGGGGGAACTGGCCTTCGAGAGTGGTCGAGAATACTCGCAAAATTCTGAATCTCCTCGAACGGCATGGTGTGCACGGGACCTTCTTCTTTCTGGGATGGGTGGCCAACCGTTTTCCGGGTCTCGTTCGGGAAGTGCAAGCGCAAGGGCATGAATTGGCCTGTCACAGTTATTGGCACCGCCGCGTCTATTCCTTGTCGCCATCGGAATTCCGCGAAGACGTACGGATAAGCAAAGACGCAATCGAGCAGGCGGGGGGCGTTCCGGTCTACGGGTATCGGGCGCCTTCGTGGTCAATCAACAGAGATTCCTTGTGGGCACTGGACATCCTCGCGGAAGAAGGCATCCGCTACGACTCCAGTATTTATCCAATTCGCCATGATTTATACGGCATCCCCGATGCGCCGAGATTTGCTTGCGTCTACCGATGCCGCGACGGGAGAGAATTGACGGAAGTTCCCCCGCCGACGGTGCGAATCGCGGGATTCAACTTTCCGGCGGCCGGCGGAGGGTATCTCCGAATTTTTCCTTTTCTATATACGGAATGGGTCTTTCGGACTTTTGAGCAACACTACCGGAAGCCGGTTGTAACGTATTTCCATCCGTGGGAGGTTGATCCCCAGCAACCTCGAATTCCAGCTGGGTTCAAATCCAGGTTTCGTCATTACACGAACATTGGGATTGTCGAATCACGGCTCAGTCTGCTGCTGCAAAAATATCTGTTTCAGCCCATAGCGACCGCGCTCCCGGGCGGAAAATTGAGCTCTATCTCTCACTTCCCAATTCAACGCCTTTGATCGCCGCTACCTTTCAATCTACGTGACCGTCGGCTTCAGCGCTTTGGGACTTCTCGTCGTGCAGAACTTCACTTCCATGAATCTGTACCTGGCATTGCCTTTGGCTGGTGTGGTTTCGCTGTGCGTGGTGGCCATTACGAAGAGAAGGCTACACATCGCGGAAACCTTTCCCGACCTGCTCATTCTGCGGTTCGCACGGCTGCTCCTGTCTTAGATATTCAGTTGAGGCATATTTCCAGACACCCAAAATAATCGGAGGTCTTTGCTTTATGAAAGCATTATCCGAAGAATCTGCTCTGACGCGATTTGACCTGCCGTTGCTGGTCGCGCCGGACGCGTCTGCGCGCAGTCCAATCGAGCATCCCAGAGCAATTGAATTTCTTTATCTCGACCAGGAGGCAATCCTCGCAGCCGACCTGCTCAACATGACGCGTGCGATGCGTGCAGTGGGACAGGCTCAAGCGCTGTTCGTGCAAGGCAAGGTTCGTCACCCTCACAAAGTGGTCTTGCGGCAAGAGGACAGTGCGGAATCCGAAGATCAAGGCCGCTTCAATGCACTCTTCGCGTCCATCGGCGGCCCAGTGCGCGCGATGGGCATGAAGTGGATTGGAAGCTACCCCGCCAACCGAGAACGTGGCTTACCGCGTGCTAGCGCATTGATCATTTTGAATTGTCCAGACACTGGCACTCCGATTGCCGTTATGGATGGCACGCTCATTAGCGCCATGCGCACTGGCGCCATGACCGGCCTTGGGGCGCATTATCTCGCGCCGCGCAACACTCGCAAGATCGGCATGATTGGAGCGGGCGTTCAGTCGCGCACGCAAATTCTTGGACTATATACCGCGATCCCCGGGGTGGAAGAGATCGCGCTGACCAATCGTGACAAGGCGCGCGCTGAGAGCGTCGCCGATGAATGTCGTCGGCTTTGGGGCGCGCCGGTACGCGCGGTGGCATCCGTTGACGAAGCCTTGTGCGATGCTGACGTGGCGCTGACGATCACCACAGCTCATGAGCCAATCATGTTCGCACGGCAGATTAAACCAGGCGCGTTGACTGTCCAGCTAGCAGGTCATGAATGCGAATTTGCCCTGATCCAGCAGTGCCAGAAAATCGTTACAGACGATTGGGAGGTTGTGAAGCATCGTGGAATTATGACTCCTGCGATCATGCACCAGCATGCTCTCCTTCGCGACAGCGATATTCACGGCAACCTGGGCGAGTTGATCTTGGGCACCAAACCAGGACGCGAGAGCGATACTGAGAGAATTCACTATGCCCACATGGGCATGGGTGTGGACGACGTAGCGCTCGCCTGGGCCGTGTATCAAACGGCGCGCGAACGTGGCCTGGGAATACCACTTCCATTGTGGAGGGAACCCCTATGGGTGTAAGCAGAGTCGACAATCCAGCAGATCAGCAGGTCCATCCTTTTCCAATACACCTCGTGAAGGTCCGCAGGTCGCTCCGCAGGCTGTGGTGCTATGCCGAGATTCAATGGGCCTTGGCGACACACGGAACTGATCGTCTTCTGCGGCGGCGTTTCAATCGCTGGGCAAGACAGGGACGCGGTGAATCGATGGAACGAGATCACGCCCGAATCGCGCAGATCATCTGGGAAAGAATGGAACTGTCCGCAGCGGACCGCATCCTCGACTTGGGCTGTGGCGAGGGTTGGGCCTGCCGGCTCCTGGCTCAGCGAGCTCCACAAGGGAGCCTCATTATGGGGGTCGATATTTCTGACGAGATGATCCGTCTAGCGCGCGAGAAGAGCCGCACATTCTCGAGCGTGAGTTACCACTGCGGACCGGCAGAGCAAATTCCCACACAAAGCGACTATTTCACAAAAATCGTCACTCTTGAAGCATTTTACTATTTTCAGCGGCAAGACGAAGTGCTCCGTGAACTCTTCCGTATTATGCAACCCGGGGGCCAGCTGTATCTACTGTTGTGCTTGTTTGAAGATGACCCGAAGGACCGGAAATGGTTTGAGGATGTCAGTCTGCCACTCAACAATCGCGCTATCAATGAATACAAAAACATGCTGCAGCACTGCGGCTGGATAGGTGTTGATTGCCGAGTTTTTGACTTCAGGTCGAAGCCTTCCATGCAGCCCGGCTCTCATGATCGCCCGCTTCTGATTACCGCGCGGAAGCCTTCCTGAGTCCGAATTCGCCGCCCTTAGAATCACCAGCGAGTTCCAGATCGACAAAATCTTCTTTATGAGAAGCACGGGGATCAAGATGAACACTTCTACTCCCGTCGTTGTTCTTTCTCCTCACCATCACGGGGCGTTAGGGATATTCCGCAGCCTCGGTGTACTTGGTGTGCCGGTTTATGCTGTGGAGGATGGGCGGTTCTCGCCGCCGCTTCGTTCGCGCTATTGCCGCGGCGTTTTCCATTGGAACGTGCGCACAGCAGCGCCGCAAGCTTCCATCGCTTCTCTCGTCAAAATCTCGGAAAATTTTAGCACCCGCCCCATTCTGATCCCTACCGACGACGCCACCGCCGCACTGGTTCAGGAAGCCGCCGAGCACTTGCAAGAGGCTTATCGCTTCCCAATTCTTCCCCGAGGTCTGGTGTACAGGCTCAGCAACAAAAGAGAGTTGTTCTTCTTGTGTCGCGAATACGGTCACCCCACCCCCGAAACCGTTTTCCCTCAGTCGCGCGGCGAGGTTCTTCAGTTCCTCGAGAAGGCAGTTTTCCCACTTGTGCTCAAAGGCATCGACGACAGGGTTGCTCTGGGACAAACAAAAGTGGCTATGCACATCGCTCAGGGCGCAGACGAACTCCTGCGATACTACGACACCCTGGAGAGCCGACAGCAACAAAACGTGATGCTGCAGGAATACATTCCAGGGGATACGGATTCGGTGTGGATGTTCAATGGGTATTTCAATGAGAAGTCAGAATGTCTCGCGGGATTTACGGGGAGAAAGCTTAGGCAGCGTCCCATGGCTACGGGAATTACCACACTGGGAATTTGTCGGCAGAATTCAGCAGCCGAGAGGTCCATACGAACGCTACTTTCGTTGGTCGGCTACCGGGGAATCGTCGATATTGGATGCCGTTTCGATGCGAGGGACGGTCAATACAAATTGCTCGATGTAAATCCGCGTATCGGCTGCACTTTTCGGCTATTCGTTGACCCAAATGGAACGGATGTTGTGCGCGCTTGTTACCTCGATTTGACCGGGCAGGCCGTCCGGGCAGAACCTGCTTGCGAAGGGCGTAAGTGGCTGGTTGAAAATTTGGACCTGGCGACTCTGCCAGACCACTTGTTGCATCGAAAGCTCACCCTCAGCCAATGGTTGCGTTCCCTTCGCAGCGTGCGTGAAACTGCATGGTTTGATTGGTCTGACCTTTCGCCTTCTTGGGCGATGTGCCTTTCCGTTCTTGGCTCCTGCCGGTCCGAGCGATTCAAAAGATGGCGTGCCAGACGCTCCGACCTCGCCCAACCCCCTGCACCTTCGGGAGCCCCCAGGGCAAAGCCAATAAGGGAGCAGATTGCTTCCCCTACTCCCATGCCATCGCCGAAACGTTCCCAGAACTGTTAAAACTGCCTTTGATGCGCCTGATTTTTGCCTGAGGAAAAGAATGGAAGTAGTCCTAGAGACCGCCGCCAAGACGTTCAGCGAACAGGACGCGACGCGAAAGCAGATCCGAGGCTCGAGCCTTTTACTTTTTGGTCGCATATTGTCCCTTGGCATCAATTTCTTCACCCAAGTTCTGATGGTGCGCTATCTCTCGACGAGGGATTTCGGAGAGCTTGCTTATGGACTGGCGGTGGCCAGTTTTTTCCGAATCTTTGCTTCATTGGGCCTGCAGGATGCGATTCCGCGCTTCGTGCCGATTTACCGGGAAAACCGCGAGTACGGAAAGATGTACGGCACAATTCTCCTGGCGGTGGGGGCAGTTCTAATTACCGGGGTCTTTATCGTATTCGTTGTATGGCTCGCCCCGCTGTTTCTCGTGCCTTCCACGACCCACGAGACTCTGCCTCGTTTGACCGTACTTTCGATTTTGATCGTCCTGGTCCCAGTCGAAGCCGCCGACGCGCTACTGGACGGTCTTTTCGCCAGCTTTGCGGGCACCCGGAACATTTTCCTCCGTAGGTACTTGCTGGGACCCGGGCTCAAGTTTTGCCTCGTGGTTCTCCTCTTGTCGATGAAAAGCACGATTATTTTCCTGGCCTTCGGATATCTGGCGGCGGGGGCAGTGGGAGTGTTTGTCTACGGAATTCTGCTCATCAAACTTCTGCATGAACAGAGGCTATTGCGGCGGTTCCGGTTCAGGGAAATAGACATGCCCGCCCGAGAGACGCTTGCATTCGTTCTGCCTGGTCTCATTTCGGCCATAGCCTTGTGTATCGCTCCCGTGAATGCCTTCTTGCTGGGCCATCTGCGGAGCATGTCGGACGTCGCCTTTTATCGCGCTGCGGGTCCCATCGCTGAACTAAACAACATTGTTTTTACGAGCTTCACACTCTTGTTCACGCCCCTTGCAGCGCGCCTCTTCGCCAGGGCGGACTACCGCGGTCTTAACGGCCTTTACTGGCAGACGGCCGCATGGATGTCTGTACTGACTTTTCCCATCTTCGCTGTTACCTTTTCGCTCGCAAAGCCTCTCACAATACTCCTTTACGGGGCGCGTTACGCACCGTCCGGTCCCGTGTTGGCTCTACTTTCGTTGGCCAGCTATTTCAATGTTATCCTCGGCTTCAATCTCCAAACTCTGAAGGTCTACAGGAGATGGCGCTATGTCATTCACGCGAGCGCCGTGACCGCGTTGGTAAACCTGGTGGTGAGCACAATGCTGATAAAGCAATACGGGACAATAGGCGCCGCGATTGGTTCCGCTGTGACGGTGATTGGATATAACTTGATCTTGCAAGCGGGACTATCGCCGACAGCTGATTTTCACATCTTTGATCGGCGCTATGTTTCGGTTTATTTAACGATCGCATTGGGCGCAGGCGGTCTATTTTTCGTTAGCTCGGTTACTTCATTGAGTTTCTTTGCTTTGCTTCCCTATGCAGCGTGCGTCTCTTTGTGTGTGTTTGGGGTGGCGAAGAAGAAGCTCAGTATTGCGGAAACCTTTCCCGAATTGCTTCGCCTGCCATTCATGCGGCTGATTTTTACGTAGAAATCTGATTTGGCTGCCGGCCGGGCGCTTGCCGATGCCCCCGGCAAAAGGCTTTCGACCACAGAGAAAAACCATGTCCGCTCATACTGCCACGTTGCAAGACACGCGCATCCTCTGGCCCTGCGCTGTTTTGGGATTTTTGGTCTTCTTTCTCCTGGAGAAGAGCATCGTCCTGGGCCTAGCCGTAGTCTTCGTCCTGGGCCTTTTCGCTCTCGTCGCACGCTGGCCGGAGTTGGGAACGCTGATCGCCTTGTTCGCGCTCTACTCCAACATCGCTGTCCTTGGCATGAAATCGCGGGCGATATTGCTGTCCACCGTTCAGACCGGTCAAATGACGATCTCCACTGCAGGCCAGAACGCGCGAGTTGTTGTTGTAATGGCTGCGCTCTGTTTGGTTCTTTGCATTCCGCTCCTATACCAGTTCCTGGTTCGCAAAGAGAAACTGACTCTTGATCGAGGCTTCTACCTCATGTTGGGATATTTCGCTGTATTCCTGACGTCCTCTTTTTTTGCCCGGGACAAAGCGATCGTCTCATCGCAAATCACCGACTTTCTTCTCGAGGGCATGGCGATTTATTTCCTGGTGGTCAACGTCGTCCGGGAATACACGACTTTAAGGCGGGCCACCTGGGCTTTGCTGCTTGCCGGAAGTTTTATGGGCGGGCTCTCCGTATTTCAGCACGTTACCCACACCGAGACGAGCAATTATGGGGGCCTTGCGATGCTGGGAGCGGAACTCGATTTTAATCCTATCGGAAGGCAAGCTGCCATGTCCTGGGCTGATGCCGAGAATCTTCATCCACAGGGAGCTACAAGTTCGGCGCCGGGCGTCCAGTTTCGATCCGCGGGGCCGATTGGCGAGCCGAATCGTTATGCCCAGGTGCTGGTCGTACTTCTTCCGCTAGTCGCTCTGCGGTTCCGAAGAGAGCGCTCGCGCGCCTTGCGGTGGTTCGCCCTGGTGTGCGGCGCTTTTATTTTCGGCGGCATGATGCTCACGTTCTCGCGAGGAGCCATGTTCACTGCCGCAATTATTTTCGTGTTGTTGGCCTATTTTCGTTTCATTAGACCTCTTCACGTTGTCGTGGCAGCGCTTGGCCTCAGCTTGCTCGTCTTGGCTCTCGATCCGCACACCGCGCTGAGGTTCGCTAGCTTGGAAGGAGTCAAGACCCTGCTTACCCATAAAACTGCCGGTTACAGTGAACCCACTCAGGGTCAGACGGGGGTACCGGACACGTCGGTCGTTCGGCGCTACGTCCTGAACGTGGCGGCGTGGCACGTTTTCCTCGACTATCCAATTCTGGGCGTGGGTCCAGGACATTTCTCCAGCTACTATTCGATAGCCTACTGCAACCGCGTGGGCCTCATCGAACAATTGAAGACATACCGGGGGCACAATCTTTACCTTGAGACGTTGGCCGAGACCGGGATTTTGGGGCTCGCTTCCTTCTTGGCAATTATCCTGGCCATCATGCATGGTCTATGGAAAGTCTGGAAAAAGTTGCAGTACGAGGGTTCGGAGTTCGCCGATGCCGCAATGGCTTTTTACTTGTGCCTGGTCGCGTATTTAATTTCGGCAATTTTCGCGCACTTGTCCTATCAACGGTATTTTTGGCTCTTGATGGCTCTCTGCAGCGCCACAATTCACATTCTCGGCAGAGTCGAGCAGGACACCTCCAGTGAACTGGGTCCCGCGTGACCGGAGAAAATCACGGCAAGAGGAATGAATGACGATCATGGCCACAGTGGAAAGCGGAGCCCAGATCTTCGAGGGAAGGCTCTCCGATTCAGTCCAAAAGTTGTGGTTGCGCTACTATCCTGTTTCTCGCCACGCACGCTTCAAGGAGCTCCTTCTGGAGAATATCCGACCGACCATGTGTTGGAGATAGGTGCTGGGTCAGGGAGATTCAATCAGAATCACTTCGACCTGCGTGGGAAAGTGGCTCGCTACGTGGGCGTGGATCCTGACAGTAGCGTTCTAAAAAATTCATATCTAAACGAAGCATACCAGTGCGCCGCAGACTCTATGCCTTTCCCGGGCGGGTCGTTCGATGTTGTATTTCACTACTACGTGGCGGAGCATTTTAAGGATCCGATGGCATGCCATCGGGAGATTGCCCGCGTCCTCAAGGCGGGCTTCTGTTGTTTCAAACCCCGAGCCGCTACTGGTACCGCATGCTGGCCGCCCAAATCACTCCGCAGTGATTTCACGAATTCTATGTGCGTCATTTCGCTTCCGGCCGCACTGAAAGCGAAGTACTCCAACTTATTACAGATTCAATGACGACCAGGCGATTGGCGTGGCTCGGAAGAAGGCAGCGGTACTGCACGATTTTGTGCAGCAGGTTGAGAGCGAAGCCGCCGGTCTGAACGATTCCGCGGCCGTAGACTAAGTCAGATGCACATTAACTGGAGGAGTGAATAGTAGTGTTGCGAATCCTAGCGTACCACCGTGTTGCGGAGCTGCGGGACACTCCCGCAGTGGACTCGCGGAGCGTCAGCGCGACGCCGGAGGGATTTGCGCGGCAGATGGAGCACTTGGCGTGCTCCTACCGGGTCGTTTCCATGCCGGAGGTACTGGAGGCTATCGAAAAAGGGACCCCTCTTCCAAAGCGAGCCGTGCTGATTACGTTTGATGACGCTTATGCGGATTTCGCAGAGATCGCCTGGCCAATCCTCAAACAATTCCGCTTGCCCGCGACCATGTTCGTTCCCACGGCTTTTGCAAATCAGCCGGAACGCGCGTTTTGGTGGGATCGTCTCCACCAGGCATTCGCCACAATTTCCAGGACAGAAATAAACATCCCTCCCCTCGGCAACCTTCCGCTTCTCCCTCCAGACCAGAACCGCAGGAGCTTGCGCACGATTCAGAATCACGTGACCACCGTTCCTCACTCTGAGGCGATGTCATTGGTAGATTCGCTTTGCGCTGAACTCGGCATGAGCTGCGCACAAGGAGGAAGCGTCTTGACCTGGAAGCAACTTCGCCAACTCGCCGGGGAGGGGCTAACACTCGGATCTCATACGCGAACACACGCCATCATGACGCAAGTTACGCCCGAACAAATGCGTGAGGAGGTTCAAGGTTCTCAGGATGATCTTCAAAGAGAAATCGGCGCGTGCCTGCCGATCTTCTGCTATCCGAATGGCAACCACAATGACGCGGTTGTCTCTGTTCTTCGCGAACAAGGCATTCGCCTGGCTTTCACGACGCTCAGCGGCCCAAACAATTTGGGCTCCTTGGATCTTCTCCGTTTGCACCGCACGGTCATCATGCCTCGCACCACGCTAGCAATCTTTTGCCTGCGCCTTCTGCGATGGGGCATCCGCTTGGACGCTTGGCGGGACCGAAAGCAAAGAGGAGTCTTGACGCGCGGGCTTCCTCAGAACTTTACTGGCCCCGCCTGAGACAAAGGAAACTTGATGCCCACGACTCCGCAACCCGCTAATACTTCTTACGAACCAAAGATTGGCTACATTGTTTCGCGGTTTCCCATGATCTCGGAGACCTTTATCGTGCACGAAATGGATGCCATGGAAAAGTTAGGCGTGCCCATTGAGCTCTTCGTGCTTCTCCGGGAGCGCCCCAAAGTCGTTCACCCGGAAGCCGGCAAATGGGTCAGCCGCGCCCACTATCACGCTTCTCTCTCCCGCGCGGTGCTCCAAAGCCAGTGGCACTTTATTCGGCGCAACCCAATGCTCTACTTAAGGACTTGGACGCAAGTCTTGCGAGGGACCTGGGGCTGCCTTCGCTGTTTTGGTGGAGCCCTCGTTTTCTTTCCGAAGGCCGTCCGGTTTGCCTATGAGATGACAAATCTGGGAATCAAACATGTTCACGCTCACTTCGCCTATCACCCGGCGGTGGCGGCCCTGATTGTGCACCGACTGACGGGGATCCCATTTAGCCTTACGGCTCATGGCTCGGACATCCAGGCGGATGGGCACATGCTGAGAGAAAAAGTGGAGGCCGCGGAATTTGCTGTCGCGGTCTCTGCCTACAATAAGCAAATTATGCTTCGTAAGTGCGGTCCCGAGGTCGCTGAAAAGATTCATATCATTCACGGCGGTGTTGATGTGGATCGCCTGTCGCCGCGCGCGGCATCCGGAAGAAAGGGGCCATTCCGAATTCTGTGTGTTGCCAGGTTCGAAGAGGTCAAAGGTCATGCCTACCTTGTCGAGGCTTGTCGGCTTCTGCGAGAAAGAGGAATCGACGTTGAATGTCGCTTGGTTGGCGGAGGACTCCTTCTCCCCAGAATCGAGAAACAAATAAAGAACGCAGACCTTGGCGAACGGGTCCAGTTGCTGGGGGAGCGCAGCTATCAGGAAGTAGTCCAGGAATTCTTGCTGGCCGACGTCCTGGTGTTACCCACAGCCCCGACAGCGAGCGGCAAGTGCGAGGGAAGTCCGACCGTCTTAAAGGAAGCGATGGCATGTGGTTTGCCCGTGGTCTCCAGCCTTGTTGGTGGCATCTCCGAACTTGTGGATGACAAGTGCACGGGGATTTTGGTGCGCCCCAGAGATGCGGCCGCCTTGGCAGATGCTCTCCAGCAGCTTCATGGCGATGCATTCCTTCGCTGCCAATTGGGAAGGGCTGGGAGGGAAAGGGTTGTGCGAGAATTCGATCTCCAGGCCAGCACAGCAAGACTCGCTCGGCTATTTCTTGAAGCCACCGGCATCGAAGCGCGGCCGGGCCGCCAAGTGATTGATCGGCCTGCAACGAGAATCGCGCATCTCACAACGCCAAGCACTGTAAGTGCCGGCGGAGGCACTTCGACGCGTGGGGAATAACTGGTACAAGAAAATGGCTGTTGCACAGGACAAGCCCTTTGTGGCCAGGGAGTATTGGGAAAAAAGGCTTTTGGATAAGTGGGGGCTTGACGGCGTAGGCCATGTCAGTTATGGGCGCCCATTTAATGAATGGACTTACCGCATCCGGAAGAAAGTGTTTCTAAGGCAAGTACGCGCGTTGCCGCTCGATTTTCAGCAGGTTAACGTCCTGGATATTGGTTCAGGGACCGGATTCTGGCTTCAGGTATGGAGGTCCCTCGGAGTGCGTGCGCTCACAGGCCTGGATCTTACGGAGGTGGCAGTCCGGAGACTGGGGGATAAGTATCCTGATGTGCGAGTCATTCAGCAAGATATTTCGGATCCGGAGGCGCTCCTCGACAAGATCGGACAATTTGACGTAATTTCTGCAATCGATGTGCTCTATCACATTACATCGGATCGAGACTACTGTCAGGCTATCTCCAATATTGCGGCGCTCCTCAAACCGAGTGGCTACTTTATCTTTTCGGAGAATCTAGTCCATTGCAAAGCGCCGCAAGAGCAACATTTTGTCAGCAGAACTCTGGACGACGTCACCCAGGTGCTAAGCCTGCAAGGATTGCGAATCCAGCGAAGAGTCCCAGTGTTTGTCTGCATGAACGCGCCAGTCGATACATCGTCAATAGTGCCCCGCTTTCTCTGGCGTGTGGCAATGGCCCCTGTTCAGTTTGTGCCCGCGCTCGGGCACCTATATGGAGCCGCCCTTTTCCCGCTCGAGCTGGCCCTTACTGGCCTGTTAACGGAAGGGCCTTCCACCGAATTAGTGATATGTCAAAAAGCCTCTGAAGAAGAAGATTCGCCCTCTTGAATCGCTCCCCTGCAGCGATGCATTGAGCTCTTCGAACTACGAACACAGAACTGATTCTGCTGGCTCCGAACTCCTGGAAACCGACCCCGGGCCCGCAGATGCTCGACCAGGACGCGACACAACCAGAACAAAGGGGCACAAGAATGAAGAATCTCGCACGCAGATTGCTTTTCGACAGAACGCTAGTTCATTCAAGTGCGTCTTTAACGCTCTCGTTACTGTTTGGGGCAATTCTCCCCGCCCATGCTCAAGTCCCCCAATGCACGTTTTATGTTTCACCAACAGGTTCCGACTCAGGTGCCGGTACATTCACGGCGCCTTGGCAGACGGTCCAGAAGGCATTCAACACCGCCACGGCCGGCCAGACTGTCTGCCTTCGAGGCGGCATTTACCCTCAGTACGTGGACGCTTCGACGGGGTTCAACCAAGTGGAGAAGCGCTCCGGCGCTCTTGAGAAACCAATCCTTTTCACCAATTATCCGGGTGAAATCGCCGAGATCCATGGATCCACGAAAATCTATGGGTCTTATATCACTTTTCGGGGTACGCCCAACGGCACGCGCAATTGCAGTGCTACGCAGCCTTGCGGACTAATCTTCGAAGGTTCAAGCGGCTATGTTCTTCCTGGGGTTAGCATCTTGAACTCGTCTGGACCGGGCTATGTAGTCTTCGACCACGTTGAGATTCGCAAGGGAAATTACCATGCCGGGCTCTATCAGGAAGGCTGCAACAATGCGATCACCGGCAGCTATGTCCATGACAACGGCATCCAAAACCGCAATGAAGACAACGGCATTTACTGGTCGAAAACGCCCGCGGACTGCAAGAATGGCGGCTTGATCGCCAACAATCTGGTCGAGCACAACTTCTCCAAAGGTATTCAACTGTATGCGGACGCATCCGCTTCCACGCCGGCCTATGTCACCGCCTACGGTAATATTTCCGTAAACAACGGCTCCCAAGGAGCGGTCATCTGGGGAGATTACAACACTTTTGTCGACAACATTCTGTATAACAACAACGAAATCGCCGGCGCCGCGGCTGGAGCCCAGGCGGGCTTGTACGCCGGCACTGCAAACTTCGTGCAGCATAACTTGACCTGGAGCACATCCGACCGCGGTGGCAAAAGGTCTTGCTGGTTCGTCAAAGAAGGCTGTTGCCTGAAAGACAATTTGATTGCTGATCCCTCCTTTTTGGACCCGGCGCGACACAACTGGGATCTCAAACCCACGTCACCGGCCAGTGAATGGGCCAACCGGGTATCCGCAAACGATAGCCGCCGCGGCCTACCAATTCCAGGAACGGAGTAGTGAAGCAATGGAACTGGCAAAAATTTGTTTCTGGCTTTCTATATCTTTGATCATGTATCCGAGCGTCGTTTATCCATCCTTGGTCTGTCTCATCGCGTTGATCCGGCCGCGGCCCTTGAAGCGTCGTTCGTGGCTTCCATCCGTGACAGTATTGATTCCTGCGTACAACGAGGCGCAGCACATTGCCGCGACAATCCAGAACAAGCTGGAGCAGGATTATCCAAGCGACCGGCTCGAAATCATCGTGATCTCCGACGGCTCGACGGACGGCACCGATGACATTGTTCGTGAATTCAGTTCCCGGAATGTGCGGCTCATCCGGCGTGAACCGCGCGAGGGCAAGGCGGCGGCCTTGAATGAGGCAGTGCGATACGCCAGCGGCGAAGTCCTCGTTTTCAGCGATGCCAACTCGCTCTTCGCCCCGGACGCCATTCGCCGGATGATGGAAAACTTTGCCGACCCGGAAATCGGCTATGTGACGGGGAATCTGACCTATAAAGTACGAAGTGGCGGAATCTCCGGGAATGGGTGCAGCGCGTACATGAAATATGAAAACGGTCTGCGCACGCTGGAGACGCGAGCCGGCTCGATTATCGGGGTTAATGGCGGAGTGGACGCCATCCGCCGGGAACTATACAGGGATGTCCCACGGCAGCTCATTACGGATTTTGTCTTGCCATTGCATGTCATCAGCACGAAACATCGTGTCGTCTACGACGAGCGCGTGCGCTCCTACGAGGTCGCGAACAGTGAGCTTGGTTCGGAGTTCCGCATGCGCACCCGCGTTGCTCTGCGAGCGCTTCAGGGCATTACCTACATGCGCCGGCTTTGCATTCCGGTCAACTACCCTTGGGCCGCTTTTGGCTTGATTTCCCACAAGGTCATACGCTATTTCTCATTTCTCTTCTTACCGATCGCTTTTGTAACCAATCTGTTGCTGGTGTCGGCTCCGCCTTATGCAGCGCTATTTGTTGCGCAGATGATTGTTTACCTGCTGGCGCTCGCGGGGTGGCGAAAAGATTTGTTGGGGCCTGTCCGCAAATTGACCTTGATACCAGCCTATTTCCTCATTAGCAATGCGGCCTTCAGCGTTGCCGCCTTCAAGTTTCTTCAAGGCGAGACGATGGCCACTTGGCAACCGAGAGCTGGCGCGCAGTCCGCCCGTCCCCACAATCGGGCAGCTTAGGGAAAGCTCCTTCGGACCGTTCCGCGCCATCCTTTGATCAGTGTTGGTAGACTCCCGCGTCGGGTAAAGTGCCACGCGGGACTCCGTCCTTGTCCACCGGCTGGACGTAGTTCAGGTTGCTAAAGCCAATGGCCGGACTGGTGGTGAGAATGTGCCAGTCCAGTCCCAACGGGTTGAGGAAGAGAGGATCGGCTTGCTTGTTGTTGTTGGTCATGCAGCACCCGCCAGGGTTGTACCAGCCGGAGTTGCCGGAGGGGTTGAACGAAAGGTTTTGATCCACGAGGTTGGCCGAGCCACTATATAGGCCGGCTTGCGCGCCGGCCGCAGCGCCACCGCTGAGGTTGTTGTTGTTGTAGAGGATGTTGTTCACGAAAACGTTGTGGTCGCCCCAGACCACCGCTCCCGTCGCGCCATTGTTAACTGATGTGTTTTCCATGACAGTGACGTAAGCCGGGGAGGTCGATGAGGCTCCGTCATAAAGCTGAATGCCCTTGGAGAAGTTGTTTTCGACCAGGTTGTTTGCGATCAGCCCGCCATTGGAGCACCCGCTGGTGGTTGTGGACCAATAGATGCCGTTGTCCTCAAAGCGGTTGGCATTGAAGGCGCCGTTGTCATGGACGTAGCTGCCGAGAATGGCGTTGTTGCAGCCTTCTTGGTAAAGCCCGGCATGATAAGTGGCTTTGCGAATCTCCACGTGGTCGAACAGGACGAAATGGGGAGCGGAGTTGGAGGCACAGCAGATGTCGACTGCATCAATATTGTACCCCTGTGAACCCTCGAAGATCAGGCCGCAGTGATTGATGGCGTCGCAGCTGCCGATGCCCTGCGGTGTGCCCCGGAAGGTAAGGTAAGAACCGTTGACGCGGGTGGAACCCTGGAGCAGGGCAACCTCACCAGGGTAGTTGGTAAAGACGATGGAGTTGCCGGGGGAGCCGGAGTTGTTGAAGGTTTGTTGGTAGCCAGAGGTGACGGTTTGGGGATAGGTGCCTCCACGGAAGCAAACGGTCTGTCCGGCTGTGGGGCTGTTAGCGGCTTTTTGTGGAGTCTGCCAGGGAGCGGAGAGGGTCCCCGGATTGGAGTCCGACCCCGAAGGCGAAACATATAGCGCGCACGTGGTGGCAATCGGGTTTGCCACAGTCAAGGTGAAACTGCTGCTGATTGTTTGCGAACTGGCATCCCTGACAGTTGCCGTGAAAGTGGAAGACCCAGCTGTGGTTGGCGTTCCGCTGATCATTCCCGCAGCGGAAAGACTGAGTCCTGTCGAGAGAGAACCGGAGCTGAGAGACCAAGTGTAAGGAGATGCGCCGCCCGTAGCGTTCAATTGCGCGCGGTATGCCTGCCCTACCGTCCCGCCGGGTACGCTGGTCGTAACAATGGTCAAAGGAGCCGGAACACCTGTACCTGCCAAGGCCACCACCTGTGGCGCACTCGAGGCATTATCATTGACGCTAAGCGTCCCGGTTCGAGTGCCCGTCGCGGTCGGCGTAAACTTGACGCTCATGGTACAACTCGCCCCTGCAGCTAGAGAGCCGGAACAGGTCCCCTGCCCCGCAGAGGAGAAATCGCCGGTGATTGATACAGTGCCAAAAGTGAGCGTGACGGTACCCGTATTGGTGAAGGTCACGAATTGCGCGGAACTGGAAGTCCCCACTGTTTGATCTCCGAAGGCAAGTGAGGTTGGCGAGAAATTGACCGTCGGCACTGCCGCATTGACTGTGAGCGTAGCAGTGTTGCTGGTGACGCTGCCCGCCGAGTTGCTCACGACCACAACGAAGGAGGAACCGCTGTCCGATGAAGTGGTGGTCGGGATGATGTAGCTAGAAGAAGTCGCTCCGGCGATGGCCATGCCGTTCTTCTTCCACTGATACGTTAACGGGGCAGTGCCCGCCGCTGCTACGCTGAAAGTGGCTGTTTGTCCAGCCGTTACCGTCTGGTTTGTGGGTTGCGTGATGATCGAGGGACCCACCGCCGCTGTTGTCACTGTCAACGTCGCCGCCGCACTCGTCACGGTTCCCGCTGCGTTGCTCACCACCACGCGGAACGTCCCCCCGTTGTCCGCCGTCGCTGTCGCCGGCGTCCTATAACTCGCCGCTGTCGCCCCGCTGACATTCACTCCGTTCTTCTGCCACTGATAGCTGAGCGGAGCCGTCCCCGCCGCCACCACCGTGAAGGTCGCCGTCTGCCCTGCCGTTACTGCCTGGTTCGCTGGTTGCGTGGTGATCGTCGGCGCAACAGCCGTGGCCGTGTCCGTGAAATTCACTCCTGTAACGTTGGCTCCATTAACGGTCATGGTCTGGCTGCTTGGGGCAAACGTAAAGCCAGCGCGACTGGGAACAATCGTATACGTCCCGTTCGGCAGTCCGGCAAATGTGTAACTCCCCGAAGTGTCTGCCGTCGTCGTGGCGGTCGCCGCTCCACCGAGCGTCAAGGTCGTCCCACTTCCTCCCGTCGCTGGATTAATCGTGCCGGAAATGGTGAAGCCCGATGTCTTGAACGAAAGGCCTCCCTTCTTCCCGTGGTTTCCTTTCGAGTCGGTCGACGATACTTGGTAGTAGTAGGTGGTAGCCGCAGCCAGGCCAGAAAGAGTTAATTGATGGCTTGTAACCATTGTCGGATCGACAGGCGTGCTGAGTCCGTAGGAAGGGCTGGTTCCATAATTGACGGCTGAGTCCGAGGCAACGTTCGTTGTCCAAACGATCTGAACTGCGGAGGTTGTACCGGATGTGTATTGTATGTTCGTAATTTCCAGAGTCGACGGCGGATTACCCGTGGGGCTGCCGCTGCTAACCGTGCCGGCACAGCCGTTCAGCAAAACAGGCATCAGCGCCGCAAGTGAAACCAGCACGGTCCGCTTCAATACACTCCAGATTGTGGGATTGGGAAGGGATGATTCTAACCCGTTGCCCCGATCTACTTGGACACCCCTCATTGAGACTTGCCCTTAACTCCATCGAGAGGAATAGTTCAGGCGGACTACGCCTGCCACTTACCCTGCCCTTTGATTTTCATTTACATTCCAGCCGGCTTAGGTCAGCTCGGGGCAGGGGTGGGTCAGCGAAAATGAGTGTTCTGAACTGGCCTAGCTCTTGAGGGAGATTAGAAGAAATACCATTACGAGAACTACTGGTACTCGGTCCAGTTTTAGTCCAGTGCCCAAACAAAAACAAAATTACCCTTGGTACTTGCCCGCCGGAGTCTAGGTTTAACGAGTAGGCCCGAATCACCGTGTCCGGTTGTCACCCGTGCCGCTGGAAAGAAACACAGAACCGGATCATCGGCCTAATCTGCCCCTTTTTGCCCCCGCCTGTTTTTGTTAAGTGTCCATCTATCAGGAAGATGGTTGGTAGGGGCGGTGGGGATCGAATTTACATCCCTCACTTTTAAGTCTCACTGGCAGAAGGCGTTACTGACCGCTCCTCAAGCCAATTGTTAGAGATGTTAGAAAGAAGCCGGAGTTTTGCGCTTAGTTTGCGCCCAGAGTTTTGACACGCGGCACCCCCGCGTTTCAACTGACGTATGTGTAAAACGCTTTCACGGTTCGGCATCTCGCTTGCCTCTGGCGGGTTCACAGACACTTCCCACGGAAAAGTGAGAGAAGATGCCCACAATCACCATGCCTAGATGCGGCAGTGGAATCAATCATCATCGTTAACAGAGTCCAGCCCATCCAGGCCAAGATGAACTTGAAAACCGCCCTGGTCTGGACTAATATTTCGCGGGTATAGCGCTGCTTCCGGTGTAGCGCAATTCGGAACCAGATTCGTCGGCAGCCGCGCATCATCCAACGCCAAATACGCTAGTGCCGGATCGAAGCCATCCCATCGCAGTCGCTTTTCAAGCCAGTCCGCCCCCTCAGGCCCAAGCGCTGATCGCCACCTCGCAAGGTGCTCCTCGCCCACTTCGCCTTGGCATGCGCCGGTATATGCTGAGCGAGATGCTTGCAAACGTTCACTGAGAAATGTAGCACCCCGAACGATCGCTTGTATCTGCTTATCTCGATTGGGTGCCTTTCGTTCCGACATATGCTTCTGCGCCGAACGTCGCAATAATAGCTCATCCCGGTGGCTTAGAGGCAACTACTTGATGTCTACAATTGCCCCAAAGAATGTGTCTGCGGTCAGTTGTTCTGTTGTTCCGGTTGGCCAGCCTTCATAATTCGCGATGCCCCAGCCACCAGTGTTTCGCGGATCACGCGATCTTCTGATTTAAAAAGTCGAGCGAGTAAGAAGGGGCCTACAGTGCAAATCGCTATCGATAGAGTGATACGATTCCGCGTTAGTTCTCCCCAAACAGGCTAGGAGGGCGCATGACGACGAGGGTGTCCTTAGCCAAAACTCCGCGACGGCTGAATTTCATACATGTCACATGTTACAAGGTCTCTTTGTATGTTGTTGATTTCAAATGCGCCCCCCAATTTTGGCGAGGCACACCTCCTCTTGGCCTCAATCCGAGCTCGTGTCCAACCTTGCTGCCACTCCGCCCGTCGGCTGCGTTGTTCATACGAAACTAGTGAACTTGAACGGTGGCTGACGATGATGCATGATAAGCGCCGGGAAAGCCCGTCGTTTGATTGTCTTTCGGTAGGGCGTCCCCGGTAAATGTCTACACTGTGCAAGATCTAGGAGGAAACTCATGCCGGCCTTGATGATCGACCAGAACAACAATGCTACGGACACCACCTCACTGGAATCTCCGAATCAGACCGACCCAACGTTATTCGTCCGCAACAGCAGCACCGCCGGGTATGATAGAGACGACCGACTTCAACCGGACGCGATCGTTACCCAGACTGGTTCGGGAATCGGATGCAACGCCGTTGCCGACCAGAATGCCGCCATCCAAGGTACATCCTTTGGCTCCGTCGGTGTGATCGGCCGTTCATACCAGAACCCCGGGGTTTTTGGACAAAATGGCTCGTTCGGGGGTATTGCAGGGTCCGCAGACCCCGCCGTGCTAGGCGTTGCTTTTGGCCAAAGCGGCGACGGTGTTGCCGGTATCGCAAGCGGCCCATCCAATTCGGGCGTCACAGGTTCAGGGGCTTTTGGTGTCGCCGGATTCGCCAGGGGCGACAACAATGCCGGCGTCTTCGGCTCGGCTTCGGCGGACAGCCCCGGCGTGTGGGGGCAGACTTCTTCCGGTTCATGGCCCGCTGTGGAGGGCTTTAATCGCGGCAACAATAACGGCGTACGCGGTGTCTCTATGGGAACAGCGCCACCCGGAAGCACAAATGTTGGAGCAAATGTTGGAGTTGTCGGCTTTTCTGACACTGGCTGCGGTGTCGTGGGGATCGCAAACCACCCGTGGGGTCTCGGTTTCGGTGGCCTTTTTTTTGGTGGGCTCCTCGTTGCGAGCGGGGCAAAGTCAGCAGCCGTTAAACACCGGGACGGCTCGCATCGACTGTTTTATTCCGTCGAAAGCCCGGAGAGCTGGTTTGAGGATTTCGGCCGTACCAAGGTGGTTCGCGGAAAGGCCGAAGTCAAGCTGGACCCGAATTTTGCCAGCTTCGTTCGCACGGATGACTATCACGTTTTCCTCTCGCCGGAAGGGCAAAATAAGGGTCTGTACGTCAGTCGGCGGAGCAAGAAAGGATTTACTGTGCGCGAGCAAGAAGAAGGCCAGAGCACCACAACGTTCAGCTACCGGATCGTGGCTCGTCGCAAGGATCTAAAGATCCGACGCTTCAAACCTGTCCGGCTTCCTGTTTTTCAGAAAAGTGACTTTCTCAGAGCCCCGGAAGCGGCTTCAAAATTGAAACCTCCAACTGTCCCAGTCCTCAAGAACGTCCCCGAGAAACCCATGGTGTATACGCAGCGTCGCCGGCCTCAAACCACTTGACTTTCTGGAGCAGTTTGAGCAATGCACTCAGAACGTACTCCAAAAGAGGGGCGCCCTTTTATATTGTCGGGTAGGGCCTTCGGCCCGCGAAATCTTATGAAAATCGGTCAGAGTTAATATACGCAGCGGCCCGGAGCGGCGAGATCGACGACGCAATGGATAAGCCGAGACCGATATATTGTCTGATCCGGAGCATGCGTGTTAAGCGAATGATTGAGCGTCGCCGCGTTTTTCCCTTCGGGGAAGCGGCGATAGCTCGCGACCCTGACTAACGTACGTTTGAGCCATGCTCTCCGCTCCCGCCACAAGGAGAAACGATGCCTTATAAGATAGCGGCTGCGGCTCTCTGACGCGAGGATCACGTTCGGAATCTACGGCCATGTCATCGGTGATGAGCAACGCAGTGCTGTTCAAAATCGCTCGGCAAGGTTGGTAAACTAGGGCCAATTGTTAGAAAGCAGGGTTTTGTTAGAAAATGCGGCTGCAAGTGACAGATAACAAGAGTGGTTTGGTAGGGGCGGTGGGGATCGAACCATCAAGTCCGCTGCAAACACGTAAGTTATTCATTCCACGTTCGGACAAAAACTACAAAATCGCCAGAAACGCCGAACTCAGGTACACGGCGGGTACACGGAAGTTATGAACAGACAGCCAAAAACAATCAATCCTATCTCGCTGGGACGGCACAGTCGCAATTGCACTGTCTGCACTCATGAATATCGTGAAGCGATCGAGCGAGAATTTGTTAACTGGACCGGACCCAAGGCCATTGCCAGGGGATTTGGCCTTGATCGAGCTTCAGTCTATCGGCACGCGCACGCCTTCGGCCTTTTCGCCAATCGACAGAGGAACATTCGGGCTGCACTCGAAAAGATCATCGAAAAAGCCGGAGAAGTGGAAGTCACATCCGCGGCGGTTGTGGCTGCCGTGCAGGCTTACGCGAAGATCAATGCGGCGGGTCAGTGGGTCGATCGAAGTGAGCACTTGAACCTTAACGAGCTGTTTGATCGCATGACTGTCGAAGAGTTGGAAACCTACGCCCGCGACGGAGTCTTGCCAGCGTGGTTTTCACAAACCGTGGGCGCAACACCAAACCACAGTCGGGAGGCCGAAAACGACACATAATTCAGGCCAAAAGCCCATCTCGATCGCAACAATTTCCGCCCTCCGGCCGGGTGACTTCCCCTTGGGCTCGGCGGCGTCGAAAGCCGCTGCACGGCTAATGTTGGATTGCAAAAAGCGGACGGCAGAACAAGAAGCGAATCGCCCGCCTGACTTACGAGTTGTTATCGGCATCCCAAGACCACAGGAGATCCAGCAGACTTTTGTCAGGCGCGTAGGCAATGGCAACGGAATCAAAGAGTTTGTCTTTCCCGCTCCCGCTTACCCAGGTGAATGCTTGGGCGTCTGCTCGGTCCCGACCGATGTCAGCGTGGAAGAGGCGCTGCGCCTTCTGCGAGAATGGTCGCGTACACAGCAATAGGCGGTCGTGAGAAACTGTCCGCAGTGCTCCTACTAGCCTTCAGAATAGGGCATCGGAATGAGAAAACTTAGGCCGGGGCTAAGACATTGCAGAGTCGGGCGCAAGCTCCACTCGATCGCGGCAAATCGGGGGCTTCGGCCACTTGTCCGGTAAGGCGACTTACCAGGCACTGACAATCTTTGTGCGAGCAGTTTCACCAATAACTACTGCAGCTTCGCGTACTCAGCCTTGGCCTGTTTCAGGACGGGGATGTCGGGGTCAGCGTCTTTCCATAGGTTGAGGAAATCCTGATAGGCCACGCGAGCTTTGGAGGTGTCGCCTTGCATGGCGTATGCGCGACCGAGTTGAAGATGGGCAAGAGCGCCGATCGGCGAGTTCCAGACAATTCCACGATGGCCGAGGCTTTTCTGAAATTCTGCCGCTGCCTTGCTGCCTTGATGAGCGGCCAGATAGGCCTCTCCTCGAACAAAAACAGGGTACAAGCCGTTCCAGGCGTGCTCACCGCTAAACGTAGTCTGTCCCAGTTCATACGGCAGGGCGGATCGAAGCATCTCCAACGCCTCTGAAGGATTTCCTCGATTGAGCGCGAGCTTCGCGCGGACGGTTGGCAGGTAATTCAACTGCACGGTCGTGGCTTCGGGGAACCGCTTGTTCAACTCCTCGGTCAGGCGCTGTGCGCGCCCCGCATCTCCGGCATACGCCATGGCGATCGCGGAGGCATACAGCACATCCACACCAGAGGAGTGTTCCATTGCCAGCGTGGCTCGCCGCCGGGCTTCCCCGGCGTTACCAAACAGGGCCTCACGTAGTCCAGACGTGGCGGAAAAGCCGGCAGATACTTCTTTTTCGTCAGCCCGTTCGGCTGATTCCATGGCCCTCCGAGTCAGCTCTTCCGACTCCCGCAGCCGCCCGTAATAAGCCGCAGTATTGGCCTCGTAGGCAAGCAACGTATCTTCTACCCCAGGCTGACCCGCTGATAGTGCGACCTGCTCTTTCATCCCCGCTGCATCGTTCTGCAAAAAGGCAAGGTGGTATAGAGAGGCAGGGTAGTAATGGTGGTAGAGTTTGCGTTCGAGGGCTTGCCTATACGCCGAGTTTGCTTCATCGAAGCGATTCAGAGCCATGTAGCCATCCATGAGGAAGACGTAGGAGACGGAAAAGTCCGGTTTTAGACGAATTGCTTCCCTGGCTTCTGAAATCACTCCGTCATAGCGACCCATCGCCGGGTAAATTGCACCGGACAAGTAAACATGCGGCATCTCGGCGCGGGGATAAGCCTGAATCCAAAGCTTGCAGGTTTGTTCGGCTTTTTCGAGGTTCCCCGTGACCTCTTTGTAGTAGATGGCCGATACGAAATACCTCTCAGGCTCACTCGCGTGGCCGCGCAGTTCGTATGCCTTTCGTGTGTATCCGGCAGCGATGCTGGGTTCTCCAATGGAGGTGTGCCAGATGCCCAACCACGCGTAGGCAACTGCGAAATTAGGGTCGAGTTCGACAGCGCGCTTGTAAAAGCTAATAGCAAGTGGTGGGGAAGTTGCCCGGCTGCCGGAGCTAAAAGCTTTCAGGGCTTCCAGCGAGGGCGTAGTCGCTTGTTCCAGAGGCGTATCGAACTTTTGCACCGTGCTCAGGGACTCGCCGAGCTTGCTGCGCATGTCCGATGCCGCTTTGCCGAGCGCATCGAGCACGTGATTCTTGTCGCTCGCCTGTGCTTCCGTGCTCGCCAGCGTTTGCCCACTAGAGCAGTTGACCGCCTTCACGGTCAAAAGGTATGGCGTACCAACTTGAGCTATCGAGCCATCGAGGACAGCGGCGCTTGCGGTCCGCTGGCAAAGTTCCCGGGCAATCTCGGGCGTGAGTTTCGCATCCGTCTTCTGGTCCATCATCTGTAGGGTCTGCTGGATTTGCTGGTCCGAGACGATACTCAGGAAGGGTGACTGCTCCAGCTGGACGGAGAGTCCTTGCCGGAGCGTGCCGTCGAAGACCGGGTCGCCGGTCGTGTTGGTAAAGTCGGCGAGGACGATGGTGTCTTTGTCTGTGAGCTTCGGCGTGCGATGAAAATAAAAGTAACCTCCTATGGTCAGAGCGCCTAAGAACACGAACGAAGGAACAATCACTTTCCAGAGCCGTGCGGTGCTATGCCAAGCCTCGGTCTTTCTAGCTACAGGCAGTTTTGCGGATTCCGAGTCGCGCTTCAGCCGCTGGAGATCGGCGCGCACGTCGGAGGCGTGCTGGTAGCGCAGCTTGCGGTCTTTTTCCAGAGCTTTGGCAATGATGCGCTCGAGTTCCGGCGACAGATCGGTATTCACACGAGCAGATGGGGCCGGCGAGCGATTCAGAATCCCGTCCAGAACCAGTGCACTGGTGTTGCCCGGAAACGCCATGCGCCCCGTGGCCATCTCGTAGAGAACCGCGCCGAACGAGAACAAATCCGTGCGCACGTCCAGTTCTTCGCCACGGGCCTGCTCCGGCGACATATACGCCATCGTGCCCACGGTTCCGCCTGGACTCGTCAGGGCTTCCTCTGTAACTGCGGTGGACATCGCGGAAACGCCGGCGGCTTCGGCAAAATGGGAGAGCTTCGCCAAACCAAAATCCAAAATCTTCGCGTGGCCGCGTTCGGTGACGAAAATGTTGGGGGGCTTGATGTCGCGATGAATGATGCCCTTGTGATGCGCTGCATCGAGCGCGTCGGCGATCTCGATTCCCAAGTTCAGCAGCTGTTCCAGCGGGAGAGGTTTGCTCTTGATGTAATGCTTCAGCGTTTGTCCTTCCAGAAGTTCCATGGCGATGAACGCTTTGCCGTCCTGCTCGCCGACATCGTGAATCGTACAGATATTCGGGTGGTTCAACGCGGAGGCGGCCTGCGCTTCACGTTGAAAACGGGGAAGGGCTTGCGAATCAGCGGCGACGCTTTCGGGAAGGAATTTGAGGGCAACGAAACGGTGCAGCCGGGTGTCTTCAACCTTGTACACCACCCCCATGCCGCCACCACCGAGTTTTTCGAGGATGCGGTAATACGAGATCGTTTGGCCAATCATTGTTGGAAAGCCGCTCTTGGCGAGGCATGTTAGACAGTGCTCAAAGGCAAGTCAACGAACGGAACTCAGGTGGGCAGCGGGGAGCAGGGGCTTACCACCAGTCAAGTGGACCAAATGCCTGATTAGCGCTTATCGGAAACTTGAGGTACTAGGACGGGACTTACCAGGCACATGAAAGAGCATCGTCAGGTGACGCAGTCTGCGAGAGTCCTATTAACCCCGCTGGGAATTGTGGAATTGTGGAAGGGCCAAGCATCACACATCCCACTGCTGTGATGTTCCAGAAAGCATTGCTCGGCTGCCCCTCTAAGTGGTTGAGATTGCGTGGAGACCCTTGAGCGATTCCCCGTTCCAGAATCAAGTGTTTTTTTGCCGGAGCTGAATGGATAGCTGAATCCAAACGAAAGCCAGAGTCTAAACTAGCGCTGCCCTTGCTTGAAAAGAGTTGCAATCCCTGAAGCATCTAGGAAGACCAGGCGGCTGCCAACGCTGGATGCAAATCGCGTGCAATCGCGATCTTAAGCCTCGCAGCTACAGTGGAATAGGAGTGAGTGACGGGTCGGAGAACCTGCGTTCAACAAAAGTATTAATGGTTGGATTCGGTAATTGCACTTGTGTGGGCTTGTGGGCTTCTCTACGCACCCATAGTAGCCACGGGTCGTCGTCAGCATGAAGTTGTTCGTTCACGGGAGCGAGGGGATACCAATCGACCGTCAATTCGCGGTCACGATTCCTTTTGAGTATTAAGAGATACTGACCACCCGTACGATACGAACTGGCGAAGCAGCTACCGCGCCTTCCGTTAGGACGCACGAAGTCGTAGGGAGAAGTAAGATCATTAAAATCATCGTTCTCTACGAGGGCGCCGCGCAGCACCAGACGGTCCGGCTTTTCACCTCTGATGACCTCAAGCACTTTGAATTGAATCCTTGAATCCGGATCAGTGGAATCTGGGTCCGATGCCGCGTGCACGGAATACTCTGGCGTTGCTCGCAAGATGACATCGGCTTCTCGAACCATACCGACGGCTGACGGTCGGCCACCGACTCTACAAGGAAGTGCACTCACAGCGCAAAGCAAAAGTGCAAGAGGCACTGCCAATAAACTTGGTCTCGCCATCATCGTTGTCGCTCCCGCGATTCCCACAGTCCGTTGGCATTATTGAACATTTTAATTAGGAAGAGGATGTAAATCTCGACCAGTAAGATTAGCGCCCGATAAACAGCCGAAACCGGACAAATGAAGTAATACTCTATACGTCCGGTAACGCGACTTATCGGGACTTAGGGCGTGATTCGTTCTCTACGAATCAAAGCGGCCGTGGAACGGTGCGGAAGGTCAGGCGTGGGCCTCCAGCAGTTCATTAACGCGATTGACCAGGTCGAGGCCGGCATCGGACGCATCGAAGGTATGAAAATCGGCAGGAAGAAGCAGGAATTGCACGTGTGGATCGAGATGCTGAAACTTCTCGAAGGCAGGACCACTCGACTGTACTCCAGGGCCACACACGATCACGCGCGGCTGCATGGCACAGACAAGCGTGGAGGCATCGGCCAGATAGCGCGTGGTTCTTACTTCGAAGCCCGCGCGCTTGAGCACGGCCGTCATGTAAGCGAGAAGATCGCTGGACGGGTCTATGCACAAGACCTTGGTGTCGGAGGACCACGCGTGCTGTTCGACAGGCGCGGGCCGCTGCGCGAAACCTGCGAGGGCGTCTTTTTCCGTGGCGTAGATGCAGAACACCCCGTGGAGGTTCGTGGCCCGGAAGACGTTTTGCACGAAGGGCGAAACCTGGCAGAGCTTGAGATCGCCACCGTGGGCGCGGAGCGTGCCCAGGAGTCGAACCAGTGCGCCCAAGCCTCCGCTGTCCACGTAACTCACTGCCCCTAGATCCAGGACGTATTTTTTCGTTTCCAGGCTGTGTTTTTCGACTTCTTCCTGCAGCGCGCGAACCCCGTCGCTGACCACGAGGCGTCCCTCACAATGGATCACCGCGACGCCGCCCACCTTTTGCGATTGCACCCCGAACTCCATTTCACGATAGAACCTATCACATTTCAACAAAGAGGCAACAGGTGCGTTTGTGACAGCCCTGGATTACCTGCTAGGTCCTGATTAACGCGCTAACCGTCCAAGTGAAGTATTACTTCACATCTCCGGCAATCCGACTTACCAGGGCTGGCTTCTGAAAGAAGCCGCGTGCTACGTTCCTTAGCTGGACTCTTGTTTGGCCAGCGGGCTGATTTGGACGCCGTCATATCTGCGCATGACGGACCACGTGACATGACAATCTTGAAACTTCACCCCGACGCCGTAGCGATGGTCCGCAAGCCTTTCGCAATAAACCACCTTCCCGCAGGTCGTCTCTTCCTTAATGGGAGTTATCATTACGTCGTCACCAGGTTGCTGGGGGTGTTTAGAGAACAAGCGGGCCCCGTGCGCGCTGATGTTATCCGTGTACGTCTTCTCTTCACCACGAGTACCTTCACGTTCTGTCCGTTTGAGGCACACCACGACGATGATCGGATAACGCCTTTCCATTCTGCCACTCAGCGTGTGGTCCAAAGGCATGTCGCTCAGACCTTTGACTGAGCAAGCTTGAGGTGTGGCGGCGCGGCGATTCGGCTAGGCAACGTTCATCAAAATCTTCGGCTAAAGGAGTTACGATTGGCGGTCGATGGTTCCTCTGCGTGGTTCGGCGACTGGTCCCTTGATCAGCCTCATGGAAACCCCGTCAGCTAGCACACCTCTCCACTTGGATATCCTTCTTCGGCGCCGGAAACAATCGGGCAAAGACCTTAGTTTTTTGTGAGGTGAATTTCGTAGTACTAAATAAGGGTTCGGCTCGGATTACACCGCACTCGGGAATAATCCTTGGACGATTAACGCTACCGGAGATGTGAAGTTCCAGTACCTCAAATGTCCGGCAATCCAACTTGTCAGGAATTGGCCCTGTCTGAGTGTTTCGGCGGGAGATCAGCACAGCGTAACGTCAAGTTAGACTTAGCAACTATTTGCTGCGTACACCGATCAAAGACGACGTATTCGCCGGGCAAAAGCGCGTGTCGTTCCTCGACCCGAGATTTGGCGCTTTCCAAATCTTGCGCGGCTTCCAACCATCGGAAATTCACTTCGTCCATTTTCTCTAGAATGTCGAAGGAAAATTTCATGGTGATACCGCACCTCCGCGATATGACTTGGTAGCCATCCCAGTGCTACTGGAATGGAGTTATCCCCTACAGAGACGGAAGAAGGCATCCTGAGGGGAAGCGGGCGACCTCGACGGTCAGCCCGCTTTCATTTCCGAATCGCAGCGCGGCTCTGAGGGAACGCGCGCAACGGTGGAAGTTCCCCATCAAGTAGTTCTTTTATCAAACACCTGTTACTGAAACTGTTCAATTTTGCACAGGGGTGGGAGGGACTGAGCGACGCGGAAAATAGATCGAGCCGTCGTGCTATCGCGAGCTAGCTTACAAGTAGCCAACCATAGGACTATGCATCAAAAGGGTTGGCAAATAACGCGCAAATCGGACAAGTCCTGGTACGGGACTTGCCGATCAGGCGATTCCCATTGTCCGGTAAGGCGACTAACCAGGACTTAGTAGCCTGATCCGACAATAAGTTCAGGGTAGCCGACCATTCCGTAGTCCATCGGTTCGGTCCCACTGCTACTTCGATTCGTAATTTTTGTATTCCTCGGATGTCAGCGGCCTATGCCCGACTGCCTGGGCAATACTCATTTTGCCGGTGGGTAACGTGCCCCCAAAATAGAAGTGATAGATCATTCCGTCGGTGGTGGCGACAAGGTCGGCGACCTCCTTGGCCTTGTCCGGCGGCAAGTCAAGTACCTGCACCCTTCCGCCTGCGATCTCAATCTTGTGATCATGCCAGGCTTTGTTCCATTCCTGCAGAGGCACCTGAGTCCGCGTTAGCTTCTTGGCATAAATCCACTCCACCTGCACCAAGTTGGCATTGGGTTCGGTGGAGTCGTAGATTAGGCACTGTATCTGCGGGTCTGGCGCGATCACTTTGCAGTAGTGGTGGTATGGCCCCATCTGTTTGCCATCCACCAGATGGGGTGCGAGCACGTGAACGTTGTATCCTTCGGCCGGAGACGCTTTCACTGGGGCGGTTTCCTGGGCCGCTGGCAGCGTACCCTTGCTGCCGTGACTGATCGCAGCACCCGCAAATAACACTGAAACAACAAGCAGACAAATAGCAACATTTCTCTTGCTCATGGTGCCTCCTCCATTTTGTAGATTGGGTCCGACCTGGGATTTCTGCGGAACGCAAAGTTACCTAAGACTGTGGACTATGGTCAACAACAAATCTTTTCGGCTCACATGTCCGGTAAGGCGACTTACCAGAGTTAGACAATCGCATAAAGAACTAGATTAGAATGACGGTCTCGTAAACTCGCAGCGAAGGCCTTGGAAGCAAAACAGTTAAGGATACAAGCGAGTATGAGTGCAGAATGGAGGCGGAGAGTTAGCATCTGCTTTACTTATCGAGTAGAGGAGGTCCGCCGACTCGCTTCCCCTTGAGGTGGAAATTTACCATGACATGGTCGGCAATCGAGATGAACGGAATGCCCTTGTTCATTCCATAGTCCTTCCGGTTAAAGACCATTTTTCCTTTAATCTCTCCCGATCCTGTCCCCTTGCCGGAAACATGTAGCGTCAACTTCTCAGGATTTGATACTCCCCGTATGGTAAAGTCGCCATCCACCTCATAGGTGTCGTGGCCGGTCCGCACAATCTTGGTTGACTTGAACGTAATCGTAGGATTGTGCTCCACGTCGAAGAAGTTTTTGCCCTTCAGCTTTCCGTTCTTCATGCCGCTTCCGGTATCCACGCTGTCCGCATAAATTTTAATCTCTAAATCGCCGGTCGTTTCGTCAGGAGATGTGAATTTTAAGGAGGCTTCCCACTTGTCGAATTTGCCCGCGATATCCACGGACGCCTTCACGTCGAATTTAATCCAGCTTTCTACGGGCACAATCTCGAAAACAGGGGCCTACCGGGCTCGCTGAAGAGAACATTGTGGATGCTAAAAGGCAGAGAGTCGCTAATCGCATAGAATCCCTTCGTAGTCACAGTCGGCGCGACATGAGTACGTACAGCTTTACGTTTGCTCGAAGTCACTCAGGACCAGCGCTGACCGCCGTGGCATTACACCTCAGTCTGAAAACTACCCTAGTTTTGAATCGTTTTGCACGCAACTAGGCAAATCCCTAGGAGGTTTCAGAAGGACGCCGGAGATCGGGGTCGCGGCATACCCGGCTCGCGACTGCAAGGAGCAGCCAATCGCAATAGCCGACGGTAAATTAGCGATTTACCGTCGGCCTTTGGAGCCTTAGTGCTGACAGTGTGCGTAAACTCTTTGAGAAAGAGACAGGAGTCTTGGTGATTGGAAACGCAGCACCGCGACGAGGGAAGAGAAGCTACAGAACATTGCGGATCCCAGAGCATGTTCTAGAACGTGTTCACCGAAGACTGAGCAAGGTGCAGATTGCCGCTATGTTGACGACCTATCGCAGACACCAAAAAGATTGTGAACACAGAGGAGCAGGGCGAAAGTATCGCCGCTGTCGCTGCCCTATATGGGTTGACGGCTTCCTAGGAGGGCAGGAGATTCGCAAATCTCTTGAGACCACTGATTGGCAAAGGGCGCAGGATTTCGTTCGAACAATGGAGGCCACGGATAATGAGCCGACAAAAACGAGCGATCCGATTGCCATTCAATTTGCGACAGAGAAATTCCTAGCCGATGCAAATGCGCGTAAGCTGCACGAGTCAACAATCTACAAATACAGATTGCTTTTCAAACAGATCGGAGATTTCGGCCAGAAGCAGGGGTTACGCTACCTGAAAGAGTTGGAGCTGACTACGCTCGACGACTTCCGTTCTGAATGGAAAGACGGTCCGCGCTCAAGCCTCAAGAAGCTCGAACGCCTCCGAGCGTTTCTACGATTCTGCGAGCGGCGCAAGTGGATCGACGGCAATCCGGCTCTGGACATGAAAGCTCCGAGGGTTCCGATTCGACCGACAATGCCCTTCACTCAAGCAGAGATGCTCAAGATTCTCGCTGCGTTTGAAAAGTATTCTGCTAGAGCAGGCGTTGCAAACGCGCAGCGCCTCAAGGCGTTTGTTCTCCTACTTCGGTATTCTGGAATGAGAATTGGCGACACAGTGAGATGCGGCATAGACAGAATCACGGGAAACAAACTTTTTCTTTACACCCAGAAGACTGGCGTGCCAGTCCACAGCGTTCTTCCCGACTTTGCTGTGCGGGAACTGGAGGCTGCACCGAAGTCAAGCGTAGGTTATTTCTTCTGGACGGGAAAATCGAAACTCCACAGTGCAATTGGCAAGTGGCAGAGACGGCTTCAAAACCTGTTTTCGCTTGCAGAGATCAAAGGCGGACACGCGCACCGATTCCGTGACACTTTTGCGGTGGAGTTGCTGCTCGCAGGCATCCCTCTGGAGCGCGTGGCCGTGCTTCTTGGACATCAAAGCGTGAGGATTACAGAGCGTCACTATTCACCCTGGGTGCGCTCGCGGCAGGAGCAGCTTGAGCAGGATTTGATGCGAGTTTGGGAACATGATCCGGTGACGCTAATGGAGACGAAGGGTACACCAGAGGTACACGGCGAGGGGAGGCAAATTAATTGATTCATTTTCAACAGATTAGATTGGTAGGGGCGGTGGGGATCGAACCCACGACCTTCGGCTTAAAAGGCCGCTGCTCTACCACTGAGCTACGCCCCTATGGCGTGAATTTCTTATTGTAGCATGCTCGCAGCCGTCACCAAGGACACTCCGTCCCTCTCGCTCGCCAACCACGCTAGCTTTGCGCTCGTTCCCGCTCTCAATCGCTTGCTCTTTCAGGAAAAAACTTCGTCGCTCACTCGCGGCCGCTTCCGCTTCCACTCATAATCCTTGCGCAATTTCGCCTGGTGCTTCTTCACTTGCGCTTCCAGTTCGCTGAACGCCTTCTTGCAGCTCGCACGCACATTTGCACCTGACCCGATTGCATGCAAAGTTCCCGTGGGCAACGACAAATTCAGCGTGCAGGAGTATTCATCCGTCCGCAGATTTTTTGCAAAGGAGCCGTGCAACTGCACCAGGTCTGGCGAGTAACTCTGCAGCAATTTCCCCAACTTACCAACGTGTCGCTCAACTTCCGCTTCCACCGGCTTCTGTCCCTCGACGTGTTTGTAACTTATGGAGAGTTTCATGCTTGCACCTGTTCGGCATTCAGAAGGAGGGCGGCGTGGCGCGCGCGGATCCGCTCTTCGATCCACATCACCGAAAGCATAACAGCCCCATTCATTCCCTGCAATGTCGTCCGCGATTCGGCCGCGGGTCAGTTTAAATTTTGGCGAGCAACCTGAAAGACCATGGAACTCGACGCAAACCCGTTTCAATGATAATGTTTGTCCATGCTCACCGATATTCTGAGCCTCACCTCGCTGAAATATATCCTCAACAAGGTCAGAGAATTGCTCCGCGAGGCCAGAGATGTGCGTTACGTGAGCGTGCCAATCTGGAGACCCTGGCGGAACTTCTAAGGTTACGTTTCCCGATTCTCCTCGGCTCCCGTCGTATTCCTCCCACATATTCCTCCCGCATTGACACCGCTGTTCACTCCCCTCTACTCTGCTCACAGCGCATTTCGCGCTTCTTTTCATGTCACCGCGTCGAACCAAAAATCCCTCATCCGCAAGCGCACCCGAATCCTTGGCCACCACGGCATCCCGTAATACTCTTCGCGTCGGCCCCGCCGGCTGGTCTTATCCTGACTGGGCTGGTTTTGTCTATCCTGCTCGCCGCCCCAAAGGTTTTCACGAAGCCGCCTTTCTCGCTGAATTTTTCGACACCATCGAGATCAACACTTCTTTCTACCAGCCCTTGCGTCCCGATCACGCCTCGCAATGGCTTGACCGTGTCGCCGCCAATCCCCGCTTTCTCTTCACCGCCAAACTCTGGCAGCGATTCACTCACGATTCCTCTGCATTCAGCTCTGTCTCCTCCGCGGAAGACGAACGAGCTGTCCGCGCTGGCTTCGACATCTTGCGCGCTGCGAATAAACTCGGCGCTGTCCTCCTCCAATTCCCTTTCTCTTTCCATCGTTCGAAAGAAACCAAAGCCGCCCTTATCTCCGCTCTTAAACGCTTCGCCGACTATCCGCTCGTCGTCGAAGTTCGCCACTCCTCCTGGGACTCGCTCGAAACTCTTGAACTTCTTCGAGAGCACCACACCGGCTTCTGCAACATCGATCAGCCCATTATCGGCCGCTCTCTCTCGCCCTCCGCCCAGGCCACTTCTGCCGTCGGCTACGTCCGGCTTCACGGCCGCCGCTACGACACCTGGTTCACCGACCATACTTCGATCCCCGCCTACGAGCGCTACAACTATCTTTACTCCTCCGAAGAGCTCGCTCCCTGGATCACGCGCGTCCGCAAAGTATCCGAACAGGCCCACAACACTTTCGTCATCACCAACAATCATTTTCAGGGCAAGTCTGTCGTCAATGCCCTCCAACTCATCAGCATTCTCAAGGGAGCAAAAGTCAAAGTTCCCGAGCCTCTTCGTCACCACTATCCCCAGCTCGATTCCATCGCCAACATGCCTCCGGCTGAACCCACTCTTTTTCCGCTAGCTGAATCAGGCGTTGACGCGAAAGAGTAAGCGCCTCCCGCTTCCACGCCTAGCGCCAATCGAGCGGCGCCTCCTTCGCAGAAGTAGTTGCCAAAAACGATACTACACCGTTAGAGTGAATCACCGCGCAGGGCCCCGCTGCACTGGAGGACTTCTCGAAATGCGCGCGCCTTCCGATCGCTGGCTCACCGCTCAGGAAACCGCCACCCACTTGGATACTACCAGCGCCGAAGTATGCCGCCTTCTCAGTATTGGTCGCCTCTCCGGAACCAAACAAAAAGATCCTCGCCGCGGCGGGACGGCCCAATGGCTGGTCGACCCCAAATCCATTAGCGCAGAAAAAAAACGCCGCAGCTCCCAACGCTCTCGGCTGCTCCGCCGCGAAAAATCCGCATCCGAACCCAAGTGATTTGAGCCCGCGGCTCTCAGCGTTCCCTGCTGGCTCCGCCTGGCGTCTACCGCGGGTCTTCTCGTTCAGGCAGACCGCCCCCGGACCATAGCGAAAACACAGCATCACGCTACCCACCCACAACCAATGCGTTGCGTTCACAATCGTGCCAGTCTTTGGTTATTGGAATTAATTCAGGCGAGCGGCCAGCCGGCGGTCAAGGCTCATCGAGAGGTTCTGGTCGAGGACCACCGCCACATACCGCGAGCACGTCTGCATTTCTCGATTTGCCCAGCTCGCAATCGAAGGCAGCTTTTCACGGAACACTCGCTCAAGCTTCGAAACCGCGCGGTAGTAAATCGATACTTCTTTAAGCCAAGGGCTTTTCTTCTTCAAATCCGGCGACAGGTTATCGCAAAGCACCAGCAGCGCCCCAAAATCCTGCGCCCCAATGCTCTCGCTCTCAATTCCGGCTGACGTTCGCAGCGTCTCCGACAGCGGCTGATTGGCAGTCGTTATCCAAATCGCCCGCCACTGCGACACCGCAAACCGCACGAGCGCGATACCTGCGAACACGAGGATGAAGAGTGACACCATTTTGCTCACCAGTAGTTTCCTTTTATCCGACGATTCCGCCAATGGAGCAGGAGTACCACCCTGGCAGGACTCTTGGTGAACGCCGGCTTACACCCTAACAAATTGAACATAAACACATTACAAGAACACCCTCCATCCAGCCCGCCCGTCCCAAAAGTAACTACTCTGCAATTCCCACTACAACTTGCCTTGACCACAACCCCCTAAACCCCTAACTTGGTCTGAACCGGGAGTTCCCGAATCTTATCTCCACCCCATGACTGAACTCCAAACTCGCCCTGTCACGCCTCTCGAAGAGGATCACGATCTGACGCGCGAACTCCGGCAGATCGAGAAGCGCGACTGGTGGGTCTGGGGCTACTCCATCTTTGTCATGCTCCTCCTCACTTTCGCCGTCATCACTTTCACTCTCCCTCTCTCGCGACAGGGCACAAAAACATTCCTTTACCTCAAGATGGACGACGCCGTTTTTGGCCTGATCGTTCTCATCCTCCTTCTCAACCTCTACACTATCTACCAGCAAGTCCTCATCAAACGCTTGCGCTTCCAACTCGCCGAGAAGCAGGGTCATTCCGACATACTTCGGAACATGGCCATGGTCGATCCTTTGACCGGCCTCTATAACCGCCGTTTTGGCGTTCAACGCCTAGCCGCGGAGGTCGCGCGCTCCGCCCGCCGCGGTCATCCCCTGACTGTTCTCACCCTCGACCTCAACGATTTCAAGCTGATCAACGACCGCCACGGCCATCCTGCCGGTGACCACGTCCTCCAGGAATTTGCACTTCATCTCAACAAGGTAATTCGTGGTTCGGACATGGCCGTGCGTCTGGGCGGCGACGAATTTCTTGTTCTTCTCCCGGAGTGTACTCTCGACCAGTTACAGCTCGTCTTGGATCGCCTCGGCGCTCTCGAAGTGACTTGGCAGGCCCATCGAATTCCCGTCTCTTTCTCTGCGGGTTGGCAACAATACTCGCTCGGAGATCGTCCCGAGGAACTTCTCGCCCGCGCCGATCAAGCTCTCTATTCCGGTAAGCGCGCCAGCAAGAATCCATCTTCACCGGCAGCCCGCATCGAATCTCTCGTTGCGCCCGCCCATTTGATGGTGGATGTTACCTGCCCTCATTGCCAAAAGAAGAATTCCGTCGCGCTTGACGCACACTCCGTCCCCACTCACGCCAATCCCTGGAAAGTGCAATGCGCCCATTGCAAACTGGAATGGGAGCCCCTTCTCCCGGGCCCCATCATGGCTGGCCCATTTCCAAAATAGTTTCCCCGCCCGCTGTCCGTTCGAATCAAATTCAAGCTTGCATGCCTCTTCACAAATCCCGTTCTAGCGTTACAATGGCCACGATGTGGATTTGCCCAACGCCTTCCGGCAAATCCGCTCTCCACGGAGGCCTTGTGATTACCACGCTCCTCGATCGTCGCACCTTCCTTCGCGTTTCCGCTGTCGCGGGCGGCGGCATCCTCCTCGCCCTCCACACCGATCAGGTCGCGGAGCTCTTCGCCCAAGCCCCGCAAGCAACTCCCCCAGCGTTTCTTCCCACGGCTTTTGTTCGCGTCGCCGCCGACGGTGCCATCACCATCATGGGAAAGAATCCCGAAATCGGTCAGGGCGTGAAAACCAGTCTCCCCATGATCATCGCCGATGAACTGGACGTCGATTGGAAATCCGTTCGCATCCAGCAAGCCGATCTCGATGAAACAAAATACGGCCCCCAGCGCGCCGGCGGCAGCACCGCCACACCTATCAACTGGGACCCTCTCCGCCGTGTCGGCGCCGCTTGCCGTCAGATGTTCATTACCGCCGCCGCACAAACCTGGTCGGTTCCGGAATCCGAGTGCCAGACCTCTTCCGGCCGCGTCATTCATCAGCCCACAAACCGCTCTCTCACTTACGGCGCGCTCGCCGAAAAAGCCGCCGCCCTGCCCGCGCCCGATCTCAAATCCGTCAAGCTCAAGGATCCCAAAGATTACAAAATCATCGGCCAGCCCACTCACAGCGTCGACAACCCCTCCATCGTCACCGGAAAATCTCTCTACAGCATCGACTTCAAAGTTCCCGGAATGTTGTACGCCGTCTACGAAAAGTGCCCCGTCTACGCCGGCAAATTCCTCAGCGCCAATTTTGACGAAATCAAATCCCAGCCCGGCGTCCGCCATGCCTTCTCCGTGGATGGTACCTCCGACCTGCTCGGCCTTCACTGCGGAGTCGCCATCGTCGCCGACACCTGGTGGCAGGCCAACACCGCCCGAAAAAAATTGCGCGCCAAGTGGGACGAAGGCGCCACCGCACAGCAAAGCAGCAAAGGCTTCGCCGATCGTGCCGATGAGCTCTCCAAACAAGCTCCCACGATCACCGTTCGAAAGGACGGCGACGCCGACGCCTCCCTGCAATCCGCCGCAAAAACCATCGAAGCCGCTTACGCCTACCCCTTCCTCGCCCACGCCCCCATGGAGCCCGAGAATTGCCTCGCGCACTATCACGACGGCAAACTCGAATTCTGGTCGCCCAGCCAGACTCCTGAATCCGGCCGCCAGCAAGTCGCCAAGCTCTTGAACATTCCCGCGAGCGACATCATCGTTCACTTGAAGCGCGCAGGTGGTGGCTTCGGCCGCCGCCTTACTAACGATTACATGCTCGAATCTGCCGCCATTGCCAAACAAGTTGGCGTCCCCGTGAAACTCCTCTGGACCCGCGAGGACGATTTCCACCACGATCACTATCGCCCCGCCGGCTTTCATTATTTGAAGGGCGGCCTCGACGCCTCCGGCAATCTCGTCGCCTGGCGCAATCACTTCATCAGTTTCGGCGAAGGCCAGCAGTTCGCTCCCTCCGCCAACATTCCCGGCAACGAATTCCCCGGCACTTTCCTCACGAATTTTTCCTTCGGCGCTTCGCTCATGCCTCTCGGCGTTCCCACCTACGCTCTGCGCGCCCCGCGCAGCAACGCCTTCTCCTGGGTCTTCCAATCTTTCACCGACGAGCTCGCTCACGCGGCCGGAAAAGATCCCGTCCAGTTCCGCCTCGATCTTCTCAGCCTCCCTCGCGTCACCAACTCTGACGCCAAGCCCGACGCCTTCTCTTCCGACCTCGACGCCGCCCGTATGCAAGGTGTCCTCAAGCTCGTCGCCGATAAATCCGGCTGGGGCAAGCGCACCTTGCCCAAAGACACCGCCATGGGCGTCGCCTTCCAATTTTCCCATCGAGGTTATTTTGCTGAAGTAATCGAACTGCGCGTCGACGCGAAAAAACAAGTGAAGGTTAACAAAATCTGGGTCGCCGGCGATGTCGGCAGCCAGATCATCAATCCCCTCAACGCCGAACATCAGGTTCGCGGCGCCATCATCGAGGGTCTAAGCTCCGTCATGACCTACGAAATCACCATCGACGCGGGCCGCGCCGTCCAAAGCAATTTCCACGAATATCCGCCCGTTCGAATGAATCAAGTCCCCGCCGAAATCGAAGTTCATTTCCTGAAAACCGATAATCCGCCCACCGGCCTCGGTGAACCCGCCCTACCGCCGGTCCTCCCAGCCGTTTGCAACGCCATCTTCGCCGTCAACGGCCAGCGCATCCGCTCCCTCCCGCTTTCCAAACACGGCTACTCCTGGGCCTAATCTCCTCTGTGTAGGGCCCGCCTTCTGAGGCGGGCCGCTTCTCGGCACGTCATACCACTCTTCCGGCGGGGGCACCTGCCGCGGCAGGTGTCTCTTCGCTTTTGATTTTGTAGCTGCCGGGCGTTGCCCGGCCCGCTCAATCCTCACTCATACCGCAACGCCACCAGTGGATCCACACGCGCCGCCCGCCGCGCTGGAATCCAGCACGCCACGATCCCCGTAATCAACAACACCAGCGGCACGCACACCAGCGTCCACGGATCGTAAGCCGACACTCCCCACAGCTGCGTCGCAATCACGCGCCCGATCAACAAGCTCATAATCAATCCAATCGCCACTCCAATCCCCACCAGCCGCAATCCCATTCGCACCACCATCTTCAGCACATCCGATCCCTCCGCACCCATCGCCATTCGAATCCCGATCTCTTGCGTCCTTCGGACCGTCGTGTATGCCAGCACGCTATAAACTCCAATCGTCACCAGCACCAATCCAATCCCCCCAAAAATCATCATCAGGAAAAATCCAAATCGCGGTCCCGCAAACGAGAATTGCTGTATGTACCCTTCCAGTGTCCCGGTAAACGTCAACGCCACGTTTGGATCCGTCGCCCAGATTTCGTGTTCCACGGCATTCAACATGGACAGCGGTTCATTCGCTGTCCGCACCAGAATTCCTCGGAACGCCGATCCCGTCACAGTGTATGGCACCCAGATCTCCGGCTTCACCGGGTCCTGCAATCCGGAATTCTTCGCGTCCGCCACCAGCCCGATGATTTCGAACATCGGCTCTTTCACCGCATCTTCAAACTCCGCCAGTTGCGCAATTCTTACTTGCCGTCCGATCGGATTCTCATTTCCCAGGTACTTCTTCACAAACGTCTGATTCACCACCGCCAGCTTCCTCGCACCGTTCACTTCCGCTTCCGTAAAACTCCGCCCATCCAGAAACTGAATCTTCACCACCCCAAAATATCCCTCGCTGCACAATTGGAACAGCGCGTTCCATTTCTCCGCGTGCGTCTTCCCGGGAATCTCGATGTCACTTGGAATTCCCCCATACGGCGGCAGCGTGCTCGTTTCCGTCGCTTCCACCACGCCCGGCAGCGCCTTTAGCCGCTGCAACAGCGGCCGGTAAAATCCCGTCACCTGGTCCGCCGTCTTATAACGATCCACCGGTAACGGAAGCCTTGCCACCAATATATGGTCCGGCTGCAACCCCAGCTTCACATCCCGCAGCGCCACAAAACTTCTCATCAGCAGTCCCGCCGCCACCAGTAGCGTTAAAGACAGTCCCACCTCCAGCACCACCACTGCATCGCGCAATTTCCCATGGCGGAATCCGCCGCTGATTCCCTTCCCGCTATCCCTCAAAGGCTCGTTCAAATCCTTCCGTGCCGCCTTCAGCGCCGGCACTAGCCCAAACACCAGCGCCGTCAGCACTGCAACGCTCAACGTAAACGCCAATACCGGCATGTTCAGTCGGATCACCGCTTCGGCCGGGATGATATTCTGAGGCATCAACGCCACCAGTGATTTCAAACCTCCCCAGGCCAATAGCGTTCCTACCGCGGCCCCGCCCGTCGCCAGGATCACGCTCTCCACTAGTAGCTGCCGCACCAATCTCCATCGGTTCGCCCCCAGCGCCGATCGAATCGCAAACTCCTTCTCCCGCGTCGTCGCCCGCGCCAGCAACAGATTCGCCACGTTTCCGCATCCGATCAGCAGCAACAATCCCACCGCCGCCAGCACGATATAGAGCGTCGTTCGAAACTGTCCCACCACCAGGTTCGTCAGCGAGTCCACCTGCACCGTGAAATGTTTCGGATACTCCGTCGGGTAAATCTTCGCCAGGTTATTTGCCACCACCGTCAGATCCGCCTCCGCCTCCTTGACGGAAATGCCCGGCTTCAGGTGCCCCATCAAGAACCAGTGTTGTTGAAACGCTCCGGCGATTGTCTTCGCCGCTGCCGCACGGCTCGGCTTCATGGGAATCCACAAATCCGCGTCGCCCCATCCAAATCGCGGCGGCATGATCCCGATCAGCGTCCGCGAAACTCCGTTTAGCACAAACGTCTTGTTCACGATCGAAGGATCCCCGCCAAAACTCTTCATCCACGTCTTGTACCGCAGCACAAACACCGGCGGTGCCCCCGGCTCATAGTCCGCCTCCTGGGCCATTCTCCCCAGCAGCGGCTGCATCCCAAAAAACTCAAACGTTCCTGGCGTTATGTAATTTCCATCGAACCGCTGGCTTCCCTCGGCCGAGCGGTACAACACGTCGGTGTTGTCATTGGCAATCACCGCGTCAAACACGTGATTCTGCGCCATAATGTCGAGCAGCTCGGGGCCCAGGTATCCCGCCCGTCCGCCAGGCTCGCTCCGCTCCGTGTCATGGATCTGCATGGACATATACCGTTGCGCATCCCGGTACGGAAACGGCTCAATCAGAATGTTCTCCATCACGCTGAATATAGCCGTTGACGCTCCAATCCCCAGTGCCAGCGTGATGACCGCCACCGCCGCAAATCCCGGCGCCTTCTTGAGATTCCTCAGCGCATACCGGATATCCTGTCCCAGCGTTCCCATATGAACCCCCAATTCCGTCAACTCCTGCTTGCCCGTCCCGTTCCCGTAGGGCCCGCCTGTCGTTTACCCCGACCTCGCGTCAGGAAAGCAGACCGCTCTTCCCCGCGCCGACCTCCGGCCCCGTAGTGGCGGGTCTTCAGACCCGTTCTTTTTCTCTGCCTCTAGGTACGCACTTCGCCATCCTTTAGTTCGACGACACCACTCCCAAAAAGTTGCCAATTCTCTTTTGTTTTCACAGTGGGGCAAACAGGCAGGACAGCTACGGCCGACCCTGGCGACTCACTCTCTGAGTGGAAAACGCAATGTAGAATCTTCCCATGCCCAATCCATTAAGCACGGGATGGAAGTTAGCCACAGCCGTTTGTTTGCCTCAATCGCGCTTCTGCTGTCGCGCATCTTCCATCAGTTTGTGCACCGCCTCGCGGAATTCGCCGTAGCCGTTGGGGACGGCATTATAGCCTTTCGATTTCAGCTGCTTGCCTCCGGTTTGCAAAACCAGCGCCCATGACTCTCCATCCGGCCCATCGCGTTTCGGGTCGCTATACTCCGGTTTCCACTGCCACACGCCAAGGGAGTCGATGCTTGCCCAAAATCGCTGCCATGCCTCCACAGTGGGACTTAGCTCCTCTTTAGTCTCGACAAAGGAACCCTTGCCCTTCATGTCAGCAACGCGTTTTACGAACACCAGCCTCTCGTATTCCCATTTCACCCACTCGGCGCCCATGTATGCGTGACCCTCGAAAAACTCAAAACGGTCCGGCACATGGGCAGACTCCCGCGCTTGGCCTTCGACACCCGGCGGGATGAGCCACGCCATTAGAAGCACCACTATAAATATGCGACGTAAGTCAGCCATACGACTCCCCTGCTGCGCCCCGCCGATTCTCTATCCCTCCTAGAAAAGGTGCGCCTTCTGGCTCAAAAACAGCGGTACGTTTTTTCCATCCCAGCCCCAGACGGCATAGTCATCGAATCCGCACTCGCGATTCGAACCGCAATTTGTGTGCGCCTCGGCGAACAGAAACACCCGGGTTTCCCGTGGCGGCAAATTCATTTCTTCGTCCGAAGTCGCGGGAGGAAATGTCGCAGACTGGCCCGCATAACAATTGTAAATAGCACCCTTGGTTCTTCGGGCGAACAACACTTGCACTCGCGCCAATTCATCCGTGTTATTCGTAATCTTCACGCCGTCCGGTTCCCGCTCCACGGTCAGGGCCCCCGACACCTTCAGCTGGCGCTCCAATTCGCCCTTCGCTTTCTGTTTTGCCTCGTTTTGGCGAATGGACGGATCGATGAGCCAATCAAGGTACTCTCGCGGGCCTCTTCTCGCCGTCTGGATGAAAACCGGCAGGAACACCACCATGAGTCCTATCCGCGTGAACAGCCTCGCGCGGTTCGGTAACACCGCAAAAATTAGGCATCCGCTTACGAAAGTCGCGAATAGCACCCCCACAACTCCCAGAAACAAAATGCCCACGAAAACGACTACGCCCACAAGCCGGATGTCTCCGCTCGTATCCACCGAATTGCCGGCCGCCACTCCCAGCTTGGCTAGCGGCGGCACAGAGAGGTACGCCAAGGCCGCCGCGCAGAGAACCAGCAACAGCCCGTCGACGAGCGTTAAAGAAGCTTTTCGAAACAAGTTCTTGAAGTCGGCCATTTAAACCCAAGTATAGCCGCGTAAACTCAAGCACCCCGATCGCCCCCTCTTGATAGTTAGTGACACTTAAGCGTCGCCCCGTCAGGGACAGCGGAATGCACACCTTCCCGAACATTCCACGCCGCGATCCCCGTTGCTCCCAACTCCCACTTTAGGTCCTGGACGACGTCGAGCTTCCCCTTTGAGGAAACCATCGAGCACGAAGCGAGGGAGACCAGATGTATACTGCCGTTTTCCAGGAGTTCGAAATGGAAAGTCCGGCTGGAAAGTCCGAGCTCATGACCGGCAAGGTCGCCGTAATAACCGGCGGTGGATCCGGCATCGGGCGGGCGACGGCTCTCGCTTTTGCTCGAGAAGGCGCTGCTGTGTTCATCGGAGACATCGATATTGCCGGCGCCGAAAATACCGTTGCAACCATCAAAGGCATAGGCGGTAAGGCCGACTGCTTACCGGTCGATGTGGCCAAATCAGCTGACGTGCAGGCCATGGTAAGGAAGGCTGTCAGTCAATACGGTGGCTTGGACTTGGCATTCAATAATGCCGGCCTCGTGGGGTCGGTCGCCGGCATTGTGGAAACGCCCGAAGAGGATTGGAACCGCGTCGTGGCAACAAACCTGACGGGCGTTTGGCTCTGTATGAAATTTGAGATTCCCGAGATGCTGAAGCGCGGGCGGGGCGCCATTGTGAATAACGGCTCCGTGACTGGCCTGGTCGGCTCGCCCGGTGTCGTCGGAAACGTCGCCTCCAAGCACGGCGTTTCGGGTCTCACCAAATCGGCAGCCCTCCAATACGCGACCCAGGGAATCCGCGTGAACGCTGTCGCTCCCGGGCTGGTGCGTACACCCACTGCCGACCGGATAACAGCACTCCACCCTGGCGCCGAAGCAGCGATGTTGTCCGCGGTTCCGCAAGGCCGGTGGTGCGAGCCGGAGGAGGTTGCGGAAGCGGTCGTCTTTTTGTGCTCGGAAAGAGCCTCGCATATTACCGGGCACATCATACCAGTCGACGGCGGCTGGACGGCACGCTGAGCTTACATTAGGTACTGTCGGTGCCAGCGTCAATGTCTCTGTGTTAATTCCTTCTTTTTCTCCCGCTTACCTCTCAACCCTCAAACCCAGTCCCAGTACTGATGTATAATATTACTTGACTTTGACTATTCCAGTGTTATAATCCATTGTAACTTTTATACCCCACTCTCGCCAAATCTCCCCCTTTCCTCCCTGTGCATCCCTCGTTTCCCGTTTTGGAACCGATCCCTCTCTCTTCTCGCCAAGAGTGTTTCACAACTCCTTTCCATTCAATCCCTTCCACACTCTTTCTTGAAAATGCCGGCGTGTGGGGGTCCCCCTCTCCAAACATCTCAAGTGCCAGTTGCTCCAAAAAATCTCACAGCTGAGGATCACCATGAACACACCATCCTTCAACTCTAGCTCCACCAGCGACTTGCCAGCACCACACCCGCACCGGCCGCCGTTGCCGTCATGCCGTCTCCAACGCCACCACCGGTCTCTGCTCCAAACACTCGGCCTCCCGCCCCATCCGCCTCGAAGGTTCCGACCTCA